>SKEM01000534.1_pt1 | contig 24677 bp, 12 predicted proteins | sample 4826731 | NCBI WGS metagenome assembly SKEM01 (sample SAMN11008809, study PRJNA524170) | human gut metagenome | biome: Human fecal sample; material: Feces; isolation source: fecal sample from pouch patient p37 | host: Homo sapiens | place: Israel: Tel-Aviv | collected 2015-07-27
GAGTAGAAAAGGCAAAAGGCATTGCTTGATATTGTCTAACAGCTAAATAGTGCTTAGCATGATAATTGCTTCGATTGCGTCCTACATAAGAGTTGTAGACAAAGCGCTGCGCATCATAGTTTAGTTTGATGATCTTCTTTTGCTTAGAACTAGGATAAAAGCGTAGTTTGATACCAAAATGATAGGCTAAACTGCTCATTCTTTTCATGATTTCGCCTCCTCATAGATTAGATATTTATATTTTACAGGATAAGCGAACATATGTCTCTATTTTTAGAATAAAAAAAGCTGACTGCTAGGTCAGCTTGGCCCTATCCATCCCCGCATTAAAATACGGGGATTTTCGGGCGTTTTTCATTAAATCATTAAAATGCTCATGAAGCCAGCTACTGAAGCAATAATCGCAGGGCCATACACAATAATCTGCATCCAGCCTGCCATAAAGCCACAGATTCGGCCATATAAATTTTCAATATATACATATAGCCCACCAGTGTATGGCATCTGGGCTCCAATTTCGGCAATCGTTAGCCCACCGGTAAGTGTGATCAGTCCACCAAAAATCCAGGCGATAATTGCCATAGTACTTGAACCTGCACTATCTAATACGGAAGCTTGCTTAAAAAATAGACCTGAACCAATGATGGTACCGATTACGATGGAAATGGCTGAACAAAAACCAATTGAGCGTTTTAGGTTATTGTTGGGTTGTTTATCTGCCATAGTTTTCCTCTATAGAAAAAGCCTGAACCTACTTAATTATCATGAGTAGATTCAGGCTATGAATTATCTGTATGCCAAAACTACTCAAGTTCAGTTAGAAGAACTTGAGCTAGATGAAGTTAACATTGCCTTAGCGTCTAAATAATTCATGATGATAGTCCTCGTTTAAAAAAGATTTATATTAGACTATCATGAATATTTTAATGAAGCAAACTATTTTTGATCAAAAAAGAGCCAGGTTTCCCTGACTCAATTTCATATAAATTAAGTTTTATGCAAATACTTCTTCGATGTTTAAGTTAACTACGAATGCATTTGGAAATTCAGTCTTAGCTAAAACTTTCTTTGCATAGTCATCATCTTCGTGAACTTCTGCAGTAGCAAGTACCCTAACTGCAGTGTGTGATGGAACATCAGCTGCAACAAGAGCAACCTTTGAACCGCGCTTAATGTTTTCGTAAGCTTCACCCTTGGTCTTTTCAAGGTATTGTAAGTGGCTTGGGTCTAAGACAGTCATTGAGCCCTTAGGACCAACTTGTGGGTTACCATCAGCATCAACAGTTGATAAGTAAACTAAGTTATTCTTGAAAAGGTTTGCTTGTTCTTCAGTAAGCTTGTTAGTATTTAATTTCTTCATAGACAATATATCCTTTCTGTTTTATCAATACACTATAAGTATACATCGATTTAATAGCAGGTGTTAGGGATTTGCTTACATCCTGATTTTTATTTAACAAAATGCTTTTATTACTATAAATAAGCAAAATTAAATTTTCATTTTATTTTAAAAAATGCTATGATTTAACCAACTAAAAAACAAAGGAGAAACATATGAATTTAGCAAAAATCCGCGGCGGTGCTGGTGATATCACCAAGCCCGATCTTAATGCCCGCATTCAAGATAACTTATACTTAGCCGTTAACTCTGACTGGATTTCTAAAGCCAAGATCCCTGCCGATCGTCCATTAATCAGTAGTTTCAGTGAAATTGATTTAAAAATCGAAAAAGAATTGATGAACGACTTAGCTGATTTTGCTTCTGGTAAAAAAGCTTTGCCTGATATTCCTAACTTTGACAAGGCAATCGAAGTTTATAAATTGGCTAAGGATTTCGCAAAAAGAGACACCGATGGCTTCAGACCTGCTCAAGCTGATCTTGAAACTTTAACCAACCTAAAAGATGTCGATGACGTCAAGCAAAATCTAGCAAAGTTATTCTTGCGCTTTAGCTTTCCATTTTTATTCGAAGTTGAACCTGATCGTAAGAATACTAAGATCAATTCTCTCTCCTTCGATCGCAACTCATTGATCTTGCCTGACACTACTAGTTATCAATCTCCTTCTGCTAAGCAACTACTCGATGTTTGGCAAAAGCAAACCGAAAACTTGTTAAAGATGGCTGGTGTTGAAGAAGCTGCTGCCAAGAAATACGCCACTGATGCGATTGCACTCGATGCTAAAATCGTTAAAGTAGCCAAGTCAGCCGAAGAACGTGCCGATGATGTAGCTCTTTATAACCCAATCAAGACTAACGAATTTGAAGAAAAGACCAGTTCTTTAAACTTAGGTCAATTACTTGATCAGCTTTTTGAAAAGAAGCCAGATTACGTTGTTGTACGTGAACCAAAATTCTTAGACCACTTCAACGAATTATTTGATCAAGAAATCTTCGATGAACTTAAAGGCTGGTTAATCTCTACTTTCATTAACAAAGCTGCAGCATTTTTATCAGAAGATTTCCGTCAAGCTGCCTTCCCATTCAAGCAAGCTACCTATGGACAAAAGGAACTACCTAGTCAAGAAAAGGAAGCTTACTATAAAGCAAATGATTTATTTGACGATGTAATCGGCGTGTATTATGGTCGCACTTACTTTGGTGAAGATGCCAAGGCTGACGTAGAAGATATGATTCACCGCATGATTGATGTCTACGAGCAGCGTATCAGCAATAATGACTGGCTCTCACCTACTACTAAGGAAAAGGCAATTACCAAGTTGCGCGCCTTGGTTTTAAAGATTGGCTATCCTGATAAAATCGACCATGTTTACGATTTGTTCCAGATTACCCCAGCAGGTGAAGGCGGCAGTCTTTACAGTAATCAAGCAGATATTCGTGAAGTCGGTTTGAAGCATAATTTCGATAAACTGTACAAGCCAGTTGATCGCAGCGAATGGTACATGCCAGGCAACTTGATCAATGCTTGCTATGATCCACAAAGAAATGATATTACCTTCCCTGCTGCTATTTTGGAAGCACCTTTCTACGATATCCATGCTTCTCGTGCCACTAACTACGGCGGTATTGGTGTGGTAATCGCGCATGAAATCTCCCACGCATTCGACAACAATGGTGCTAAGTACGATGAGTTCGGCAACATGAAGAATTGGTGGACTAAGGAAGATTTTGTGGAATTTGAAAAGCGTACTCAAGCTGAAATCGATTTGTTCGATGGTATCAAGTATGGGCCTGTAACTCTTAACGGTAAGCAAATTGTTAGTGAAAATATTGCCGATCAAGGTGGTTTAACTGCTGGTATTGAAGCTAACAAGAATGAACACGGTGATATGAAGGAATTGTTCGAAAACTATGCTCGCATTTGGGCAAGCAAAGAATCTCCCGAAATCATTAAGACAATTGCCGCCTTCGATGTTCACGCTCCAGGTCCTGAAAGAGTCAACGTTCAAGTACAATGCCAACCAGAATTCTACAAGGCCTTCAATGTCCAAGAAGACGATGGTATGTGGCTTGATCCTGCTAAACGCGTAGTCATTTGGTAAAAATTTTATTTTAAATAATAAAACTCAAATCCTATTAAATCTTGGTGTTAATAAGCCTGGATTTAATAGGATTTTTTTGCTTCATTAAGCATCGCTATTTCTTAGGTACATACAGTTTGCTTGATTTTTATTTATTTTTTAGTTAGTATGGAAATGAATGTAAGGGGTTACATTAGCATAACAACGTATATATCTAAAAGTATTCGCTAATGTAACTAGAGATTTTTTTACCTAGCCAAAAAAGGAATAGAGGAATAATTTTTATGAAGAAAATTTTAGCAATTAATTCAGGTAGCTCTTCTTTTAAGTTTAAGCTTTTTACTTTTCCCGATGAAAAAGTAATTAGTGAAGGCCTGGCCGATCGAGTCGGACTAGAGGGTTCAACCTTTGCCATTAAAGTTAATGGTGAAAAACATAAAGAAGAAATCGCAATTCCAGACTCTGAAACTGCGGTCACAATTTTACTTAAAAAGCTCAAGAAATATAACTTAATCAATGATCCTAAAGAAATTATTGGAATCGGACACCGGATTGTTGCTGGTGGTGAAGAATTTAAGGATTCAGCGCTAGTTGATCAGGAGACGCTCAAGAAAATTTATGATTTGAAGCAATATGCTCCTTTACACAATGCCGTAGAAGCTGACGTAATTAAGGCCTTTATGAAGTTCTTGCCAGATGCGGCTGAAGTTGCTGTCTTTGATACTTCATTCCACCAGAGTTTAGATAAAGTTCACTATTTATATTCTCTTCCTTACAAGTATTATAAAAAATACGGTGCAAGAAAATATGGTGCTCACGGCATCTCCGTTAGATATATTAGTCAAGAAGCCGCAAAAATTTTAAACCGTGACCTTAAAGATTTAAGATTAATAGTTTGTCACTTGGGATCCGGTGCTTCAATCACTGCTGTTAAAAACGGTAAATCCTACGATACATCAATGGGCTTCACTCCAGTAGCAGGAATTACAATGAGCTCTCGTTCAGGTGATGTCGATCCCTCCCTACTGCCCTTTATTATGAAAAAGGAAAACTTAAGCATTGACCAAATGATGAAAATTCTGAATCATAAATCAGGCTTACTTGGTATTTCAGGAATATCACCTGATATGCGTGATTTACGTAGTGATGTGACTCCTCTATCTGGTGAGAAGAGGGTTCGTGCTGACCTAGCTCGTAATATTTTTATCAATCGAATCGTTCGCTATGTCGGTGGCTATATTCTTGAAATGGGCGGACTTGATGGCATCATTTTCACGGCTGGCATTGGTGAACACGATTACGGCGTTCGTGAAGGTGTTATGGATTCATTGAAGCTATTAGGCTTAAAGCCTGATCTTGCCGCTAATAAGAATAATGATACGTTCATCACTAAGAAGGATTCTAAGATTATTGGGATGGTAATTCCAACCAATGAAGAATTAATGATTGAGCGCGATGTAGTCAGAATTGCTGGATTGAAGTAGAATTTTGGATACTTATTTTTCAAATTAAAGAATTTGAGATAAAAGAAAAATGATATCTTTGCATGTTGCATTGATATCATTTTTTAGTAATTTAAGAATAATTGTTCACCTTCTTAAACCAATAATCCGAATCTCTATTTAGTTTTTTTAAATCTTCCTCAGATAATTTTGATTGATCCTCATTTTCATGTTTCATAGATTTTTGCTCAGACGTTTCTAGCTTCTTTTTAAAATCTGTAATATAAGAATCATTATTAATTTTACGCAATACAGGTGAATCTACTGCAAAATCAATAATCTGAACTGCATCGTTAAATCTGTGTTCTTTTTGGTACATTATTCTTAATCTGTTTGCTGCTCGATAATTAATAGCCACACATGCTAACCATAATTTTTCTGCCTTATCCCACTCACCTTTTTTATATTCAAGATCAGCATTATCCATCTTTTCAGCAGAATTATTCCAAACCAAATCTTCTATCTTCTCTTGTGAATTTCTTAATTTATAAGGATTAGTCTGATTATTCTTTAAAAATTTTCTTGTCAATTTGAGTTGCTCTGTAGCATTTCTTATTTGCTTATCAGTTGACATTGGGTAACCTGTCTTAGAATTTATTCGTTTAGGCTTAGCAATTTTCTTCTTGCTTTTATCCTTCTTTGACTCTACTGCCCTCTTTATTTCAAGAAATCCTTTCACTTGATCATGAGCTTTCTGCAGTTCAGCATATATATCATGGCAAAGTTTTCTATCAGACAACGGATATGGCATTAATAGATCTGGTTGATTATTATCTTTTCGTAATGAGTAATTTGAAAACATATAAGGTTCTTTCTTCAACTTTTGAATATTTGAAAGTTCATATTCAAAATATTCTGAACCAAACTCTCTCTTCAAGCTTTCAATCAAAGCTTTTTTAAATAATTCTGGATAATCTTTTATATAATATCGATTTCTAAAATCAACCTCTGTAGCCAATGATATTAACTGATCAGCAGATAATCTATGACTCAATAAAATTTGAAGTTTTATATCACATTTATTCAAATCAACATATTTGAGTAAATCTAATCGCTTATGAATAAAGAATATGTATCCAATAGATGTTGAAGAATAATAGTCAAATGAACCATTATTAATTTGACTTTGAAGTTTTGAAATAATTTTAAGAGACTCTTCTAAATATTCATCATGTAATATATGACGTTCTAAGCAATACAACAGCAGAAAAGCAAAGCCAATATCAGGAATATTTGATAAATCTGTTGATAGCCAACTTAAAAATCCGTCCCTTTGTTCAGGCGTTAATTCTGAATAACTAGGATAATAATTCAACTTTTGAAATTGACCTTCTGCAACTGGGAAATTTATCGAAATAGCTGATGGTTCTCCTACTTCTGAATCAATATTCTTTAGTTGACCATCAGTGAAATACAATAATGGCAGAATTTTGGGATTTATATTATAACTTTTATTTCCTGCTACTAAATTTCCTTCATGTACAACAGGTTTAGCAGTTGGTAGTTTAGATATATTAGGCACATCATTTTGGTCTACATTCACTGTATTAGAAGAAGTGATTTTATCATGTTTCTTAAATAACTTAACTAGTAGCCAAACTACTCCGCAAACAAAAAGAATCCCTAATGTTATATGAATGTTGGCTAAACATAATATCAATATTACTATCCAAAAAATCCACCAGAGACAGGAACTAGATGATTGTTGACTTCCCTGACCTTGTGTAGTTCTTTTCTTGTTCTTAATTGGTTTTAAAGTATCAATACTTGTTAGATGATAAACCGCATTATACATGCTACGTTTTGGATTTTTAATGAATCCTGTGCCTTTTTTACCATACCCTGGTATGATCGCTCGTTTAACTGCTCTCTTAGTCCTACCTGTAGTTCGTGCTTTAAACGATGCCTTCAGTGATGGCTTGCGAAATACACTTCTTCTTCTCATTACTAATTTCCCTCAAAATAAAACAGATTAGATATTAAGCTAATCTGTGCACTAATCCATTAATTAATCAAATCCATACTATATTCAAATCGTTTTGGCTCTTCTGTACTACCTTCACGATCTATTACTAAATAGTATTTCTTATCAAGATCATACTGCATGTCTTGCATTGTAATCGTAATAGCAATTGTACGATCGGCCGCAGAGCCAGTTCGATTTGCTTCAATAGTTACATTATTAGAAATCAAATTACCATCTTCATCAGTGAAGTAAGCGTGATATTCTGCTGGTAAGACGGTATCACTAATTGGCGCAGTCTGGTTGAACAATAGATTCATCTTCAAATTATTAATTCTAAATGTTGTTGCCGCCAACTTAATTTCTGCTGGTTGAGCAATAGATCTTCTAGAAGTTGCTTTAATATCTAAAACAGGAATTAACATTTCTTGAATAGAAGAACCACCATGAACATAATTCTTGCTTCCACTTCTAGCTACGAATTCATTGGGACTTACTGGATAATAAACATTAGTAGGATCATCATTATTTAAACTGACACCCATTGTTGTATTTTTAACGCCCATTACACTAATTTGACTTGGAGTAATTAAATATCTTAAATGAGCATTTCCTTCATAATTTTGACCTTGAAGATCGATTTTATCTTTATCTTCAATTGGCTTTTCTTGATAAATAAATCCATGATCAGCAGTAATGATGATGTGAGTTATACCATTAGTTCTTAAGACTTGAACAGCCTGCTTAATTTCATCAATTGCCTTCTCAGTAGCTTCGACTAATTCTTTAGTTGTCTTTAATTCATGTCCCTTGGCATCGATTTGGTTATGATAGAGGTAAATTACATTTTTACCTGTAATCATTTGCTTAATCTCTTTAGAAGACATTTCTAGGACATTCTTTAATTGAAAAGCAAGATTGTTTTTATCATATGACTTAAGTAGTTTGTCCCGGCTGTCAGTATTTTCTGCATTTTCACCATTCACTTTAACCTTAGAAGTTTTATTATCCCATTCTAAGGTTTCATGAGGCAGCATTACATTCATCCCCATATAAGTAACCGATGGTAAAACCGTAATTGCATGATTCATCTTCATAGTTAGACGATCATCACTATTCAGTTCTTCTTCTAATTCTTTAGCCACTTCATAACGCAAGGCATCAGAGAAAATTACGACTACTCTCTCTCGTACATCCCTAACATAATTATGATAAAAGCGTTCTTGCTTCAGCTTGGCTGGAACTTCTTTTAAGTCAAAAGTTTCATTCCATTGCTTCACAGAACTATCAAGCAAAATATTGCCATAATAACGGTCAATAGTATTCTTAATGTCAATATAATTGTCAGTATCAATGATATTAGTATAAGCCAACAAACTTTTACGATAAATCGTATCGATTTTGTAACTATTATCTAAGTAATCATTTAACTCATCTTGCCAATCATCAACCATTGGCACTCTTAAATTCAATAATTCTGCAGCATAGCGTAAGAATTTATATTCGGGTTCAGTTCCGCCATTGAAATTATTACGTGTATGATCAAGCATCTGATCGATAATCTCAAGTAGCTGTTCATAGTCGGTAATTCTTTTACCGTCAAATTTAGCGACTAACTTAGCTAAAATCAAATGATTAATTTCTTCAAATATACTGATCTTAGTTAAGATTATGGCAGGTTCATGCTTCAGTACAGTATTCAAACTTAAATCACGCCAAACTGTAGATGAACAATTGTCATAGTATTGTTGATACTTATTTGAATCAGCAAAACGATCAATAAAGATCTGCACATTATCAGATTGCTTAAGATAATAATTTTTAAATCTATCAGGAAGCTTATTGTTTAATTCATTGGCTAGGTATGTGATAAAAATGCGCTCGACTAAATACTTCAGATCAACCTCGCTATCAGTTTCCCCGCCAAGGTAATTCATGACCATCTTCCAAAAAGTATCAAGTACATCATATTTACTGAACGCAAAAATATAATGATTATTAGTATAACCTGCAGCAATTACTTTCATTAACAACTCATTCATATCGAGCTTTTCTGTTTTAGTAATTGCAGCAATAATACCCTTTTCTGGTGTCTTATCAAAAGTATCAGACCAATACTTAACAAAATCTGCTCTTCTAGTTTTGGCACCAAAGTAACTATTATACTTCTTAACAAAAAGCAGTTGATTCTCTGGAAGTTGGAGTTCTTCCAAGATAATTTGTGTAGCATCTGCAGTGAAGAGCTTAGAATAATGTTCCATATCAGTTAGGTAATTTTCTTGAATTGCAGGTCTCTTGTATGGTGCATAGATTAAATATTTATGCTCTGAATCGTTTAGCAAATCAATCTTACTCTTGAATTGTTGATTTGCTTGAGCTTTATAGAGCTTAACTGAGCTTAAACGCTGTGCAATTGAATCAATAATATCCTTGAATTCTTGCTTATCATCGTACCAAAAAACATATTGGTTATCTGTAAAATAACTATTAAGTTTAGCAATAATCTTATCAGTAGTTAATGTAGGCATAAATCTTCTCCTAAATCTGTTAAATAAATTATAACAGTCGGCGGGGATGCAAAAAAGACCTCATCGAGTTAACCGACGAGGTCTTGGTGCTTAATGCACTCGTAATAAATATATGAGGATCACATAAGTGTGTCTTGAGTATTTATATTAAATAGCTTCTTTCTTAATCTATTCCTGCATCTAATCTATCAAGAAGATCTTTTAGTTCTTTTTGAATCACTTCAATTCGCTGATCAATTATTTTTTTATATTCAAAATAATCTACTCCTAACGTACTTGTCCAAGTAGATAATTGTTGAAGTTGATTAATTTCTCCTCCAAATACTTCCTTTATTCCTGCTTCACTTACATCCCAGGATAAACTACTTTTATCAAGACGTATCTTACTAAAAAAATCAGGGTCAGGTTTAGTTAAAATTAAAACTTTAATATATTTGTGATATATTGATAGATCATCGCACTCATTTAAACCATCAAAAATCATCTGCACTTTCGCAGTATTATCGTTGTTTTGTTGAATCAATGTGGTCAGCCATTTATTTATCTGCGTGCTTGCCTCACCTTGTACACTACATAACTGATTTATCAAGAATCTAAGATAAGCTATTTGAAGAACTGTCTGTCTTGTTTGATAAATATGATTCCATATAGTGCATAAAACAGTTTGTCCATATTGACCTGCCATCAGATTAACTAGCTCATATTTATTTTTCACTGAATAAGTATTTTTCAGTTGAGGTATCAAAATATCATCAATATATCTGATTAAAACATTAGTATCTTCTTTATAAAGGTCCTTAAATAAGTAACCCGAATAATCTCCATTTTGACTATTTCTTTTTAAAATAAATAGATATATATCCTCTAGAAGAGTAATATTTTGAAAAGATTTTACAAGAAATGAACTTTGCTTCTCATCTAAAGATACATATCTGAAATAAATTATTCGAAACCTTTCTCCTTTGGACCACACAATAGAACAGCATTCCTCTAATGCTTGTTTATTAACTCTATTGAATTTCTGAGCAAATAATATATTACGATTTATAGTATTGCCCACGTCTTCCTCTGTCTCATTATTAAGCCATTTCTTAAGCAACTCAAACGTCTCTTCATCTACTTTGTCATACGGAATATTGCTAAAGAAATAATACCAGAGAAGATCTTGATGATCGACATTAGAATCTTGTATTAAATTAATTATTTGTTTTAATTCGAATTCTTTAAATAAATAGTTAAAAACTTGTATATTGACATACTCAACAGTTTTTTTACTTTTAAAAATAATCTCGGCAGCACCCAAAAGATCTAAATGATTATCTTCAATATCTTTTATTAGAGATTGAAGTATATCGGATATTTCATACGCAATAATACCATTATCAATTTTTTCCAATAAATCTACAAGTTGCCTTAGTAACCCTAATTTATCTGGAAATTCTCTAATGAATTTGCTTTCATCAAAATCTTTTGAACGAATCTGAATACTTAGTTTTTGATAGATTTTAAAAATGGAATTTTCACTAAATTCTTTTAAATTTGGCATTCCTATATTTAACTTATTAAGAGACTCTACTATATTTGCAACTGCTTCACAATCAGTCAAGCTTGATGAATGAAATACTATTGGGATAATCTTTACCAGATATCTCTTGTCATTTTCTATTACATCATGTACAGAATGCACTGAATTTGAGTTATTAATAATAGTTAATCTTAAATCTCTACTGTAATCAGCAATCAAATGTTTAATTGTCTTATGATTTGTTTTCTGATTAGCTAAACTTATTAAACCTTGCCAAATATTTTCTCTAAATTTAACATATTCTGGAGTTTTAAAAGCAGGAAAATTCTGCATTACCAGAAAAGATTTTTCATTTGGAATCTCACTTGCAGTGTGAAAACTCAATTTAAGAAAATCGGGACTAATAGCTAGAAAAATTCTTTGTGCTGATTTTTCAGGAAAATTTTTTATTAGTTCATTAATAAGTGCAATTTGTTGTGTAAATTTATAAAACCTAAAAGTATTAAATTGTATTGACCAGAATTCATCTACTGCCAATTTGAACTGAGATACTTTTTGTGGCACTTTAACAAGGTATTTATAAAAAAGTTCTGCTGCTAACTCGGGCTCGTCATATGATATACCTCCTATTATTTTTAGTAAATAATCATATAGAAAGGTGTCATTTTCAATTTTATTGTCCATATCAACTTTTACTGGCTTAACTTTTTTTATTTTAGCCAATACTAAGCTAACAGATGAATTAATATCATAGCTACAAAACATAGAAACAAATTGCAAATATAGAATTTCATCTTGATCATGGAAAAATTGAAATGACTTCTTTACTTGTTGTGTAACATAGCTATTATTTTCTTCATTCTGAAAAAAGCCACGTAAAGTTTGTACATTATCACGAACAATGTTAGAAGCATATCCAAAATAATTATTAATCATAAAATTTAGAGAAATTAATTGTCGATCAAGAAACACTGTTTTTAATACATAGCTACAAATAATTTGATCCTCAAAAAATACATATCTATGATTTACAACATTTATTAATTCCATTTGGGTGAGTATGTCAATATTTTCTTTGAATTTTTCTTCTGAAATTTTGTATTTTTCTAATACCGGTTTATAATAGCTAATTCTTTTAATATCAACATTCTTTAAAAAAGCAATTATGCCCAATGAAATAAGACTATGTAAATCTAAATGTTTTCTAACTAAAACATCACCTAATAATTGCTTAAATAATTGACTAAAGTCACTAATATCTGAAAGTCGATGTCTTTTATTAAAGACTTTTGCTGAGAGTAATGCGAATCTTAAATTGCCATGTGATATCGCCTCAATTCTATCCAAGACTATATTATCTTTAATATTATATATTTTTTCAATACATTCTCGAACTTGTATTGCCGAAAGCTGTGTTAATTCCAATATATCAGCATTAACCCAATGCCCCAGTTCTTCATAAACATCATTCTTTGCATAATTTCGTACTGTCAGTATGATTTTTATATCTGATTTTTTTATTTTTCTTTGAAAAGCTTGAAAGACTTTTTCTAAATCATTAATTCGATTTGCATCGTCAAATACTATGACTTTCAAAGAAGAATCATCAATATAGCTTTGAATTTCGGAAATTAATGCTCTTGGATCGAAGACATTGTTCACAAAGAAAACTTGATCACCATATTTTTTAGTGTACTCGTATGCTAGTCTAGTTTTTCCAACACCACTTGATCCAGTTAATATAACCACATTTTTGTTTTGTAGCTTATCATTTAACTGTTCAAGCTCATCTTCCCTATATGCAAAATAATTATATGTTGATGCCCCAGTATATTGATCATTAAAGTCTTTTTCAAACTCTTTAGCAGTCATTAATTGTCGTGGCTTTAATACGAAACCTAAATATTCTTCTGCAAGGCTTCTATACTTATCTCTAATATCTGTTGCCAAATCATAATTTGAAACAAATTCAAAATCTATATTTTTCTTTTTCAGAAGGTTTTGTATTGCCTGTATATCCTTCGGTTCAATATCTGAAGTTGCCGAAAAATATTTTATCTTCTTAATTTTATCTTTATCGATACTACTATTATCAATTTTGGATAAATCATCTTTAACCTTTTGAAATATTTTCTTTTTCTGAGATGTATACTCCATTAGTATATACTTATCGTCTGAGGTAATTATATATGAATCAGGAGTACCTTTAGTAGTTTTATTTTTTCCATCTTCTGAACCTAGAGGTACTATGCTAGCATCAATACCTTTCGTTTTACATTCGATTCTTTCATATTCATCACAAAGTTTTTGAAAAGTAGCTGGATCAATTTCTTTTATTGCTTGTTCTATACGATTTAATTCAGTCAAATATGATCACCTCAGAATATATGTTTTGTTTAAATTATAACAAAAAGCCCTATCTGCTTCACAGATAAGACTTTCATTTTAAATCTCCTTATAACTTCGACAACAACTTCTCACCTTGTTGCAATTTATCATGGTTAACAAGTACACCATCATCCAGATCAAGGTCAACCGGATTTTGTGACAAGTGATCTAAAATTTGATCATATTTCATAATTTCATTCATCTGCTTATTAAGAGTAGCAATCGCCTTACGATATTTACTCTTAGCACTAGCCGTTGTTTCTTGATCAAGCAAATTCTGATCAACTTCAATTAGATCATTCATTGCAGGCTGAAGCTCATGCAGATAATGACGTACCATTGGAAGCTGTTCAGTGTTATAACGATGTAAATACATCAATGCCTTGAAGCCTTTATTTTTGCCTGAATTAAATTCCCAGTAAATTGGACGCTTCTGATAGATCTTAGCATGATCCTTATAGAAATCATTTAAGAAATAAGTTCTAATAATATCTTCTGCACTTGTACCTCGTTCAAACTTTTTAGGTTCTAATGTTTGAGCAATGAAGTCCATATTTTCTGTCAATGTTTTAGGGTCAAAGGTCTTAGTTAGGAATTCTTTCAAACGGACAATAATATCACGATCATCATCGAAATACTGACGATCAGTTAACAGAATAATGTTTTCTTTGTTAGGCTTGAATGTCGTATATTTTGAATCATCCCAGTCGCCACCAGCATAGACTAAACCATCTTGATCTAATGAATAACGACCAAAGACACAGCCGATAAAGTAAGACAAAAATGCTTTGATGTCGCGAACTTGATCTGCTTTACGAACGGATACTTCTTTGTCGTCTTCTTCTGGAGTTAATTCATCTTGCAAGCCATAGAGATTGATGAAGATACGATTGAGTTCCTCTTCGTTAGATTTTAGCTGGTTGAAACGTGTTAGTGCTTCGTTGGACCAACTGCTGTAGGCTTGGTGAAGGGATGCAATATTTTGATTTAGGAGTGGACTCTTTTGAAAATCCCATGAGGTTTCAAAGGCATCCCAGTCAATATTTGCTAATTTAATATTATCTAAAGTAATATTTTCTATTTTATTTTTTTCTCTGATAATAAGTGGCATAGTCCTAATATCTTTAACCTGAAAATTTAAAGTAGGATTCATTATCTGAGCAATAAGTAAATAAACTTTACTGTTTAACAACGCTAGAACATATTCAATCATACTATCATCTTTAAAGAAAATAGATGATCCACCTTTATCAAAAGTTGCAGCTTTAGGTAAGATTCTAAAACTAGGAATTTTTGAAGTAATCAGCCCCCAAGTAACCCCTTTTTTATACCATAAATATTTTGGAATAATTCTACAAATTTTATTTTTTCTATAAAATTCTCTAGTCTTGGGAGACCAATCTACAACGGAAACTAGATTTCCTGACCACTTCTTGTATCCCCCTCCTTTGGCATAGAAAAGCCATTTTTTATCGATACCAATTTTTGACTGTGATACTTCCCAAAAGAATCTTACAAACTTTTTATTATTTCCTGTTACATTCTGTCCATCGGAAATAGTAAAATCATACAATAATTTATTTTTGAAATCTTTTATTACTTTATCTGTTATCCAATAAGCAATAGGACTACCAGGTATCTTATCAAAATTTGATTGATCAGTATGATACAAATACTTAACAGTTGGATCACTAATAGCTTCTAGAACTTTTTGCTCTTGAACAATCATGCCACCCTTAAAATTACTCAAGCGTAAATAAGTACCAATTTTATCATCTGAATTTTTCAACACAAATGTATCAATAGGAACTGTAGCTTCTTCAAAAGCTGAGTATTCCATCTGAATTAAACTATCGATCTTAAAATTATTGATAATATCATGTCTTAATGGTTCATATGTCTTAATAAACATCCAAACCAAAGGTGTCATATAGCCTGCATATCCGCCTTTAACTAATTGATGTACATTATGGTAAATAAAAACAGAGAACAGATCCTTAGAGTAATTCTTATAATTATCTTTCAAATACTTCTTCAATGTTTTATCGAACTTATTCATATAAGGTGGATTAGTAACAACAGCTTCATATTTGGTAGTCATTACTTTAATTATCTTTAGAGTCTTAAGAATCTGCTTTTGTATTTTCTTATAACCAAAAACATCAAGACCACTTTCAAAATCTAATCCAGCAACTACTTCTTCAATAGAATCCAAATCAATGCTTTCGTCAATTTTGATAATTGATCCTAATTCTGTTGCGTCAGAAAAATCCTTAACTACTTTCTTTAAGTTGTCTCTAACCACTTTATCTGAAATGAAATTATAAAATTCATCAGATACATGAAGATCTTCAAAATAATAAAGATTTGTAGTTGGATTCCTTCTTAAAAAGCGTCGATCATACTCTCTACCCTTCATCATGATAGAAAAGTAAGCTAACTGAAAGGCACGCTTATCGATTTCTAATCCAAAAAGATTATTCTCAATAATCTTTTGAGCAGCATCCCTCTTTGAATATCCTTGCTCAATATACATCTTCATGAAAAGCTCAAATGCATATACCAAGATATGACCTGATCCCATGGCATTATCCAGTAATTTATAGTCAGTAATATCTTGATTTTCATTAATAGCTTTTATTTCATCTGGTAATAAATACTTTAATTCATGTTTAACTATGCTATCAGGGTGTCTTTCAAGATAGTATTTTCCCAATGAATTATCTACCATATATCTGACAATCCAATCTGGAGTAAATAACTGTGTAGCCGCAGGAATCTCGTCTTTTTGAATAGCCTTACCGTTCATATTCACTACCTCTTCATGAAGTGCATTATTGTAATACTGGTAAAGCCAACCAATAATCTGGACTTGTCCTTCCTTTTTGACATCAAAATATTCTTCTGGAATTTCATTAACCAATTCTTTAATGACACCACGATCATAATGTGGAGTAAACAATAACTTCAAATAGTTAGATGTCTCTTCAAACAATCCAGGAAGAATCTCACTTAATGCATCACATTGCTTAATAAATAGCATGGTATACAAATTATCCATTAACTCAGGAGTCTTCTCTGTTAATGCGGTAGTGATCAATTCTTTTTCTTGATTGCTATAGCCACCAAGATCATCACTAATTTCCATTGCTTCATTGATAATGTCAGGTTCATTTCTACCCTCTTCACTAGAAAGAACCCGCACTCTACTTGGCAAGTAATTATTAACTTCCATAAACCGAATAGCAATTATTCGGTTGAACCAAGTGTAGGCTACTTCTTCTACAAAATCCTTATATGCAGTCTTAGAGTCTTCTTGATATCCGTGACGATTTAATTCTGCTACAATATCTTTGCGCCAACCAATTTGTACACCAGTTAATGCATTAGCTTCATTATTATCAACATAGTATTCCTTGTCTGGGGTTGAAATCGACAATTTGTCTTGAATCTCATTTTCATCAATGCCTAAAGTTGCTAGTTTAACTTTAATAGCATTAATTAATTCTGTTCTAGCATTAATCGCATATTTTTTAATCTTATTCTTATCCATTTAGTTGATTTCCTCAATTAATATAATTATCTAAATTATAGCAAACTAAAGACACTCATGAGTAATACGCTCTGAGTGTCTTTACTTTTATTTGAAGTCTACATTTAAGATATCTGTATGTTGAAGTTCTTGTTTAATATTCTTTCTTAATTCATCTAAATATTTATCAAGATCTTCTTCATTCGTGATCTTCCATGAGTCTTCATGAACTAATTCAGTAATATCTTTAGATTTATTACTCTTAACTCTAACAATTGGCTTAGGTTTATTAGGTACAGGAGCTGAAGAAACAGATGCATCTTCATTGTTAGTCTCATTTTCTTCTGCTGCAGTTTTATTTTCTCGAAGTTCTTGCTCTCTTCTAGCCTGTTCAGCTAATTCTGAACTAACTCGAGCAATATTTTCCTTCTGTTCATTGGTTTGACCATCAATATTAGTTTTTAGTCCAACTAATGATACATAAGCATCTTCACTAGCGCTATTGCTGTATTCCTTAGCTTTTTGCAATAAAGTATTGAAGACATTTTCCGCCATATCATTTAATTCACGGTCTTTATCTTCTGGGAAATCTGATTCCGCAATTCTCTTCTTTATTACATCAAGACTTATTTGAATTTGCGCCTCGATCTTATCGTAAGCCTCTTGGATCACATCATTGTACTTATCTGCAAACTGGGTATTTAACTCTTTAAGCTTAGGAATTGTAATGTTGAAGTTATCATCGTTTAGGCAACCTTTAATTTTTTGAGCAATTCCAATTAAGTCTTGATCGCTAATCATACTCTTAGCGTAATTATAACGATCAAGATATCGATGTGCTTTATTCCAAATTGTTTGTTGGTTACTTGTTTGCTCTACATCCCCATAAAACTCAAGAATAGCTTTATCTTCGAGTTCTTCATGCCAATCTTCATAATCATCTAAATGATCTGAAATCATCTGGAAGACACGGTCACTATCTTTAACCTTAACAATAGCCTTCAGGTCATTAACACCTTCAGCTAATAATTTATGACCAGGATAAGGCGTATCAAAATTATACTTTTTACGCATTAATGCATTTAAACAAGCGACAAAACCTTTTGTTTTGTTTATAATATCGTCTGCCATTTGTTCAGAAGTAGTATTTTCATCTACTAACAGACGTTTATTAAGAATATCCTCAACGAAATCTTTCGCATCCCTCTTTTGACGCATCGATATTTCTTTAACTGGTTTAATCGTCAACTTGGTAATATTATTCCTGCCGATTAAGTAACGTTGCGTTCCTTTAGGATCCTCTTGAGCACTAGTCAATGAAATCTGTTCATTGTTAAAATAGAACTTAACTTTACCGTTAACAAATGCTTTAGCTACCATCCAAGCAATATCCGTTGGCTTATAACCATAAGGGATTTCACCAAAACGTTTAATCACATTAGCCAATGAAACATTATTCATGCTGCTGGCTTGGACATTGATATAGTTGATGATTTCTTTGATTGCCTGTTCATCATCACTGAACAAATCATCTTTATTTTTACCCTTTAGGGTATCAAGAATATCTTGATCCGTCTTAACCGCAGTCAAATAATGTAAATTACGATAATTACTATCAATTATTTCCTTCTTGGCTTGCTCTAATCGACTTTCAAAATTACTGCCCTTAGGTAAAACATCATCCAAGACGTAGATATCAGCATCAATCAGATCATCCTTGATCATCTTCTGAGTAGCTTCTTCTACCTGCTTAGATTCAGCCTTTCTATTAAAGGCAATTTCTTGCTTTTTATCATCTGATCGACTTTCTGGCTTTTGCAAGTAAGCACTAATCTTTTCAATATGACGGTAGTTTTCAATATAACGATCATCATCTTTAAGAACAATGATGATATTTTTACCATCCATCGCCTTTTGTTTAAAGTCAATCTCTCTATAATTATCAGCAATTAATGGGGAGATAATCTGAATATTGAGGTTATTGCTTAAACGGTTTAACCCCATTTCATCAATATATTCATTGAACTCAAAGATATATTGATTCTTCATATGAGGGTAAGTATATTTGGCGTCAATCAAATTAGATGTTAATAAATATGAACCAATCTTTTGAGCTACCTTACGATCATCAACTTCAATTGCATTAATTGCTTCATTAACTTCTCGTTCTGAATCAGTCAAGAATTGGTAAGTATCTAGCTTCTTTTGAATATAATTCTGTCTCATTAAGACATTCAAAGCGTCCTTAACTTCTGCAGTTAAAGCTTGTCTATCTTGATCAACACTATCTAGCAGTAAAGTAACTATATTTTCTAAGGTGGAAGGATAATTATCAACATAGCGGACCATGAAGAGAACGGCTAATACTTGAATATTAAAACAATAGTCTTCATTATTTTTGTTAACATACCTATCGGTTTGAGCTCGATCAAATACCACTTGGTGATCATGACTTAAGAACTCTTTCATCCCGATAAAGAATGCAGAAAATGGTACTAACCTACCTAATTCATCATTCTCATATCTCTTGGTAGCTTCCTGGAAAGTTCCCAACATTGAACGTTCACCATCAGACATGTGACTACCATTCGCACCATGTTGACGAACTGCAGTTAAGACCTCTTTTAATAAACTAAATTGATAAGGAATAAATGGATAGTTTTCGACAAATTCTTGAGCATTATCAAATTTTTGACGCTTGATTGCATCACTGAAATTAATCTTATTATTAATGCTATATTGCTCTTGAGAGTATATATCTGCCAATTGATCACTTACTAGTGGCTTTTTAGTCAGTAATCTTTTACGAATAACTTCATCTGCGTTGGCAGAACTCATATTGATCAAAGTATTAAAACGACCTTGAATTTTAGAGAAATCTCGTTCATATTTAGAAAAGTTGCTGGCGACTTCATCCATTTGTTGCTGAGAAGTAACTACTACCCACGCACGACCTTGACATTGGACACCCAGTTGCTCAACGATTGTCTGTAAGTTAAGCATTCTACTATTATTGTCACCAATAAACTGACCAACTTCATCAGCTAAGAATACAAAATGGGCATCATTACCTTTTTTATCGAGATAATCTTTAACCAACTTAGCAAAAGCTGTTGCATCAATGCTAAATTTTTTAGTTAACAGAGTTTGAACATAATTATTTGCATCTGTTTCATCCAATGCACCACAATTTACTAAAGCAGTTTTGATCTTGGTTGACATTAATGCATAATTTTTTCTAAGTTCAACCCAGCTAGAATGATCCGTTGTAGCTAAATCTGCAAAAGCTTGCTTAAAGGCCTCATATTTGCCGACGCTATCAAGCCAGCGTTCCATATCTGCTACTACTGCAATTGGTGAATATCCTAATTGCTCGTTAAAGACTTTAAGAAAGACATCTAGAATTGAATTATCATTATTTGCAGCGTTCGAATCAGCCTTTGAATCAATATTGAATAAAGCAACTTCGGTCGGTACACTAGTAGCTTTATTAATGGCATCAGCTAAATGATCATCATCGAATTTACCATCTTGTAAGAAGTAATCAATTGCTTGACGTCCTTTTACCGTATCATTCTCTAGTAAATAGGAAAGGATTTTTAAGAAGTGAGATTTACCTGATCCAAAGAAACCGCTAATCCATGCTCCCATTTCATCGGTAGGATTATTAATACTCTTATCATAAGCATCAAAAAAACGAGTAAAGTTACGTTTTAATTCATCAGTTACAACATATTCTTCGAGTTCTTGTTGTTTAATATCATCACTATCTTGACCAATTTTAATGACGCCACGAATATCTCTATTTATATCTTTTGCAAAAATATCTTTTATTTGTATCATAATATGCCTTTAATCTATTCTGAATGCTCTATAGTAATTCTGGTCTTTAATTTCGCCAAATGCACGCAAGCTCATTTCATCGTAGTTCCCAGGATAGAACATAACAACTGGATTATTATCTAATACTTGATGCATAGTGTTTAAAATTTTATGAGCGCGAATAATTGGATAGACTTTGCCTAGTCCAGTCAGAAATACAATACATTGTCCATCACCTTCTGGAATTCTTTCTTTAATATATCCAACAATCAAATTATTATTTTCACTCATTTCAAGAATGTTGTTTATTTGTTCGATTAAAACATCGAATCCTTGATTTTTCTCAATATTCTCTAAAATCGGAATAGGATCAGATCCAGTATATTTTTCTTGATCCTTGAGCAAATGCATCATAATGTCATAAATATCAAATACTTTTAGATTAACTCTTGCTGCAAGAGGGCTTTCTTGAATTTTATCAATCTGCTTCCGCATATAAAGTTCCTGATCTGCTGGATAATCAAAAACATAATAGCCTACTTCATTTGATAAACCTTCGTTATGTTGAAACTTAGAATCGTCCATTTTTTCTTTTAAGTGTTCGATCCTAACTTTAATATTCTCAGTCATTACATCCCTCCTAAAGCAGCTAATTCATAATCTAACTTTGCAACTTTCATTGCTAAAACTAATTGAGAATCAAGTAATGGAAACAGAAGCTTATCTTGTTTTTTATTTTGAGGATCAATCTCCATCAATCCTCCATCCCGCATATATGTCTTTAGTGCTCCCTTAATTCGCTTATAAGTATTTAGCGACCACGCAGCAATTGTAGGACTTTCTATCCTTTTTTGATTAATAAAAGCTTCAACTTCATAGTCTTGTAAAATATCCTCTCGCATTTGCACCTTGGGACGATACACCTCATAGATAAACTCATCTAAAATACGACTAGTTAACATTACTGACAATAAAGAAATGATTTTTTGATTGGAAGTATCAAGTTGCGAGAATATATTTAAAACTGATTCAGGCAATGCTTTTACTCTGACGGCAAGGTTTCTGGAACATCTTTTAGCACGTGCTTTCGTTGGCATTTGAAAGATATTTTCTTCATCACTCATTTGCTTAATATCATTAATACTATAACCTGACTGATAAAGCTCAATAAATTTTGTAAGTTCTGGAAGCCAAATTGCATAAGAAGCAATTCCACCATTATAACTGCGTGACATTTATAATACCCCATTCAATTTAGTAACATTTTCATTATATCAATGATAGGAAGTGAATTACATACGAAAAAATTAGGAAGATCAAATTAAGATTATCCCGTTTGATCTTCCTGTATTACTATTTAATTGTGTATTTGACTTGATCAGATATATCACATAAATCTGCTATTTTTGAAATTATTGCAATAATTGTTGTAGCAGAGTGATTGGTTTCTACTCTTATATTGTTTGCTAGTACTGCTGGCCGAGTAAAGTGAGAAAACAGTTTCATGTCTAATGAATCGTCTTGACGAATTTTTTCAAAATTACGACTGTCAATTGCCCAAACATAGTTCAGAAAAATTACTAAAGCACTACGCCAAGAGTCAATTGAGTAATCTCGATCATTTAATGTAATACGAACAGGCTTCTTACCTGTTACGTCAACTTCTTCATTAATGGTATGTTCTCCAGCAATATCTTCAGCTTCTTCGCTCTTAATATCTGGTTTGGCAAAAATTTGACAAAGTTCATTAGATAAATCTTTTGTACGATCAAGTATTGTATCTTTATTCCATTGATCATATCTCTCAGGAATTTCTCTAGTTAAAGAAACATTGGATTTGCTATAGTATTCTTTTTTATCACTGAATGTTTTATTGCTCATTTCTTGATTATACATAGTCAAAGTCAAGTTCCCTATTGTACCGCCTAATTGCTCATTTATTTTATCAGCATTTTTGACTTCTAGACGCCAATCATTATTTAAACGTTGTGGCATAATATGTTCTACTTGAGCATTATCAAAGTTAATAGTTTCCCTTGTTCTGTTTTCTTCTAAGACTACTAAAGCTAATTTAGCTAGATTATTTCTTTGTTTATAAAGATTTACTTCTAATAAACTATTTTTAAGATCAGAATCATCAGGGAAACTATTATTTAATTTATATATTTCATTTTTTTGTAAATCAGACTTTGCCTTGTCTTTATCACATAGCGCAATAACTATTCTATTTACTCCATTAGTAGCATGGCGACAAACTTTCAATCGGAACAAATAGCTCTCCATAATGTGTGCTAATTCAATTAATTTATCCCAATCAATTTCAGAATTTTGGCGCATTTCTAATAACATTAAGAAATATGGATAAATTACTTTACTTTCCATTACATTTACATGTCTTAGAATTTTATTAAACTCAGAAGATTCTATATTGCAATTGAGCATTTCATTATAAAATCTAGCAAATTTATATAAATCTGCTAAAGCCGCCTCTGAATTTAGATTATGTGTGTGAAAATAATTTTTATAGATATCATAGACTTTGTTTCTTTTTACTAAATTGTGGGTTTTCATTATTAAATAATGACGTAAAAATTCAGTAAATACATTTGTAGTAAAGAATTGTTCTATTTTAATCCAATATTCCTTATAAAGATATGCTTGATTTTCTGAATTTAAGCTCATTAATAAAAAGTTTCTTACTAAATCAGAAGCTGAAAGAGACACGCCAGTTGAATTAAGACTTTCAAAAATAATTTGTGGATTTTCATCCCCAGGATCATTTGTTAATTCAATATATACCATTGCAAAATGATTCATAGCTTCATAAAGCTGAGGAGTATTAATTCCAGAATCAGTTATTCTCTTTTTAAAATAATTATAATTTTCTACTACTTTAGATGGGTTATTATATTCTTTACCATTCATTACAGCAAAGAAGGCATCGGCATCATGATCAACGGGCTTCAACTTAAGATGATTATTTGCATCCAAATATTTATTGGTTAAGTACTGTTCTTCAATTTCATCCTTATTTTCTGCATCAATATCAGAAATAGCCTTAAGCAATAGAGTCAAACTCATTAGTCTTTGTTGCCCATCAATAATTCGATAAATATGACTCATTTTTTTACCTGAGTCAGTAACGTAAACTACTGCACCAATAAAATGATCTTGATTTTCCTTTTCTGCTGTTAACAAGTCATTAAAAAGTTGTTCGCATTGGGGCTTGCCCCATTCATAATTCCGTTGAAAGACTGGAATTTCAAAAATAGTTTTTCCATTTCCTAAAAAATCAAATAAGTTAATACTATCTGCCTTCAATTTAAATACTCCTATTTTACTTTATGTTATTATTATATATCTTTTGCCAACACTCTTTCCAATCATCACGAGGAGTCTTCTTTTTCAGTAATTTAAATTACAGTAATCATACTTACGATAATTATAATTACTGTAATTACGATTACTGAAAAATAAAAAGCATCCCTCTCTGGAATGCTCGTAAGCGTAAAAAACTGAAGTATCTTTCTTAGCTTCCATTTTTCGGCTATTCTTAGCTCATAAACTTAAGGAGACAAAGAACATGCTATTACCTCCTACTCAATCTGTTTACTTATGTTATAGAGGATAATTTATGTATGCGCTTTCTATTTTGTTATAAAAAAGTCTCTTGACTAAGTCAAAATAACCTAATCAAAAGACATTTTTAACTATTTTCTACCTATTCGGCGTAACATCAACGCGTGCTGTTTTAACCTCGGACCAGTCACTGATCAAATTACTGTGAAGTGCACGAACGCGAACTTCGTAAACTTGGCCCTTCTTAAAGTCTTGTCCAAAATCATTCGTTGGATCATCTACTATATCGCCGCTTCTAGTTTTGCTAAAGAAGGTTGCCCACTTACTGCTACCTTTCAATCTATACTGAATCTCATAG
>SKEM01000544.1_pt1 | contig 24402 bp, 37 predicted proteins | sample 4826731 | NCBI WGS metagenome assembly SKEM01 (sample SAMN11008809, study PRJNA524170) | human gut metagenome | biome: Human fecal sample; material: Feces; isolation source: fecal sample from pouch patient p37 | host: Homo sapiens | place: Israel: Tel-Aviv | collected 2015-07-27
ATTATAGATTGGTATTTATTCACTTCATTTGCTTTAACTGTATTAGGTAACTGTATTCCTAAACATAATAAGCAAGAAAATAAAAGCATCATTGTACTTTTTACTATTAGTTTTTTCATTTGGTTTCCCCCTATTTTTTAATATTTTAACATTATTTTAACATATATGTAAATTTTGTAAAGGTAGGTTCCTTTAAATTTAAAAAAATTAATAATTTATTTAAATTTAAAATAAATATATATATTATTAAAAGAAAAAACACTAAGTAATTCTAGGATTACTTAGTGTTTTAATATTTAATTTATTTAATTTTTATTTTCTATTATTCATGAAATTAAGTAAATCATTTTTACTTTCATCTATATTTTCTTGTTTTAAATCCATATTATCTAATTTTTCTTTTAATTCTTCTTTAAGTTCTTCTAAAAGTTTTGCTCTTATTTCTTCAGTAAGTTCTTCTTTTAATTCTTCTTTTAATTCTTCTTTTAGTTGTTCTAAATCTATACTTAAAGAACTATTAGTAATATTAGTATTATCTATATTACTTAAGTATTCTTTAATATCTTTTTCTATTAATTCCTTAATGTAAGTTGCAAATCTTTTATTTTTGAAATTTACAAACTTAAGCATATAAAATTCATCTTTATTAAATCTTACTGGTTGAATTTTCTCGTCTTTCCCTTCAAGATCTTCCATCTCTACTTTATCTAAAAAAGTTAAATCCAAAGTATTTCGCCTACCTTTTCATAAGTATTAGCATTTGCAAATGCTGCATTAGGATGTAATTCTGCTTTTTCGTATTCATCTTTTATATTTTTTTCTAATTGAATTGCTCCACAACCAATTAATTGAATGCTATCTGCACTTTCAACATCAAAGTATTGATTTATATATGAAGTTAGTCCATCTACATAAGTTTCAACTATTGAATTTATAAAACTTATATTTTTTTCTTCTTGGTTTATTGTAAATGTATTTTTACCAATCATATCAATAGCGATATTAGAATTTAAAGTTGTTGAATATCTATTATTAACTTGCTTTATAACATTTTCATACAGAGTTATCATTCCTTCTCTATATGTTCTTGCCTTAGTTAAATTTAATCCATCCCAGAAGCTAATATCTATAGTTCCACCACCAAAGTCTATAACTAATGTCTTTTTATCTTTAAATTTTTCTCTATCAGCAAAAACAATAGCTGATTCACAAAATACTTCAACATTTTCTATATTTATTGTTTTTTCAGTTCCATTAACTGAAATTTTCTCATTTTCAAAAGCTTCTATATGCTTTTTAATTTCTTCAGTTAAATTTTTATCATTGAATGACTCCACTGGAACTCCAACAACAATATTAGTAGTTATATTATTTGCTTTAGAGCTTTTAGCAATGGCAGTTAAAAGATTAATTTTATAAGCAGTTTTAAAGTACTTTCTTTTACTTATGTTTAATGCTCCATCATAAGCTCCTACAGTATATTCTGCCCCATCATAAATAACTTTTATATCATTCTCATTCATCTTAGTTATACCTGGTTTTATTTTGCTTTCAAATATAACTGATTTACTTGTTTTTACATTTGCATTTCCTAAATCAATTCCTAAAGTATCAACTTTCATTATTTTCACCTCAATAAAGTAATATTTTATATTACAATTATATTACTTTTAGAATAATATGTCAAGTTATAATATTACAAAATAATATTTTATAATACTTTTATAATATTATGTAATACAAAATATTATAATTTCACTTTACTTCTAACTCCTTTGTAATATATAATAATATTATGTAATACAAAAGGAGTGGATTATATGGAATTCAAAACAATATATATTTTTTCTGATTATGAAAATACTTTAGAAAAAGAAATAAAAAAGTTATCAAATAAAAAAGGGATATTAATAGTAAACGGATACTCTTTAGATATAAATAATAAAATCCCAAGAACATTAGTCGCTACAATTTGTTCTAATATATCTCTATTTGCTAATCATTTATATAGTGAATTTTTGAAAGATAAATTCACTATAACTAATATTGATTATAAAGAATGTGAAGATGATATAGAAAATTGTAGAATATTTCTTAACATAGTAAAAAACTTAAATCCTATTTTAATCTTCACCCCTAAAATAAATGCTTATCTAGAAAAACTTCAGATTAAAAATTTCGATAATTATAATAATAAAAGATTTGAAAATTTAGATAAAAAAGTATTCTTTAATGAATCTTATATTAGTAAAACTGAATTAGAAAAGATTCCAAATACTATAGGTATATATTTTATGTATAATGAAAATAAAGAATTAATGTATATAGGTAAAACTATACATCTTAATTCAAGGGTAACAGATCATTTAGCTGGAAGAACTCATACAAGTGATATTTGCCATAATTTTAATTATATAAAATATATAGAAATAGATAATGAAGTGCTTTTAGATGATTATGAAACATATTTCATAAATTCATATAAGCCAAAACTTAATGTAAGTAAAGTACAAACTTATCATAGTGAACGCTATAATCCTAAATACAATAAAAATTTAAATGAGTTTTTCGATTTGGAACACATGCTAAGATATAGATTTGCAAAAGAATATCTTGAAGATGAATGGGATATAAGCAAATTAATAGCTGAAAGAGAAGAAGAAATGCTTAAAGATATAGCAGCTATGAAAGATTTATTTTTATAGAAAAAGAAAGGTTTTAAACCCTTTCTTTTTTTCATATTATTCTTAGAATTTATAATATGACCAGTTACGTCTAAAAACTAACCACTTACGCACACTCTATTGAAATCGTTTAAATTAATTAATATAATTTTATTATCCTAAACAAATGATAATTGATTCATAAATAAAATTATAAAAACATTTATTACTAAAGGGGGATTTATAATGAAGAAAAAACAAATTGCTAAACTATTAAGTGCTTTTATTATTTTAGGAACAATATCATCAGGGGTAATCGCACCTGCAGCAACCGTACATGCAAAAGAAATAACGCCTAAAGAATTTAACATTAACAGCATCAAAATTGAAAAGCTTAAAAACCTTGAAAAGAAATACGGAGGAAAAATAAGTTATGATTCAATAGATGATGTTGGAAATATTGAAGAAATAGAAAATAAAATTATTGAAGTTAATAAAGCATTAGATGAAATTAAATCTTCTCAGCAAGAGGAAACTATATATGTTAATAAGTATCTTAGATCTAGCCAAACTTTTAGTGGAATAGCTAATGTAAGTGGTTTAGTACCGATGCTTGGTCCATGTAATATTCGTATACCATATACATATAGGGTTGTAACGGCTGGAGGAGCTCCTTATTTTTCAAGTGCATCTGCAGAAGAAAGTTGGTTACATGGCTTTCACTTAGGTAGCTGGAACTATATGAGAAGCTGGACTGAAATTCATTCTGATAGGGGTAGAAGAAATAATGTATTAGATGTTTTGACTAAAGGAAATGTAACTTATAGTATTTCTGGAGTAAATTACTCAACAGATCCAATAACATTTAAAAAACAATTTAGATTATAGGTTTATCATGAAGAAATTTTTTAATTTAAAAATATTAAATATTACACTTTGGGTTAATTTGATACTTACAGTAATATATCCATTAAAAAATACAAATACAGGATTTGAATTTGGTTTTCCATTAAAATATTTATCACTCCACCCGCAAGATTTAGATAAAACTTTTCTATCTGGATTTGGTATAAATGTACTAAGTTTAGTTCAAAATATAATATTCTTTTATATTATATTTTTAATTTTAAAAATAATATTTGAAAAACTTAATAAATATTATAAAAATTCTAGATAAAACAAAAGTGTAGTAGTTCTAAATAGATCTGCTACACTTTTTATAATATAAAATAATCCACATATTAATCTATATTATCATGTAAAGCAATTAAAGTTGTGGATATTTATAGACAAATTATTACCAAATGTGCTAAAATTAAATCAATAATTTAAAAAAACGGAATAAACAGCAAAAAACCCATTAAATTCAAACTTTGGCCGGAGAGAATTTAACAGGTTCACCACCTTAGAGAAAGTATCTCTAATACTTGCATATTTATATTATACGATAATTGTATAAAAAATATGCTCGTTTGTCAAACTTTAATTTGACAAAAGTCAAAAATACTTTCTTTTAAGGATTGTTTGTTATTCCTTATTAGGAGGTATTTTTTTATGGAAACAAATAGATCAGGTCAATTTAGAAAAAAGAAAATTTATTTTACTCAAGTAAGTAATGTTGCATTAAGAGATTCATCTCTTAGTTTAAAAGCCAAAGGATTATATGCTTTAATTCAAAGTTATTTAACTATCGAAGATTTCACCTTATATAAAAATACATTAAAGAAGCATCTTAAAGAAGGTGAAAAAGCTTTTGAAAGTACTTGGAAAGAACTAAAAGATGCTGCATATCTTATTCAGTATAGACTTCAAGATCCTAAAACCAAACAATTTTATTATGAATATGAATTGCTAGATGAACCAAATATTGAATTAGCAAATAAAATTCATAATTCTCAAAACAGAAAAAAACATGAAGAAAAAAGCCATACCCCTAAAAAGGTAGGTATGGATAAAAAATTTGAAAAAACTAAAAAAGCCATACCTACCAAAAGGGAGGGTATGGATAATGGATATAGTGGAAAAGTGGGGGTATATAATAATACTAATTTAAATAATACTAACTTAAATAATACTACAAGTAGTAGTAGTAGTACGCAAACATTAGATGAATTATATGTATTATTTGAAGAAGCTTTTAATAAGAAACCTTCAAGCTATATGAAAAAGAAAATAGACACATTTATAGAAAATTCTAATTTAGAGTTTTTAATAGAAGTTTTAAATTATTGTATAGAACATAATGCTAACTCTCCATCGTATTTATTTAAGACTTTAGAAGAACTAATTTCTAAGAATGTAAATACAGTTGAATTATTTGAACAATCTATAGATAAACATTATAAAGATTTAGAAAGTAAGAAAAAGGCTAAAAAACAAAAAGTAACTACTAATGGAAAAACACAAGCTAGAAAAGTTAATTTTACTCAAAGAGAGTATGATTATGATTCTTTAGAAGATGAACTATTAGGTTACGATTTAAACGATGAAGATAGTTATCATATTCCAGATACTACAGAGATTTTGAATAAATTTAAGGAGCAATAGAAAGATGAAGAAAAATTATTTAACTTCTAAAGAGTATTGGAAGGAACTTAAAAATATAAGAAGTTTATGTCAAGAATGTATTGAAGAATATAATTTTGGATATTATTCTGAAGATGGCAAAGCTCTTATTGGTGATATTTTTGCTTTAATAAATCAATTAAAAGATGACTTAAAAGAAGTTTTCAAACTTGAAGATTCAAGAAGATTAAATAGAACAAAACATGAAAAGTTAGAAGATAACTTGGAAGAAATTTATGAAATAAGTTATAACCTTAATGAAGGTATTTTTACTGTAAATAATTCAATTAATAATTTATTAAATAAATTAAACAATATCATAGAAGAACATCAAGAAAGTATGATAGAAAATACAAAGATAAGAGAACTACAAAAAGAACCATAAAAAGAAAAAATATTAAATCAGATGCACAAATAAAAAGAAAAAAAAGATATGATGATTATATTCTTATGAGATATGATGGTTTTACATTAGAAAAAATTGCAGAGTGGGAAGGAATAAGTAAACAAGCTGTATATAATTTTTTAAAGAGAAATAAAGATTTAGAAAAAGTAGTAACTAAGGAAAAAACTTCAGATTAATTTTAAAAATAGTAAACATAAAATTGCATGTCGAGATTGAATAGAAAAAGTAAACTAATAAAGTTTTCGAGATTAAATAGAATAAAATGGAAAAAGTAAACGGTATTTATATGTCGAGTTTAATAATTAAAGCAAAATATATAAAAACCTGAAACTTTATAAACCCTAAATGGAACTTTCATATTTGCATTACAGGTTCGATACAATTTCAAAGATGTATTAGTATGAATTTACTACTTAATAAGAGTATCTACATATAACTTTAGTAACTCTAATTGTTTAGTATCTAAGTTAGCTGTAACTAATGTATTAATTATACTATCTAATTCATTATTATTAGTTATAGGTATGTTATATACTAATTCATTAAGAGTAACCCCTAAAGCATTAGCTAAGGCTATAGTAGTATCTAAGCTAGGATTATATCTATTATGTTCTACATCAGAAAAATAGCTCATGCGTAGTCTAATAGCTTTGGATAAATATTTTTGAGTTATTTTAGAATATTATTCTTTGTAAATTAGTACCTATTTTCATATTTATCACCTCAATTTAGATATTATAGAAAAGAAAGTATAATTTCAATTAACTTTACATAATATACATAATTTGTTAATATTAAAAGTGAAATTTTAACAGGTTATGGAGGATGGTAAGTATGGAGGGAAGTAAACCTAAGAATAGTAAGAAGAAAGGAAAAATTATAATTAGTATAGTAGTTATAATTTTGATAGTAGTAGGAATTATAGGTTATAAAATTAATAAAGAAAATCAATATAAAAAAGAAATTATTGATACATCAAGTCAAATGATTAGCCTAGCAGCAGATTGTGAAAAAGTGATTAATAATTACACTAAATTATGGGGTGGAAAAATTGAAAGTAGTAGTAGTTGGACTAGAGGATATATAGCTCAAAGTATTGGCATTGATCCTAATAATTTTATAGCTAATACAAGCCCATTAAAATTTGATGATAAAGCGTTATCTTTTAATGATGTTCTTAGATGCTATATAGAATATAACAATAATACTGGTATAAATAGTGACTTAAACGATAGAATGAAGACAATAGATGATGAAATGAAAGAATTAAATAATCCAAATGATAAATACAGATCAGCATACGATTCATTATTAAAAATGTACCAATCATTATCTAGTTTTGAGAAAGATGCTATTAGTCCTAATGGAAGTTTGACTTCATATAAAAATGAGATTAATAAGTTGGATAATGAGATAGTAAGTAATTACAATGTATTTAAAACACAATTACCTAATTAAATAAGCAAATAAGAGAGTCTATATCACTAGGCTCTTTTCTTATGGAGAAAAATAGATAATAATATATATTTACTTTACATAATAAGACATTTATATTATAATAAATGTAAAAATATGGAAATAAAAGGGGTATATATTATGAATGAACATTTATTACAGGTTATTTTTTGGAATGAAAAAGGTGAATCATTTGCATGGGATATAAGAAATTATGAAGAAATATCTTTAATATTACAATGTGGTGTGATAACCAATTCTTTTGAAGATGATACTCTTGTAAATAGACCATATAAGATAATTGGACATTCTTATAATATTTTAAATAAAGATAATAAGAGACAGGAAGTAAATATTTATTTAGAAGAAATAAAAGATAATAAAGAATTTTATAGAACTAGGGGATAGGTTTATGAGTAGAAGCAGTTTAGAATTTAAAGATTATTATTTTGAATCATATTCTGGAATGTTATTAGATGAAGATGTTCTTCAAGATTTTTTAGAAGTTCAAGAGCAGGATAAAATTAAAAAGGTAATTACTATATTAATTAAAAGAAGCCTTGAAGATAAAAAAAGAATATATAAATTATTAGATATATTAAATGAACAGTCTAAAAGATTGGATGTATTAGAACAATATAATAAAGATAAGAAAACAGAATTTGTTAATGTATCTTTTGAAAGTATAGAAGATATAATGAATTTATTTAGATAAGCGTTAGCATTAATATGTTTAAAAATTTGAAGAATACTTTAATAATATTGAAGAATTTTTTAACTAAAGAATATCTCAAAGTGGTATAATAATTCAAATAAATTATTTTATACATGAGGGGATGAAGAGATTATGAATAAAAAAGTATTTAAGAAAAGAGAAGATCTTAAAGAAGTAGGATTGTTATTAAAAATTGCAAATGCAGCTTTAACCAGAGCTTGTACCAAGGTTTCTAATAATATTGGCAGTTCTAATACAGTTACAAAGTCTTTAAATAAAGTAGAAGATGATTTAAATAAGTTAAGAAGTGATATGGATAATAAGATAAAGGGTGAATTAATAGATAAGGATTTACTAAAGAGCTTTAATGAAAAAGAATTAAACAATATATTTTATGGACAAGATGATTTACTAGAGAAAGTTTTAGAAAATTTAAATAATTAAATAAACAAATAATAGAGTATATCCAGGTGGTATGCTCTTTTATTATGCCTAAAAACAGGAAGATATATTTCCCTAAAAGCATAATATAATGTTGCAATTATTATTGTAGTAAATTCCTAATAGGAAAGTATAATTTGTGCTAACTAAATGCACTTTCCCAAAATGGGAATGTGGTAAAGGTACGTTAAAATGACACTACCTTTAACTAATGGACTAATTCTCAATAGTATTGACGTTACGAAAATAAAAATGTGAACGTAGATATATGCTGCATGTTATTTATGTAGCTTTTTCTTATGCAAAAAAATAAGACCTAGCCTTATATATAAGACTAGATCCTATCTTAGGTTTACTTTTTAACCCATTCAATTTTATAACCAATTATATCAGCTATTTGTAATACTTCACTGTACTTTAAAGCTTCCTTACGTATTTTATTACTTAGGTTTTGTACAGTATAATCACTACCATTACGTTTATTTAGTTCTTCTGCTAATTTGGTAATAGTAAACCCAGAGGATATTATATAAGCTTTGATGTCTTCTCTTATTCCCATAATATTCACCTCAGTAAAATTGTAACATTCAATTTAAAAATAGTCAAATAGATTGTTTTTTAAACTATTAAATTTAAAATTAAATTAATAGATTTAAAAAGTTGTTGACATTTTAAACTTATAGGTTTAAAATTAAATTGTAGACACTAGTTAACAATAAAATTAATTCAATATCTACAATTAAATATATAAGAGGTGAAAATTATGAGTATAAAAACATTTAAAGCATTTATAAAAGCACTTGAAGATCTTGGCATAAAAGTAGAAGAACTTACATTATCAGAAGTTGAAAAAAGTATAAAACTTTATAAGGTTTTAAATAAATAATAAGGAGAGAGAATTTATGGGAAAAAGAGAATACACACTAGAAGAGCAAAATTATATCGTTAAGTTAAAAAACGAAAATGATGTATGCTGCTATTGTGGTAAAAAATTATCTAGAAGAGAAAGAACATTAGAACACATATTACCAATAAACAGAGGCGGAGAAACAGTACCAGAGAATTTAGCAGTATGTTGCGAAAAATGTAACAAAGAAAAAAGTGACATGACATTACAGGAGTATATAGAATATAAGAACAGAAAGAAAAAATTTGTTTCTGATATACAATTAAAAATAGATCAGGAAGAATTGAAGAAAGAACGTTATGTCCAATTGTTAGAAGAAATTACAAAGAACTACGATATGATATGCTATCTAAAACATATAATAAAAATTTATACTAAAAAAGTTACTATGTTAAAAGATTTAAAATCAATAAGTTGTAACAAGATAGAAGAGTTACAGAGAGAAAAAGATCTTATGGAAAATATTTTTGAGTTAGAAACAACAAAAGAAAGAATTGGTAAGTTAAATAATACAGATATAGAATTAGATTTTAATTATAAGTTAAAACAAGACAATGAAGACCTACTAAGAGATCCGATTATAAAATCTATTATTATAAATTCTACAATTAATAATAGCATTATCAATAATAGCATTATCAATAATAGTTATGTTTCAAATAGTAATATAGAAGATAGTCAAATAGGGTAATGGAGGTTATAAGATATGCAGATTAGGTTAGGAGATAGGTTAATAACTACTAGAAATTTTTTAAAACATGGCGAGGTAGGAATAGTTACATACATATACAAAGATGAACATAAGCAAACTAGAGTAATAGTTAAAATTGGCTTAATGAATTTAACATTATATGATTATGAATTGGATTATTACTTTGTTAAAACTAATAATCAAATAGTTTTTATGGATTTATCTACAGTAAAGGGTTTTTTAGAAGAAAATGAAGTTATCAGCTTAGTAAAGATTTCAGAAAGTGGGAAAACAATAATTCCTACAATTATAAATCCAAAGGAGTTATTAGATACTTTGCTACAAGATAAGGATATAGAAGAAAGAAGTATATGTTGGACAGAATTAATTACTATTAATCAAGGTATTAATATGCACTTAAAAATATTAAAAGATGATGTTATAGAATATATAATGCATATAAATTAAGGGATAGGGAGAGAAAAAATGATTGATTTAAACTTAAACACTTATGATGGAATATTTATAGATCCAAAGGAATTTTTTAGTAAGACTAAAAACAAGGAATTAAACCTAGAGAGATTTATCTATGACAATGAATCAGTTCTTTTTAAAGAAAGAATGAATGGATATGATTTTAGATGTTTGTTAAGCGGTATTGTAGAAGAAGTTGAAGTTGATGAAGAATACATAACAATAGCTAAAGTTAATGATGGTATTATGATAAGACATAAGGTATTTAATGAACTTGAAGGAGAACTTATTAATGAGTGGTTTCTTAGATATAGAGCAATAGATTAATATACCTAAGTATAATATTGTAAATGATTATTGTAAACTAAGTTCACTTATGTTAACATATAAATATATTAAATTTACATATGGAGGACTTAGTTTATGATAGGATTGAAATATCTAATGGATTTACACAATATTAAAAGTAAACAATTAGCTGAAATGCTAGGCGTTGGAAAGGCTACTGTTAGTAGTTGGATTAATAAGAAAAGACTTATTAGCACTAAACATTATGAAAAGCTTAAAGAAATATTTAAAGTTCCAGAGGAATACTTTCAAAGAGAGATATCGGAACTTGATAAATTAAAATTGCAACAAATTAAGCTAGAGAATGATACTTTTGAATACACTTATACAGATGTTATTTGGGATAATGAAACCCAGCAAGAAATAGAAGTTGAGCAAGTGGGAACAAATATCCCATATGAATATATGGAAATGTTAGATTTAGATATTAGAGAAAAAGAATTATTTAATAACCTAAATAATTTAATAGCTAAAAGAACTAATAATTCTGAAAATGAATGGGACTATATAGGAAGAAAAGCTGATGTTTTAGAAATATTTGAAACTTTAATTGAAATAATGGATAAAGAATATATTCCAGATAAAAGAGTTAAAAATGTTTTAGATAGTATAAAGATTGCTAAGGGAAATAGGTTAGCAAATAGTCTTTTTGTTAAAAAGTTATCTGTTGTTATTAAAGAACAAATGATGAGAGATAAGAAGACAGAAGAAGAAAATATTAAAGCAGCTAAAGAACTTCTAGAGATAGAAGATTTACTATAAAATAAAATTTTTAAGGCTTATGCCTAAATGACATGAGCCTTATTTAAATGAAGGAGAGATATTATGAGAAAAGAACAATTAATAGAAGAATTAAAAAATGAAGGAGTAGATAGTATGAAAGGTATTCGAGAAGATTTTGTAAGAATTATTAGAGAAGAACTGGAGTTAGAAGATTTATATACAATTAAAGAGATAACAGGAACTGGCAAAATAACAAAGGATACAGTTCCAAATTTATTATTTGCATTACAAAGTCATTTACTATTAGTAGAAGAAGGAAAGACAGAGCTTAATACGGAGTTTACAGAAAAAATAAGTTTGTTAGCAGCTAAACTATATAATAATAGATAAAATTTAAAGGCTTATGCATAAGTGAATAATGGATATATAGGAGAAAATTATGATTGTTGTAAAAGAGTATAGAAGCTTAAATCATAGAAGTGGTAATAAAGAACTCATATCATTAGCTTTTTATGAAAGAAAGAGCTTTAGAGTAGAAGGTAAAGTTAAAAAGAAAGATTATTATTTAATGACATTAAAAACTGATGAGATAGATAAGTTGTTAAATGTAGATTTAGAAGGTATAGAAGAATTACAAAAGATAAAAGATGCAATTATTAAATATAATAACAAACAAGCTAAAAAGTTAAAGGAAAATCTTGAAAAAGAAAAAGAGTTTAATGAATTCTTAAAGAAAGAAGGATTTATTGATAAATACCAGTATGAAAAATATTTAGCGTGTATTACAGGTGGAATATTTAAAAATAAAGAAGAATTTTTTAGAACGGAATTATCTTTACCCACCACAAAAGTACCATTAGAAATTTTAAGATATAATTTTAAAGCTGGTATGGATTTAGATTATTGGATAAGTAAAAAGGACATTTTGCTTACCCACCACAAAATTAATATCTAAAGCTGCTTTAAATAAAACCCTAAATTAAAGCCTTATTTAGATATAAAAGTATAATTAGTCTAAACAGTTAAAAGATTTAAAAATAAGGGCTTTTTATTACCAAAACAAGCCATTTGTAGGTGCAAATAAAAGGAGAGATTTAAAATGACAAATAAATATTATATATATAATTGGCAACAAGCATATTTCTATATGAAAAATGGTGTTATGCCATTAGAAAGACCAGGAGTAAATAAATCTAGTGGAAAAGTATATTTTATATTTGGTGCAGAAGAAACAAAAGAAGTTTATAGCAAGTGGTGTAATAATATAAAACAATAGAAAGGATATGATGAAAGGATATGATGAATGACATTAAGATAAACGATAGATTTGTAAAAATACCTAATTGCATGGTTCAAACTTCTGAAGATGAATCTTTAGTAAGAAAATACAAAGATATGATTCTATTAGTTTGGATTTGTTTAAAGAAAAGAGAAAACAGAGATATATGTTATTTTAGTATAGCTAATCTAGTCAAAGGCTGTGGATATAGCGTAAAAGAGAATGGAAATAGTAGTAGCAAGATGAATGGAAAAATAAAAAAGTTATTACAACAAATGATAGAAGACAAAATAATAGTTTCAATGAGTAGAAGTATAGATAAGAATTTGGAGTTAAACAATTTAATAGAATGTACGTTAATGGAAACAGAAAAAAGTTTCTTTATATTAGAAGACTATCAATATGACTGGATAATGAATTCTAAAACAAAAAGCAAAAAGATAAATTTACTAAAACTATTTTGTGCAATAAAAAGTAGGATAAGTAGCAGACATAGAGATGAAAATATAAATGATGGTTTATATGAAGTAGCCTTTCCTTCTTATAGGAAGCTAGTAGAAGATACAGGGATAGGAGAAGGAAATATAAAAAGATATATAGATGAATTGGTTAATCTAAATCTAATTCGATATGCAAATGCAGGTACTTTATATAATCCAACTACAGGAGAAATTAAAGAATGTAATAATACATATGCAATATATAAAAAGGGATGGGAAGATGAATTAGAAGGATCTATAAGATTACTCAAACAAAAGAAGAAAGAAGAAGGTTGGATATTTACAAAAAAGAAACAAGATAAAAATACAACTAGAGAAAAGAAAAAAAAGAATAATACAAAAAACAAAAAGCTCTAAGCAAATAGCGTAAGCGTTAAGTTTGCGAAGAGAGAATAGTGAGTCTTCTTATTAAATTATGAGTCTTATTATTACACCTCCACGAGGTAACTATAATAGATACCTTAAATTAAGAAATAGCTTATTTTTAGGTAACTGTGACAGATACCCTAAATTTAAGCTAATTACAAGGAAGTGATTTAAATGTTTTATAGAAGTAATCAAAACAATTTCATTAATAGACAACCTATGGAACGGAGCAATTATATCTAAATTATAAAACTAATAAAGGTATAAGAAATTGGAATATGAAGGAGAAAAATTATGATGAAAGCAAATGAATTAACAACAGAACAATTAAGAGAAGGGATATATATACCAAGTATTGATGCATGTTGGTTATATAAAGATAATATAGAAACTAAGGATGGGAACTATGAGTTTAAAAAGGAATTTAAAAATAAACTCCTAACTGGTAAATTAGATTTTAGTTTTGAATTAGTTAAAAATGAAGTTTTAATGCAAAATATAGAAGTAGAAAAATGGGAAAGAAATAATAAAACATTCTATTATACATTAGATATTGTTAATGTTAAATTTGATAGAATATATAAATGTAAGTATGGATATGTAGAAAAAGAAAAAATAAAAGATGGTAAGATTTTAGAAAAAACAAGTGTTAAATATAAACCAAATAAAGATAGCAAATTAATTAAAACATGGAAAATAGAAGATGGAGAAGATCATATATCTTTAGAACCAGAACAAGAAGTAAACATAATAGATGAAATAGATGATTATATTAAAATAGAAGTTAATGTAAGAGAACGTAGTGCTAAACAATTAAGAAATTATTTATATAAAAATGGATTTAAATTTAATAATAAAGAGTTTTCTAATTGGAAAAGAAGTAGTGGAAAAGCTAGAGTTGGTAATAATATTTTTATTATTGATAGTATTAAAAACGAAGTCCTTAAATGGTCTAGGATGGGATTAGAGTTTAAGGGTAAGCAAGATATAGCATCTATAAGAGCCTATGAGAGTTTACCCCTAAGTAGTATTATAGGAACTATTAAATTAGATCCTTGTAGAATCCTAGTTGTAGATGACTTTGAAAGTAAGTTTAAAGTAGAAATGAGTAAGACTTATTTAGAAGAAAAAGATTGTATAACTAAAGATTATGAAGTTGAGGAATCTAATAGTATATGGGATGGAGAAGGTCTTTTAAATGAAAGAATATTTAATGAGAATGAAATTATAAAAGATAAGGGATTTGCATTACTTAGAAATAGATTTATGAAATGTGCTGGATTTAGTTGTAAGATACAAGATTGGTATAAAGATAATTATGAAGGCACTAAAGTTAAGGATATGTATGGGAATGAAATTAATGTAGAAGATATAGATTTAATAACTACACCAAGTTCCATAAAGCTTATAAAATTTAATGATGAGGTTTTAAAATTAGATAAATATAAAAACTTAGGAGAAGGAGCATGGTTACAGTATTGGAAGGATAATGCTGGTAATGAATTTGGAGTTTGTAAGACAGAAAAGCCTTCACATTTTGAAAATGGAAAGAAAAATAGATTATCATATCAAATGATTAATTCTTTACCTTTGGATAGAGAAGAAATTAAGGAGCTATTGGAAGATGAAATAAAACATATAGATAAACTAAAAAATGATTTAGATTATTACCTAAATGCAACAAAATTAAATTTTGAATTTGAAGAAGATTTAGAGTTTACAGATGAAGAAGAATTTGAGAAATTAGAGTTAGGCAGCAATATAGATGTTAGCATGGCATTTAATAAATTAGTTTGCAAGAACAAAGAATTTGCCAACACAAAAGTATTTAAAGATAATAGAAGAAATTACATAGCTGCTTATATAAGAGAATTAAGAAAAGGCAAGATAAAAATAGAAGCTGATTATTGTGTAGCATGTGGTAATCCAATAGAGTTATTATATAGCACAATAGATAAGTTTAATGGTAAATCTATAACATTAAAAGAATGGGAGATATATAGTAGTAGATTTAAAGATAATGAATATATAGTAGGGTTTAGAAATCCACATATAAGCGTTAGTAATATAGGACAACACACAAATAAAAAAATAAATGACTTTGAAAAATACTTTAATTGTACTTCAAATATAGTTTTCTTTAATGCAATAGGAGTTCCAATCCTAAGTATGTATAATGGAGAAGATTACGATTCAGACTCAAACCTTCTAACTAACAATTCTATAATAGTAAAATCATGTGAGAAAATAAATAAAGATTTTAAAATACCTAAGAATGATATTTCAGCTATAAAAGTTAAAAGGGATTTTACAGATGAAAACATGGCTGAAGTAGATCATATTATTTCACAAAACTTAATTGGACAAGTTGTAAATACATCTCAAGAGATTAATAGTTTACTTAACAATATTTTAAATAATGGTAACATTGAACTTAACTCTAAGCATAATATAAAAGACTTATATAATAGAGCATCTAAGCTTAGTAGTATATCCAATTGTGAAATAGATAAGGCTAAGAAGAACTTTGAAGACCTAAGAGTTAATAGAGAACTAGATAATATAAAAGTAGATTTATTAAAAGTTAAAGATGTGTTTAATGAAAAAGAATATTCTAAAGATAACAGAAGGGTTAAGCCATTATTCTTCAAAGTTATTGGAGACACTAAAGCTTTAAAACAAAGAAAGCTTACAGATAAAAAAGAATTAGAAAAAAGAAATTCTATAGCAATAGAAAAATATATAGAAGATAAGAAGTTAAAAAAAGAAGATGTAATTAATAAAAAAGGTAAGATAAAAAAAGAGCATATTGAGTTAATAAATATATTAAACAATATAAAGAAAGAATGGGAAGTTTGGAAAGATAAGATATATGTAGAATATGCAACACCAATGGATATGGTGCAGGTAGAATTAGATAAAATAAAAGATAGCAAAAGAAGTAAAAATATATATTTAAGAGATCTTTTAAAAGAAGTTAAACATAAAGCAGATAAGGAAGAAATAAATAAATTAGCATTACAAATTGAAGATTTGGATAAAAAATTAAAAGCTATAAATTTAAATGTAGATATGACATATAAAGATAAGGTTATTACTAAAGAAGAATTAAAAAGGACTTTTGTAATTTATATTAGAGAGCAAAAGTTAACCAAAGCTAAAATATATCATTTATTAAAAAGATGTTTTAAGATAAAGAAAAATAATAAAGAAGAAAAAGAAGTTATAAAGGGTATTGAAAATATAACAATAGAGATTATGTTTAGAACTTATGGAGATAAGTTTATTGATATGTTTAAAAGTTATACAAAATAAAAATGGGGGATTTTTAAAAGAGAAAAAACACTTTAAACCTAGTCGTACCAACGCTTATAGCGTTTTGGATTAAGTGCTACAATAGGGAGGGAGTATCTAATAAAGAGAAACCTTTTAACATTATATAATGTTATACGGAGTATCCGTGGGAGTGTAGGTTTACCAGTACCTTTTAAAAAATAAAACTGGTCGGTAACCATAATACGATAATGGGTAGTAGTCAGGGGTATTATTATGTACTGGCGAAGTTAGGGTTTCTCTATGTACCGAAAACCTAGGAAACAAACATAGATTTGATACAATTGTCGCTAACCGATATGCGACTAATAAAATTTCGGTTTGCCTAGTAAAAAAGACAATGCTGTTTAAACAGTCATCCCAAAAGGGATATTTTTAAATCAAAAATGGAAAATCACACGAGACTAGGAGTGCCTTGTTTAAGTACAAAACAAGATGGTTAAGCCAACTATGTACTAGGACTTAACAGTAGCAATGTGGTGTGTGCCGTAGCTTGTTTAGATGAAATCATGAATTGGGTTTGGAGCTACAGATTAGAGATTACTATTAATTTAGTAGTCTCTCTTTTTTATAAAAAGAAACTATATGTCACTTTAATTATATCACTATATATGTTTATTTTCAATACTTTTTTTAAAAATAATTATAATTAATCAATTATATAATAACATATATAAAAATCAATGTAAAGATAGAATTAAGTCACTAGAGATAATATTTTAAAATTTGCTGTACTTGTTTTTCATAATTTCTCTCTTTAATATATAAATTGTTTTGGTTGTATTGAATACTCTAGTGACTTAATTGTACCTTTACTAAGGGTACATCCTAATTTATTTATGTATTGTACTTGTGTAAATTTCATAAGTACTTCCTAAAAAACTTTAATTTTTCATGTGTTGGGGCATTACAACAATGCCCTTTCATTCTTTTTATAAAATAGAGATTTTAAGCTTAGTTAATATTAGACAGTGTGAAAATTTTACCATATAATAATAGTTGAGTTAATAAATAAAGGATGGATTTTATATGAGTAGTTTTAAAGAAATAGAAAAATCAATTTATGAATTTGTATGTGAAAGTGTTAAAGTAGGAGAAAAAATAGAATTGGAAGATTTTTATGATAAGATTTTTGAAGAATTAAAATATATTCCAGATCATGTTGATCCATGTTTTAGTAGGTTAGTGAGTAATGGAATGTTTAAAAAGATTGGTATGGGAACAAATTATATAAGATTAAAATAATTAATAGTGAAAATAATTGGTATTTCAATTTGAATTTAATAAAAAAATTTTAAAGCTTAGCTAATCCTAGGCTTTTTATTATGCAAAAATATATAAGTTAAAATGAGATATTGTTGTATCTCAAAATGCGTTTAGTCATTTTTAAAAAATTCCTATTTTTATTTATTACATAGAGATGCATCAGTCTAGGTGCTATCTCTTATTTCATTTAAGCTTATATAAAATACTCGAAAATGATGATAATTTTTAAAAAGGAGAAGAAATTTATGAATAAAGAAGAACTATTAAAAGATTTAAATAGTATTAAATTGTTAATTGAAAACTTAGAAAGAAAGGTTAATGCAATTGATGAAAAAGAAAATAGTATTAAAGATGCTAAGTGTTATAACATAATTAAGAAATATGTTTTAGAGCATGGAGCTATTTTACAAAAGGAACAGCAGGGTGAATTATATAATAAATTAAGGGCTGATAATTCTAGGGGAATAGGATTAATTAAGTTATTTAAAAAGTTAAATATATCTTATAAATATTTAGACAATGATAAAGAGTGGAAAGATGTTATTATTAATGATTTTGAGCATGAAAGAGCAAATTTAGAAGACTTGGGTTAGATGGATAATAGTTTTAATAATATAATAAAAACAAATTTTAAAATATACAAAGAGTAGAAAACTTAAATTAAATTAATTTTAAAAATCAAAAAGATAAGAGAATGGAGATATACAAAATGATTAAAATAAAAATGAGTAATGGTGATGAATTTCTAGTTGATGACACTAGAAAAAGTTTTGTAGAATATGAATTACATTACATTATAAATAATCTTGGACAAGCTAATAAAGTACAATGTCGAGGATTAAGAACAATAAAAACTGTAAATAGAGAAATAACTTTAAATGTAGATCAAATTTCTTCTATAGAAGATATAGAAGAATAAGGCTAGGTTTAATTGCTTAGCCTTTTGTTTTTAGTGAATAATACCTTTATATACCTAGTTTTTATATTAAAAAAGATTATGTTATAATTATAAGTGAATAATACCTTATAATATGTAAATTGGGGTAAATTGAAGGGATGATTATAATGGGTAGAAAAATACCAGAAGTTTTAACTATAGAGGAACAAAAACAATTATTGAATATATTTAATATAAGATACTTTAATAGTAGAAGAAATAAAGTAATGATAGAACTATTTTTATGTACTGGATTAAGATTAAGTGAAATGTTAGATTTAAAATGGAAAGATATTAATCTTATGTCAGGTCAATTAAAAGTGGTTCAAGGTAAAGGTAAAAAAGATAGAATCTTATGGGTTAATGAAGATATGTTAAATATATTGAGGAATTGGAAAATTGAACAAAGCAATAAATATGGAGTTGTAAACTTAGTGTTTTGTAGTAGAACAAAGAGTCGATTAGATGATAAGGGAATAAGAAAAATGATTGAAACTTATTCTATTAAAGCTGGGATAAATAAGCATATTACTCCTCATACTTTAAGACATACTTATGCTACTGACTTATTAAGAGAAACTAAGAATATAAGATTAGTACAGAAAGCTTTAGGCCATGCAGATCTAAGTACAACTATGATTTATACACATATTGTAGATGATGAATATGAAGATGCTTTAAAGAATTTTAGAAGATAAATTAGTAAATAGGGACATTGTCGTCATTTACATCATAAAATAAATACTAGCTTTTGAAATTTATATAGAATAAAAAGGTTATTATGTATTTAAAAGGATTATTTTTAAAAGAAATGTATTAAAAACTTAGATTAGAACATAATAATTACTGAAATGGTTTTACAAATTTTAGGTTATTGTTTCGAAGCGACTATACTAGTTTATCACTTTCATAAGCCTAAATCAAGAGAAAACTATTGAAAAAATGTAAAGTTGGTGTTATATTATGGTTATAAAGAAGTGGTTAGGTAAAGTTAAATTAAGGAGGGTGATTATAATGGCAGTAATGACAAAACCTTCAAATTCAGTTTTTATGGTTAGAGATGATAAAGTTAAAGAGTTTATGAGTAGAAAAAGAGATGATAAAGCATTAGCTGAAATAAAAAGAAGAGCTAATTTATTAAAGAAAAATTTTATTAAAGGTGTTTAATTGTGACTCTAGGAGAAGATATTGAATTAGATTTAATCAATTTTAATGATGATAATTTAGAACAAAAATATGATATAAAAAATTTTAAATGTACAAATGAAAATATTGATGATTATCTTTATAATTCTGCTTTGAAAGATTTTAATGAGGGATTAACAGTAACAAAATTATTTATAAATAAGAAAAATAAAGATATAGTCGCATACTTTTCATTATGTAGCAGTGCTATAGTGTATAAAATAATGGGTAAACTACATTATGAACCAGCTATAGAAATAAAGATGTTTGCTGTTAACGAGAAGTATCAACATATGAAATATTCAGAAGATGAAGAAGAGTTAACTTTGAGTGATATGATTTTAAGTATGGTTATTGGCGAAATACGTGATATAGGTGAAAAATATTGTGGTGTTAAAAGTGTAATATTATATTCAGTTCCAGAAGCATATAACTTTTATGATAGAAATTTCTTTGAAGATTTTAATGAATATATGGTTAAAGATCAAGGTTGTTTTACAAATGATTGTAAAGCTATGTATATGATTTTGTAAAGAACTTAGCAATTGGACAAGCTAGGTTCTTTTTTTATATATTTGGAAGGAATTTTATTACTTTTATAGAATAATATTCTTAGAGGTGATAAATATGTTAGATAAACTAATAGAAGAAGGCAAGACTTTTGATGGAAAATTCACTACTGAATATGCTTATACATCAGGTTTAGGAATTCAAGAAGATTTAAAATCTAGTTACTTGAGATGGATTTCTAAAGTTGGTACTTATGCAGAAGGAAAACTTAGAGGAAAGTATCCAGAAATGACTAAAGAGATAATTCAAATTGTAAAGAGTAGAAGTAAAGAAATAAAGGATTATGATATTATAATTGGATATTTAGAAATCGTAAAAGAGAATCAACAACAAAATAAAAGTGCAACTAGAGTATTCTAGTAAATTATAAAGAATTCTTACTTAATGTAGGAGTTCTTTTTTATTATAGCTAATTTAAAGTGTTATAATTAATTTAGGATAGTTATAATTTAGGAGGCACTTTATGAGTAAGAATATAGAAAATGATTTAAAACCGACATCAGGTGATTTAATTATGGCTGGGGTAAGGGGATTAGTAGGAACAGTTCCATTTATGGCTGAGTTGTTAGATGTTGTATTTTCTTCACCTATAGAAAAACGTAAGGATGAATGGTTGATACAATTAGCTAAAGGATTAGAGGAATTAAGAGAACAGGTGGGTGAGCAAAAATTAGAAAATTTAACCGAAAATGAAGTGTTTCAAACTATAGTATTAGATGCTACTAATATAGCAATTAGAACCCATCAAGAAATGAAAAGAAAAGCCTTATGTAATGCATGTATAAACACAGTGAAAGAGATTGATATTAGTGAAGATAAGAAGTTAGTATTTATTAGATTAATAGATCAGTTAACTGAAATAGATTTAAAGCTATTATTATATTTTGAAGATCCATTGAAAAGGTTTGATGAAACAGATGAAAGTTTTGATAAATCAGTTTTGAGGTTTGTAAATTTAAGAGATATAGTTTGTAAGTTTTATCCTGAGTTAGAATATGAAGACGAATTTTTAGAAAATAGAATCAAGAATTTACATGATTTAGGTTTAATAAATATTGAAAATATAAATACTATTATGACTTTAAATGAGGTTTATGAGCCTAGACTTACAGAGTTAGGAAGAGAATTTATTAGTTTTATAAAAGAAACTGTTTAAAGACAAAAACAGAATAGATTTAAGTAAATAAAGAAGAGCTTTCATATTTTTTATGAAGGTTCTTTTTTTATACACTAAATTAAGGGATAGTTGATATTAAACTAAGATTAGTTCTCTTTAGTTACTCCTTTAAATGGGGTACTACTTGAGGTTTTACCATCAATAAATCTACCAGTTGAACTATCTCTTTTTACCCAAGTATCTGTTTTAGGGTTATATGTTTGGGTTCTACTTTTTACCGCACCTTTTCTACTACCTTTTCCTGTGTTCTTTGCCATACTATCAGATCCTTTCTTTAACTATCCCTTAAATAATTAATTCTATAAAAGATAATTAAAATCCTTTTAATGGAGGTGTTTAACTAATGGCAATATTAAAACAGTGTAGTTGGCATGGGTGTACTCGTATCCTAAGTGATGGAATAAAGTATTGCAATTATCATCAGAAGAAAGTTGATGAAGAAGAAAAGAAAAGATATAGAGAGTATGCTAATCGTAGGAGACAAGATAAAGAGCAAAAGAAATATCAGAACTTCTATTCAAGTAAAGAATGGGAGTTAGCTAAGCAAGGTGCAATAAGAGATACCTTAGCAATAGATGTAATTGATTACTATAAGTTAAATAGAATTACTCAAGGAGAAAGAGTTCATCATATCATTGAATTAAGTGATGATTTTGATAAGAGATTAAATAAAGATAATCTTATTTACTTAACAGAAAGGAATCATAGAATAGTGCATAGAGAATACAATAATGGAAATAAGGCTAAGATGCAAGAATTATTGTTTGATTTGAAGGCTAGGTTCATGGATGAATTCAGGTTAGGTGGGGGAGTTTAAAAAGTTTGTTAGAAAAATTAAAAAGTCGCGGGTCTCAACCTTCCGTAAATTATTTTGTGTTTTTTTAGGGTAGGGGGGGTGCTGAAAGGAGGATGATAAATTTGACTAAAATAAAATGCCCTTCACTTTTAGATAAAGAAGGAAAAAAAGAGTGGAAAAGAATATTAAAAATTTTAGAAGAACAGAAAAAAGACTTTGAAATTATAGATACTAAAGCATTAGAAAGATATTGTTCTTGTTATTCAGATGTTCTAAAATTTTCTAATTTATTGGAGGAATCAGGTTATATAATAAAAAGTTCTAGTGGATATCCTCAGCAGCATCCTTACTGTCAACTTAAAAAGAATGCTGAACAGGAAATGAGAAACTGGATGAAAGAATTAGGATTAACTCCAGCTTCAAGAGCAAGAATGAATAAATCTAAAGCTAAAGATAATGGTGAATTCTATACTGAAGAAGATAGAGAAATGGAGCAGTTATTTAATGATTAATGAAGAATTATTAGATAAATTACTTGAAGAAAATAAAATAAAACAAACTTTTCAACTTGATAAAATCAATGAAGAACTTAAAGAAAAATGGAACGATGATAAATATTATTTTGATGAAAAAGAAAGTATAAAAATTTATAAATATATAAGTTTATTAAAAAATGATAAAGGGACAAGTAGAAAATTTACTATATTGAGATTTCAATTCGAAATTATAGCTGAAATATTATGTGTAAAAAAAAGAAAAGATAATCTTAGAAGATTTAGAGAAGCTCATATCAATGTTGGGCGTAAAAACTCTAAATCTTTTTTAGTTGGAATAATAATGAGTTATCTATTTTTCCATCAAAGGAATATTTTTGGTGCACTATTCATAATTACAGGAAATACTACAAAGCAAGCAAGTGAATTATTTAATACATTTAAGGCATTTGTCAACTCTAATAAAGCTTTACAAAGGAGATGTAAGATAACAGATTCTAAGAAAGAAATAATTAGAAAAGACAATAATAATAAATTAATTGTATTATCTAATGATGGTGGAGGTGCTGACTCATATTCGGTTTATAGCTTTGCATGTGATGAAATCCATGAGTACAGAAGTGACGAGGTGTACGGTAAGTTAAAAACCGGTTCAGGGCAATGGGATGAACCTTTAGCAATTACATTAACTACAGCATCGAGTGGTGAAGATCCTAATAATTTAGAAATGCAATTATATACAGCTAGTAAATCTATAGAAGAAGGAAAAGGGGACGATGAAACCTTTTATTATAAAATTTATGAAGCTGATAAAGATTGTAAGATTGATGATGTACGACAATGGTTTAAGGCCAATCCTGCTTTAGGTTTATTTAGAAAGGTAGACGATATTATAAATCTATGTAGACGTGTCGAGTTAATGCCTTTGCAGGAAAATATGTTCAGGAGAATGTTTTTAAATCTTCATGTTGCAACAGACCATATAGAAAATGCTATAAACATGGATCTATGGGAAGAAGCAATGGAAGAGATAGATATAAAAGACTTCAAGGGGTGTAAATGTTGGGGAGGACTAGATTTATCGTCAACAAAAGATATTACAGCATTTGTT
>SKEM01000545.1_pt1 | contig 24392 bp, 19 predicted proteins | sample 4826731 | NCBI WGS metagenome assembly SKEM01 (sample SAMN11008809, study PRJNA524170) | human gut metagenome | biome: Human fecal sample; material: Feces; isolation source: fecal sample from pouch patient p37 | host: Homo sapiens | place: Israel: Tel-Aviv | collected 2015-07-27
GTATATTTCATTGTAGATACAGGCTGCTAAATAAAAAAACTAGGTCTTCCACGATTGTAGAAAGCCTAGCTTTTTCTATGCTGATAAGTAAATTATTGTTTTTAGTTCTTGTATTTGTCGTCTAATTCTTGTGCGGCAGCCTCGTCTACGATCACCGTTACATCTGGGTGTTTTTGCAAAATTGATGCAGGTACTTCTTCAGTGACTTTGCCTTCAATCATTTTCTTGATTGCGTGAGCTTTCTTTTCACCAAAAGCCATCAAAACAATCTTCTTAGATTGCATAATATTAGCAGTACCCATGCAGATGGCACTCTTTGGCACTTCATCGATACTGTCAAAGAAGCGAGCATTAGCCTTGATAGTATTTTCGGTTAACTTAACTTCATGAGTGCCGATGTTGAATGGAGTGCCTGGTTCGTTAAAGGCAATGTGACCATTGCGGCCGATTCCTAATAGTTGAATGTCGATAGGATTGTCTTTGATAATTTGATCATAGTCTTTACAAAAAGCATCAACGTCTTTTGCCATACCGTCAGGAACGTAAGTCTTCTTAAATGGCTTCTTGTCAAATAAATGCTTTTGCATGAAGTAGTGGTAGCTTTGAGGATTATCTGGGGTTAAACCAACGTATTCATCGAGGTTAATGCTGGTAAGATTTTCACAGTTAAGATCGCTTTTTACCCAGTTTTGGTAAAGTGTTTCAGGGGTTGAACCGGTTGCCAAACCTAAGACTTTAGCACCGTTCTTGATTCCTTTTTCAAAAATTTCAAATGCTTTTGCTCCACCTTGAATTTTATTTTCGGTAACAATAACTTTCATAATTAAGTCCTCCTCATTTACTGGTCTAGTCCATTATAAAATGGAATAGACCATTTTGTCAATTGGTTGATAAAAATAATTACGAATCAATTATGTTAAAATTTGAACATAAGGAAGTGAACGAGGATGAATTTTGAAAAACTAACAGGTTTAGGAATTGGTAGCTGGGGTTTGGGTGAAGATCCTAAAAAGAAAAAAGATGAAATAGCAGCTATTCGCTATGGCCTTGATCATGGCCTGAGTGTAATTGATACAGCCGAAATGTATGGGGATGGCCAAAGCGAAGAGCTAATTGGTGAAGCGATTAAAGGATATGATCGCGAAAAATTATTTTTGATTTCAAAATTCTACCCCTATCATGCAACGCCAAAATTAGAACGTCAGAGTCTAGAAGCCAGTCTAAAACGCCTTGGAACAGATCATCTGGATCTTTATCTGTTACACTGGCGGGGCAGTCACCGCTTGTCTGATACGATCCGCGGCTTACAAGCATTACAAAAAGATGGCTTGATCCGTTATTGGGGTGTGTCCAACTTTGATACGGCTGATATGCAGGAGCTTTTTACAGTGCCAGGTGGAGAAGAATGCTTTGCTAATGAAGACTTATACAATATCAGTGAACGTGGGACAGAATTTGATCTGCAAGCTTGGCAAGAAGAGCACGGTGTAAACTTTATTGGGTATTCACCATTTAATTCAGGCAAGGGCAACACAATTCGAATTACGCGTAATTTGAAAATTGTTGCACGTGATCATGGCGTTACGCCTCATCAGATAATGCTAGCTTGGACGATGCGCAATGGCAATGTTTTAACGATTCCTAAGGCAAGTAGTGTAGAACACATGAAGGAAAATATTGCAACACAAAAGATTAAACTTACAGATGATGAGCTTAGATTGCTTAACAGTGATTTTCCAATGCCAACTGAAAAAACGCCGTTAGCTGTTATTTAGTACAAGATATAGTAAGATTATCACATACAATCACTATATCTTGTGGATAACTATGTGGACATGTGTAAAAAAGGCTGTTTCATGTGAAACAACCTTTTTTTCTTATTTCGATTTGATGTAGTTAACCCCATCTGCGGCAGGTGCAACTGACTTGCCGAGGAAGAGGACCAAAACGATGATTGTAATAACGTAAGGTGCAATCTGCATGTAAACGGATGGAATTTGATCGATTCCTGGCAGTTGATGTCCAATAATACTTAAGCTTTGAGCAAAACCAAAGAAAAGGGATGAGAGCATTGCACCGATTGGATTCCATTTACCAAATATAACGGCAGCTAAAGCCATGAATCCTTGTCCAACGATAGTAGAAACAGAGAAGTTACCAGATATTGCTTGAGCAAAGACGGCACCGCCAAGACCCGCCATAAAGCCGGAAATTAATACACCTGCATAACGCATGCCATAGACATTGATTCCCATTGTGTCAGCTGCTTGAGGATTTTCACCACATGAACGTAAGCGTAGGCCAAAGCGAGTCTTATATAAAATCCACCACATCAAAATAGCAAGAATAATGGCAATCCAAGCAGGGGCAGAGGTGTTTTTGAAGAAGATTGGCCCAACGATGGGAATGCTGCTTAAACCAGGAAAGCTGAAGTAGCCGAAGTTAGCGGTGATATTTTCAGTTTGGCCTTTATCATAAATTGCCTTGATCAAGAAAACACCCAAAGGTGGTGCCATGATATTCAACACTGTTCCGGAAATGACATGATCAGCGTGAAAATTGATTGTGGCAACAGCGTGAAGCAATGAAAAAATCAAACCAACAATTCCGCCGACTAGAGTGCCAAGCCAAGGAGTAGCTGCACCAAAAGTTGAAGCGAAAGTTAGGTTGAAGACAATCGCCGCAAAGGCTCCCATGGTCATGATACCCTCCAGGCCAATATTAACAATCCCAGAGTTTTCACTGTAAACACCACCAAGAGAAGCTAGGATTAGAGGCGCAGAATAAACTAAAGTGGATGAAACAATTAACGCCATCATTGTAACGAAATTCATTATTTTTCTCCTTCGATTACTTTTCTACCTGGACCATCAACACCATTGTTGGGTCCTTTTTCTTTTCTGGTTGGAATGTAGTAATCACTGCGGTTCTTCTTAGTTTTAAAAAGCAAACCAATGACATAATTGATAGCGATGAAGAAAATGATGGCAGCAATTACGATAGATACGATTTCATAAGGAATACCGGCAATAGTTTGCATGCCCAAACCACCAATTTTTAAAATTGAGAAAAGAAGTGAAGCTAATAAAATACCAATTGCAGTTCCACCACCAAGTAAGGCAACTGAAAGCCCGTCCCAGCCAATATCCAAACTAGTTGTTTGAGTGAAGTAGTTTTGGTAGGTACCAAGTCCTTGTACTACACCGCCTAAGCCAGAAAATGCACCTGAAAGTAACATTGAAATAATAATATTCTTTTTAGAAGACATCCCGGCATAGCGACTAGCAAAAGGATTGAGTCCAACTGCCTTGATTTCAAAACCAACGGTAGTTTTTTTCATTAAATACCAATAAAAAATAAGTCCAATTATTGCTAAGAAAATACCAGCATTGATTCGCGAATCACCAAACATGCTAGTTAACCAGTTAAGCTTTAAGCTGCCATTGGCTGGAATTGTTTTGGTAGTATCGGTATCAATTCTTAATTTTGAGGACATTACTTGTTGCATTAAATATTGACAAGTATAGAGCACAATATAGTTAAGCATGATAGTAGTAATTACTTCATTAGTTCCAAATTGAGCTCTTAAATAGCCAGCAATTCCTGCCACAATAGCACCAGCTATAGCGCCTGCAATAATAGCTAAAGGCAATAATACTGGCTTAGGCAATTGAGGATTGGCCAATACAATCCAAATAGAAGTCAACCAACCAGCTTGTGCTTGACCTGGCAAACCGATGTTAAAAAAGCCAGCTTTTGAGGCAATTGCAAAACCGATAGCAATAAAAATTAATGGCGTAGCTTCACGAATAGTTTCACCAATACCATTCATATTGCCCAGTGCGCTAGAGAACATGGAGCTGTATGCTTGAAAAGGATTATAGCTCCAAATCAGCATGATAATAGCACCAACTATAAAACCAGCAATTACTGAGATAACTGGTACTAGAATATTTTTGACTTTAGGTGTAACTTTAATCAATTGTTGCATCTTCTTTCTTAACACCGGTCATTAAAAGACCTAGTTCTTGATCTGTAGTTTTTTCAGGTAATACTTCGCCTGAAATTTGACCATCATGCAAAACAGCAATCCGGTCAGATAATTGCATAATTTCATCAAGTTCATATGAAATTAATAGGATAGCTTTTCCTGCTGCTCTTTGAGCTAAAAGCTGCTTATGAATATACTCAATTGCACCAACATCTAAACCGCGAGTGGGCTGGAATGCAATGATTAGATCGCTGTTTCTATTTAATTCTCTAGCGATAATTGCTTTTTGCTGGTTACCTCCCGATAGGTCGCTAGCTGGCAATGCAGGGCTAGTAGTTCGAATATCGAATTTTTTAATTAAATCTACGGCATGCTTCAAGATTGCTTGATGATTAATGATGCCATGATTAGAGAAGGGACGTTGGTAGTAAGTTTGCAGCGCTAAGTTATCAGCTAATGACATGTGAAGAATTAAGCCATATTTTTGCCGGTCTGCAGGAATATGCGCTACGCCAGCTTCGGTGATTTTGCGAACTTTTTGGTTGGTTAAATTTTGACCATTAATTAAAATTTGCCCTGACTTAACATGGCGTAAACCAGTGATTGCTTCAACCAGTTCATCTTGTCCATTGCCGTCAATTCCGGCTAGCCCTAAAATTTCACCTCCACGGATTGAAAGGGAAAGGTCTTTAACGCTTAAGGCACCGTGATTTCCTTTTACCTGTAAGTTTTTGATTGCTAGAATTTGCTTGCCCAAGTTAGGTGCTGGTTTGGTTAGCTTCATGTTGACATGCCGCCCCACCATTAATTCGGCTAACCGCTCATCACTAACTTGATCAACAGCAAAAGTACCAACATCGTGACCACGTCTGATAACTGTAACTCGATCTGCAACAGCCTTGATTTCTTCTAATTTATGAGTGATCAAAATGATTGATTTGCCTTCTTTAGCTAAATTTTTGAGTACTTTAATAAATTCAGAAATTTCTTGTGGGGTTAAAACAGCAGTTGGTTCATCAAAAATTAAAATATCTGCACCACGATAAAGTACCTTTAGAATTTCAACTCTTTGCTGTTGGGCGACAGTAATGCTAGAGATTTTGGCATCTGGATTAATAGCAAAGCCATATTTTTGTGCAAGAGCTAGGACCTGTTTTCTTGCCCTTTTCAGATCGATAACGGGTCCCTTAGTTGATTCATGTCCTAGAATAATATTTTCTAAAACGGTAAATGAATCCATAAGCATGAAATGCTGATGTACCATCCCAATGCCTAATTTTTTAGCGACAGTTGGATCTTTAATATTTACTTTTTGATTATTAACCAGAATTTCACCGCTTGTTGGTTCAAGTAAGCCAGATAAAATTCTCATTAAGGTAGATTTACCCGCGCCATTTTCGCCAAGCAAAGCCAAAATTTCACCTTGATAGAGCGTAAGGTTAATATCGTCATTTGCCTTGAAACCATCGAAATCTTTGACAATATGGCGCATCTCGATTACTTTATTTCTCTGTTCTTTCATGTAAATAGATACTTCCTTAATTAACTATAGAAAAACTCTTCGCTAAAAAACGAAGAGTTCTCAAAATACTAAGCAGCTGAATTACTTAGTTGGAGCAGTAGCAACCTTGATCTTGCCATCAATAATTTGTTGACGAGCCTTTTGTACTGCTGCCCAAGTTTTAGCGTTTAAATTACCTTTGGTGATTGAAACCCCATTACTCTTTAAGCTGTAGACTAAGTGCTTACCACCAGGGAATTTACCATTGTAGGCATCATTAGCAATTGACTTAGTAGCAACATCTAAGCCCTTTAAGACGGAAGTTAAAGTAAAGTTTTCTTTCTTACCATCTTTTGACTTGTAGTTACCCAGGTTAGATTGGTCAACGTCAACTCCGATTACCCAAACCTTTTTAGCTGCTGGACGGGCTTGGTTGTAATCTTTTCCTTCTTGGAAAACACCGTTACCTGCGTTACCGGCTGCTTGGTAAATAATATCAGCGCGGTTAGCATACATTGATTGAGCGATTGATTTAGCCTTATCGGTTGAAGTGAAGTTACCGATGTATTGGGTTTGAACTGAAATCTTCTTGTGAAGAGCTTTAGCACCGTCAGCAACACCTTGCTTAAAACCGGCTTCGAATAAATCAATAATAGATGACTTAGCACCGCCAATGAAACCTACTTTGTTGGTTTTAGTGGTGTAAGCTGCGGCCAATCCGCCAAGATAAGAAGCTTGATTGCTTTCAAAGGTGGCAGAAGCGACGTTCTTAATCCCAGAGTCAACGCTATCAATGATAACGAAATTCTTTTTAGGATTCTTCTTGGCTGCTTGCTTGACTGCGTCGGCTAATTGATAGCCAACACCGAAAATGGTTTGGTAGCCGGCTGTAGCGGCTTGATCAAAGTTAGGAGTGAAGTCTGCGGCACTGCTAGACTGGAAGTATTGATAACCACCTTTTCCTTGTTTTAAACCATGTTCCTTGCCGTATGCTTTAAATCCTGACCATGCAGCTTGGTTAAACGAATGATCATCAACACCATTTTCATCTGTGATTAGGGCAATGCCATGTTTAGTATCTTTGTTGGCTGATTGACCAGACTTTTTACCCGAACAAGCAGTTAGAATCAAGCCAACTGATGCTAAAACGACACCGAATGATAAAATTTTCTTGAACTTTACGTTCATTATTTCTGTCCTCCACAATATTAATACCGAACAATTCATAAATAAGTTTATTAATTGATACGTATTTTGTCAACAAAAATATTGATCAGGCAAAAAAATAATTGATTGTAATTATAAAAAGCAAACTATACTAGTATGCTTTTATTTATTGTTAGGATGAATGGCAACCTTAATTTTGCCTTTTAGGATATTAGCTCTAGCAATTTGGGCATCTTTCCAAGTTGAAGCTGAAATCTGTCCTCGTTCAATAGAAACACCATTGTTTTTAAGCCCATAAACTAAATTTTTACCACCAGGGAATTTATTATTATAAGCTCTATTGGCGATATCTTTAACAGCAACATTTACTCCAGTTATTACTGATGTCAAAACAAAATTAGATTTTTGTCCGCCTTTAGCAGTGTAGTTACCGAGATGAGATTGATCGACATCAACTCCGATTACCCACACTTTATCTTTAGCTGGTCTAGTTTGATTAATGGCTTTAGCTTCTTGGAAAAGACCATCACCAGCACCACCAGCAGCATGGAAGATGATGTCGGCTTTTTTGGTGTACATTGATTGAGCAATTGATTTGGCCTTGTCTGAACTAGTAAAGTTGCCAATATATTGGTTTAAGATAGTAACTTTTTTGTGCATTTTTTTGGCTTGATCTTTAACACCTTGAGTAAATCCGGCATCAAAAAGGTCGACAATATCGCCATGAGCACCGCCGATGAAGCCAACCGTGTTGGTTTTGGTTTCTTTAGCAGCTACGACACCAGCTAAGTAGGAAGCTTGTTCACTCTTGAAATTAGCTGAGACAACATTCTTTTGTCCCTTGATTACATCGTCAATAATGGCAAAATTCTTTTTAGGATAGCGTTTGGCGGCAGAAGCTACGGCATCTTTTAAACTGTAACCAACGCCAAAGATAGTTTGATAACCAGCTTTAGCTGCCTGATCAAAATTAGGAGTGAAATCAGCAGCACTACTTGATTGAAAATATTGATAACCGTTTCGACCGCGGCTCAAGTTGTGCTCTTTGCCATAACTTTGAAATCCTTCCCAAGCAGATTGGTTAAAAGAGTTATCATTTACACCATTACCGTCAGTAATTAATGCAATAGAGTGCTTGGCATCGCTTGATTTATTATTGCTTGCACCCTGTTTTTTACCAGAGCAGGCGGTTAAAATTGCACCTAAACTCAATGCAAGCACACCAATAGATAGTAATTTTTTGACTTTTTTATTCATAAAATTGATCCTCTCTCCATCAAATGATTTTTAACACAAAACGAGATTAACAATATTTAGTGGCTATGTCAAAATTGACATACAACATAAAGTATTGATATAAAGGGATTCTTAATTGGTATAGAACACGATTATGCATTAGAGAGAGTAAGGATAATGCATAATTAAGTAAAAAAAATAATAAAAAATACAATATCTTGTCATATTAGATAAAATATACCTAGATATTGTATAATAAACTTTTTTGCTGAGAAAAAATCTTAATTATGGTTTAATTGAGTCTAAAGAATTAAGTTGGAGAAATATAGGAGAAATATATGAGAAGAGAAGAAACTAAAAGATTAGCAATTACTGCTGTCTTTGCTGCTTTATTGATTGTACAGACTTTTGTGCCAAATGTTGGCTATGTAAGAATTATCCCGGCTTTGCCAGCTGTAACTACTATTCCAATGACAATTGCCGTCTATGGCACGTTAATGGGACAAAAGGCGGGTCTAGGCTTTGGCTTATTCTGGGGTATTACCAGATTGATTGTTGCATATACTCAACCTGGCGATATGGTCAGCTTAATGTTGTTCCAAAATCCGGTAATTTCATTGGTACCAAGTATTTTGGCTGGCTATTTCCCGGGAATTATTGCGAAGGGTATGAGTAAGACTAAATATGCAAAATTGGGTTATATCATAAGTGGAGCAGTCACTTCGTTAACTAATACCGTGATGGTTATTTTGCTGACGAGTATTTTCTTCATGCATGATCCAGCAAGCTTAACTCATTACCTAGGAAATTACAGTTCAGGTACGCCATTGATTTTAATTTTAATTATGGCATTGGGCATGAACGGGTTAGTAGAAGCAATTTTTACAGCTATTGTAGTTCCAGTAATTGTAACGCCACTTAACTTAGTTATGAAAAAGGCGTAACTAAAAAGTTTAATAAATTGAAAAAAGCTCCTCAAATGCTTGATAAAACAGGCAATGAGGAGCATTTTTTAGCTAAAATTTATGTGTATTTTTTATCCTGAATTACGTAAACCGGAAGCCACACCGTTGATAGTAATTGGAATAATACTTTGGTAAACACCTTGAATCTCATCTTCACGATCACGCTTGATCATTTCTAATTGGATGTAGTTCAAAATGTTGAAGTAAGGCATTCTGTATTCCAGACTCTTCTTAAGAGTAGGTGCATCTTCGATTAATTCATCATGACCTTCAATTTGTAGGATGACTTTCTTAGTTAGTTCCCATTCTTGATTGATGATATCAAAGACTGATTTAACTTGTTCATCTTCGCAAAGATCTGCATACTGCTTAGCAATTCTCATATTTGATTTAGATAAAACCATATCAACATTGGAAAGCAGGGAGTGGAAGAATGGCCAACCTTGGTACATATTTTGTAATTCCTTCAAGTTGGCTGGATCGGCATCGATGAATGATTTGAAACCAGAACCTACACCATACCAACCAGGGAACATTACTCGGCTTTGTGACCAAGAGAAAACCCAAGGGATGGCTCTTAAGCCAGAAAAGTCAGTGAGTTTCTTTCTTGAAGCTGGACGTGATCCTACGTTAAGACCAGAGATTTCTTTGATTGGAGTTGCTTGGAAGAAGTACTTAAGGAAGTTAGGATTCTCAAATACTAGTTTCCGGTAAACTTCGTTGCTTTTAGCTACGATTTGATCCATTGAAGAACGGAAATCTGCGACATGATCTTCGCTAACGATTTGTTTAGAAGCCATTCGATCGATTGTTGCTGAAGCTAACATTTCTAGGTTGTAGTAGGCGGTGTCTTTATTACCATACTTGTTTTGGATAATTTCACCTTGCTCAGTCATCCGCATCCGATCGTTAATTGACTTGAATGGCTGTGCTGTAATTGCTTCGTATGATGGACCACCACCACGACCAACGGTACCGCCACGGCCATGCATAAAGGTAATCTTGATACCCATTTCTTCACCGATCTTAGTTAGATCCTTTTGAGCTTTATAAAGGTTCCAGCATGAAGCTAAGTAGCCACCGTCCTTATTAGAATCTGAGTAGCCTAGCATAACTTCTTGATAATTATTTTGAGAAACAAGCCACTTCTTGACGATATCAAAGCTTAAGAATTCCTTGATTATTTCCCGGGCATTATTCAAGTCTTCAACCGTTTCAAATAGTGGTACCACTTGAATTCGGGCTTTTTGATTATCAAGTAAATCGTATTCCTTTAACATGATTGCTTGTTCTAGCATGTCTGAAACACTCTCAGTGTGAGAAATAATATGTTGCTTGATGACGTCTTCACCCAAACGGTCTTTCAATTGACGAGCAGTCTTGTAGATCTTTAATTCTTTTTGTAGTAACTCAGACTTGGGTTTGTTATTGGCGTGTAAGTTACGTGGATCATTGTTCAATTCGTTGAGTAAAAGCTTGATCTTTTTGTCTTCGCTTAAATCGCTATAATTGTCACAAATTCCAGCACTCATAAGTAGCTCAGCGACACAGGCCTCGTTAACGCTAGAATCTTGACGCATATCAATTGTAGCTAGATGGAAGCCGAAGATGTTGATAGCCTCAAGAATTTGAGTAAAGTAGCTGTCTACTACGGCGTGATCATGGTCTTCTTCAAGTGAATTTTTGATGATTTCTAAGTCGGCTTTAAATTCTTGAGCATTTTGATAACAAGGGATTTTATCAAGATTTTGGAGGTCACGTTTCTTTAAGAAAGTGTTCTTGTTAGTAATATTCAGTAATTTTTGTTCAGTGTGCACTAAACGGCTTTGAATATAGTAGAATGCCCGTCTATATGGCTCGTTAGTTCTGAATGGTGAATCATCATTAGAAAGCTCAGATAGGTGCATTACATCGTCAGATGGCTCCATATAAGAAGTAGACATGGAAATGGCTCTATAAAGCTTATTGATTTGCTTAATGTAATATTCAAAGATTACTTGGCTTTGCAAAGTAGCGCTTAGTTCTAGCGTATCAGCCGTTACATAAGGGTTACCGTCACGGTCGCCGCCGATCCACATTCCCATGGTAATTGGCGTAGCATGACTAGCGTTTAGCCCGTGTTTTTTAGCTAATTCCTTGTAACGACTAGTAAATTTGGTGATTGCAGGGATTAAAGCCTTAGGGTAGTAAGCCAAAACATTGGTAATTTCATTAGCTACCTTTAATTTGTGACCACGAATAATGTCAGTTTGCATCAAAATTTCAATGCAAGCCCGCATTTGTTCAGTCCATTCATCGCGATCAATTGTGCCATTCTTCACATCACGATAATTGCGCAAAAGTTGATGAATTTGATCGGTTAATTCCAAAATGGTTTTTCTTTGTACTTGAGTAGGATGGGCAGTTAAAACGGGTACTACATTTACATGTTCAAGGATTTCTTCGGCATTTTTCTTTTGGGCTACAATGTCAATTGTGTCACTCAATTTACCTAGATAATCTTGATGAGTATTGTTAAGCACATTAACTTTACTTGCTAGTTCTACATCCTCTGAAATGTTGATCAAGAGTGGGAGAGTAGCAAAATAACGTGCAACAACAATCATTTCGCGATTGTTAAGACTAGCAATTTGCTTTTCAAGTTCTTGATAATCTTTGGCGGCAGAGATTTTAATTAAGTTTTGGATCTTATCGAAAGCTGCTTGACCGATTACTTGCTTAGTTGATTCATTCAGTAAATCAGTTAAAACTTTGCTTTCTTCTGCCACTACATTAACATCGCTGTTATTTTCTAATTTTTTAACAGTCATGGTGAAAAAAGTTCCTTTCTTACTTGTTTTTGCTAAAGTTAAGATACCACATATTTTGCTAAAAATTTAGGTTATTGTGAACAACGTAACAAATTCTTTATTAAATTCATTCACTCCGCAATGCAATTGCAGCATCTTTCTTTGCAGCCATTCGTGCTGGAATATGACCACCTAAGAGGGTGAGGATAGTTGAAATAATGATCAAAACAATAGCAGCAGTAGGATCTAGTTGGGCTACATTTGCCAGATCAGTAATCTTGTAAATGATACTGTTAATTGGGAATGTTAGTAGGTAAGCAATCAGAATGCCTAATACACCAGAGAAAACACCTAGGATGAAGGTTTCGGCATCAAAGACACGAGTAATGTCTTTTTTACGGGCACCTAATGCCTTGAGTACCCCGATTTCCTTAGTTCGCTCAAGTACTGAGGTATAAGTTAAAATACCAATCATAATCATAGATGTGATTAATGAAATACCAGCAAATGCGACAAGGATGGTCGTTATCCCGCTTAAGAGGCCGCCAGTCATTGTGGTAACAGCGTTTGACATGTCAGTATAGAGAATCTTGTCTGATTTTTTCTTCCCCTTGTTCCATTTGTCAAGATAATCAAGTACTTTATCTTTATCATCAAAATTGTTGGGATAAATCATGATGCCAGTAGGGATGCTGGTACCGCCAAGAGTCTGCATTGTAGCTTTCTTTTCATTGGCATTTAGTTTTTGGTTAGTTAATACGCTATGGTTACTCTTCTTTTGTGCCTTTACAATTGCAGAGTTTTTATTTTCATTAATCACGCGTTGTGAAAGTTGATCGCTATAAGCAATCCCAGTTGATAACAAGGCCATTGAATCTTCGTTTTTAGGACGAATGACACCAGCAATCTTTAGCTTGGTTTGAGCACCGTTATACATGGCGTTATTTACCTTTTTAGGAATAAACATGCCAGTTGGCAATTGCTGATAGTAATCATTGTTGGCAACTACACGAAATTGCTTATTTACTAATTGGCCGAATTTGACGTGTTCCTTATTCTTTAAATCGAAACCAAGATTTTTTAAGGCATTGATGTTAACAGTATTTTTATTGTCAGTAACTAAAACCAAGTCGGTTGCCTTAGTAGGCCAAGTGCCTGAGAGCAATTGATAGTTTTGCTTCAAAAATGAACCTTTCTCTTTATTTAAAGTAGTGGGAAAGACACTTGAACCCAGTCCCATTGAACTCATCGCTTGGGATCTAGCAGCTAGAACAGAATTAGTCTGATCAGGATCCGTATTTGAAAATTGCACGCGTTCAACTTTTCCCTTGTTTTTAGCTAATAAATTCAAGCTTACACCGCGTTGGTAAGACACGTTATTGGCATAATTAGGATTGATCTTCTTGATGTAGTTAACATACTTTGTGCTAATTTTATTAACGTGTTGGGCCTGTTCGCTTTGGTCTTGTTCTGCCGTTACATAGCCGCGGTTTTTGACATTTTTATCCGATTCTTTACGTGCATTAGCTGAAGTAATGTCAGTTGCGGTCTGTGAAATAGAAATCGGATATTTTGCTAAGGCCTTGCTCATTGTGGTATTGATTTGCTTTTGAAAACCATTAGAGATAGCTAAAACTACGGCAATTGAGATAATCCCGATGCTTGAAGCAAAAGCAGTTAGCAGAGTTCGACCTTTTTTGGTCATAATATTGGTGAAACTCAACTTGATGGCGTTCCAGTAAGACATCTTGGTACGCTTGAGGTTAAATTTGTCTTCTTCCTTATTAGGGCTAAAAGGATCAGAATCATGACGAATCTTACCGTCTTGGAAATTAACGATTCTTGTGGCGTATTCTTTAGCTAATTCAGGATTGTGGGTCACCATAATAACGAGTCGATCTTTAGATAGTTTTTTGATCAACTTCATAATTTGGACAGAAGTCTCAGTATCAAGTGCACCAGTTGGTTCATCACAAAGTAGAATATCAGGGTCGTTGGCAATTGCTCGAGCAATCGCTACTCGTTGCATCTGACCGCCAGACAACTGGTTAGGACGTTTATTTAGATGGTCTTTCAATCCCACTTCTGTTAACGCCGCAATTGCTTTTTCATGGCGCTGTTTTTTAGGCACACCAGACAAATTCATCCCTAGTTCCACATTGGCAATGATCGACAAGTGGGGGATTAGATTATAATTTTGAAAAACAAAACCAACGGTATTGTTGCGGTAAGCATCCCAGTCGGTCTCTTTAAAATTCTTGGTAGATTTGCCGTTGATGATCAAGTCACCTTGGTCGTAACGGTCAAGTCCGCCAATTACGTTTAACATGGTAGTTTTTCCAGAACCACTCGGACCTAAGATAGCGATGAATTCCTGGTCACGGAACGAGATTGTAACGTCGTCTAAAGCGTGGGTGATGTTGTCCCCCACCTTATATGACTTAAAAATATGCTTTAGTTGAAGCATTGCATCCCTCTTTTCTAAATTACAGTAAATCTTTCTAATCCTGTCATGACTAAGATAGCTTGCAGGATAAAGAATAAAACGATTAATCCCATGATAACGAAATGACGGCGTTTATGCATGACAAACACACCGGCAAATTCGCGGATAATTGCGTTAGGCAAGTAGTAGAATCTGGTGTAAGCACCGACACCATTGGCTTTTAAACCAACTTCCTTAGCCAAGAGAGCAGCTCTAAAAATATGGTAATTATTGCTAAAGAAGCGTGCCCTGAAGTGGGAATTACCAAAATCTTTTGTGGCAATACGCTTAGAAAAGAGCATGTTTTCGTATGTGTTTTTCGATTGATCTTCTAATAAGATATGGTCAACACTAACGCCACGCCGTTGTGCAAAACGAGACATAGCGAGTGCTTCAGAGATTTTTTCGTCAGCGCCTTGACCACCTGACATGATCAGGATAGGGCGCTTGCGGCCCTTTTGATACTGGCGGTTAGAGTATTGAATTGCCCGATTAATTCTAGCCGCAAGCAGTTTTGATACTTGGTCGCCATTGATTAGCCCAGCCCCTAGAACGATTAAATAGTCTTGGTGGTAGGTACGAGGATAAATTTGATATAGAAGTAAGTTTACCAAAAAGTTGTAAAGCACCAATCCCAAATAAATTGCAATCGCGGGAATTGAAGCTAATGCGAGACTAAGCCAACGTGGCAAGTACTTACCTGGTCCTAAGAGCACGATAATACTAATAATTAATGCTAAAAATCCGGTAATTAAAGTAAGCAAGTTAGGCAAAGTATGGCTTTCATATTTCCAAACGAAATAGGCATTCCAGAATAGAAAAATCCAGGCGAAAATTAATAATAAGACAATGCCAAATAATGCAGCTAGAACTAGTAGGTCATAGGCACGTTGCAAGCCGTGACTCGTACTTTTGTGCACCATAACGGTGATCCAAGAGAGCATTGAGACTATAAAGATAGTAAACAAAACGCCATTAATCAAACGTCTTGGTTCGATAAGCCAAGAGATTAAAAAGGCAAAAAATATCAGTAACATAAAGACTGAAATGTAGAAGAACTCACCGCGTCTCCCCAAAAAAGCGATGATCTGATTAAGCATAGATAGATACTCCTCCTTAGGTATTTTTTCTTATTTACATTATAATAGAAACAATGATTACTAGTTGAAAGAATCAAGGTGTGAATGAAAAATGAAGAGATTTGGACATTACCTGGGAAATATTGCAGGGGCTGTGTTGGCTTTGGTAATGTATTCTGAATTAGAAGTACTTTACTTTAGACCTCAGCGATTTGATTTCGGGCAATATCGCGTCTTCGTTACGGCGCTTGCTACGGTAATAGTTTTGTTTGCAATTTCCTATATTTATCGCAGGCAATTAAAAGAAGAAAATGATTGGGGCTTTGATGAAACACCACACTGGGACTGGCGCAGAATCGGAATAGCGATGATCGGTTTTGTACTGATTGTAGTAGGTTCGATTGTGATGCTTAATCTAGTTGGTGGCGGCGTTTCAAAGAACCAGGAAAGCTTGAATAAAATAGCGGAATACAATGCAGGTTTATTTAGGATCCTAGTAGTTTTCATCGCGCCATTTTGTGAGGAACATATCTTTAGAGGGATGTTTTTCAATATCTTTTTCACTAAGAAAAATACTAGAAATAAGTGGCTAGGTATTGTTGCAAGCGGATTTTTATTTGGCTATATGCATGATCCGGCATTAAGTAAGTATATCTTAGTATATTGGGTCTTAGGCATGGTTTTAGCTTGGGTCTATATGTCAACCAAGGATTTGCGCTATTCAATTTTGGTGCACATGTGCTATAACGCGTTAGGTTTTATTTAGAGATTGAAACAAGTGTTTGGGAAAGAACGGTTTCTCAGACACTTTTTTAATGCTTTTGGACAAAAAATCCCCGCAATCGTTATTATAGCAACACTTTCAGACGACTGAATTATTTTTGAAAAACTTTGAATTATCCCTTGCAATTAATAACATATGTTATACAATAAAGATGTAAGGAATAAGGGAACAAAAAGTTCCAACAAGTTAAGTGATATATAAATTAGAGGTATTCATTATGTTAGTTTCAAAGAATTTAGTTAAAGTTGTTTCAATCGCAGTTGCTTCAATGAGTTTAATGGGTGTTGGTGCTTCAGTTAGTCAAGCAGCTAGTTTTACTGCTCCAAAGTTAGGTGTTGCCGAAACTATGCCAACTGATCCTGCAATTAAAAAGGGTGACAAGATCTTTGTTACTGTAAAGGACACTAAGAACCAAAAAGTTAATGTTTTGGACGCACAAGGTCACAAGACTAGCCAAAAGGTTTCAATGGGTTCAACTTACACCGTTAAGGATGTTAAGAAAGCTGCTGGCAAGAAGATCGTCAAGATCAACAAGAGTCAATGGTTGAACACCAAAGACGTTGTAAAGGATTAATTAAAAGCTAAAAATTTGTAAGCTTGCATAATGAATACCATGTCAAAAGCCGTGAAAGTAAATTACTTTTACGGTTTTTAATTTTCTTTTTCTGGCCAGATTTGTTGTACGTCTTTAAAAATCTCAAGCCATTTTTGAGCAACTTCCATGCAATTCAGCTGAACTATGGTATCAATCATTGCCAATACAGGCTGTGCGTTGAGAGTGTGGCAGTAGTCGATAATTTTTTGTAAAAGGGTCAATGTTAAACTAAAGAACATGAGATAGAAGGGAAGTTCTATCTTTTTTAATTCATTAAGAATTTTTTGAGCGTAATCTAGCTTCTTTTTGAAAACTAAGGCAATAACTGTATCAGATAAACCACCTATGAAAATGGTGGTGTTTTCGTTCAAACTTTCTGTAGGATGAAAGTTGTGAATAATTCGCAGAGCAATTTGATAGCCGATTTTAGAATTTAGCAAAAACGGTGAGTTAGCAAAGAGCAAGATATTGTATTTAGACCAAACGGTGTTGTGAATCAGGTATGAACCGATTCGATTAATGTCTGCAGGTGTTAGATAGTTTTTACCAGTCATGAGAAATAATTGATTGCAGACAAGAATGATGTTTTTGAGTTCGAGAATATTTTTGGTGGCGTGATAATGGTTTAGCTGCTCCTGAACAAATTTTTCGAGTACCTTTGTATCATTGTCTTTAATGGCCGTTATAATGTCGTCTGGCAATGTAAATTCTGTTTTCATTGCAGCGTAATGCGTGAATTCGTCAAGCGTAATGTTGATGCGCCTGAGTAATGCAATGGCGGTGCTAAACTCAACTTCTACCTGATTGTTTTCCCAGCGTGATAACTTGGAGATTGAACAAATACCCTTGCAGGCTTCAATTTGAGTGATTTCTTGATCTTTGCGCAATTGTTTGTAAACTGAACCATATTTGAACATAATTTTTCACCTCGATTTGCAGATCTGCAAATATGTTAGATTTAGGCTTATTATCTTGCGATAATCAAAATACATCAAGTACTTGGAGGAAAAAATGAAAGGTAAAAGAAACATGAAAGTAATTATCTTAATCGCAGTTTTAGTGTTAGCAGTGGGAATAGGGGTAATGATTAAAAAAGACACTACAAGTCCGATAGTGCAAAAACAGTTAACAAGCAAAGAGTTTGATCAAATTGAAGTAGATGTTGCTAATGCAAACATTAAAATTCGAAAAAGTGATCGCTATCGTGTAACTTATAACGGTAGAGAAAAATTAATCCCATCAACTAAAATTGAAAATCAAATTTTGAAGGTTGAAAGCAATACAAGCTCAGTAAATATTAATGTGAATATTTTTGATTTATTTAAAAAGAATGCTGTTGTTCCAGCAATTACCATTGAAGTACCAAAAAAGGAACTTGATAAAGTGACAATTGACAGTTCAAACGGTAATGTAACAGTGAAAGATCTTGCTCTTAAGCAAGGTAAAATCGACACGTCAAATGGTAGTGTTGTGGTTAGAAATAGTGTGGCTCAAGGATATGACCTTGATACATCTAACGGACGAATTACAGTGAATGGACAAGATGAAGGCGACACATATAGCCAAAATGACGTCGGGGATAATGTGCTAGAGATTGATACTTCAAATGGAAATATCACAGTAAATTAGGAATGATAAAAAAGCGCAATTTTGTAGATTGCGCTTTTTTAATGCTTTTAATCAAGAAGATCTGGCTTATGTTGCTTTGCATATTTGAAAATTAAGTGAGCATTGGAATGCATAAACTTTTCGAAAAACTTGATTTGTTCTTGGCTAAATCCATCATTATTTAGCCATTTATATGTAGGTAAAATAGCTCTTGCTTCATTGAAGCCCCAAACGGCAACATAATAAATCCTCCTCTCGATTTTTACTTAGTTTTAACCAGCTTAAATTTGCAGATCTGCAAATTTTCCGCATTTTTCGTCATTATCCTGCGATACTAGCCTCAAGTAAAATACAGGAGGACAAAAAATGATTTACAAATATTCTTCACATGCAAAATTCATTATGTTAACTATTTTAGGCTTGATTGCTAGTACACAACAAATCATTTTTGCATATATGGTACAGACATTGACCAATGTTGGTACGCAAAGAAGGTTTGGCGATTTAGCACAATTTCTAGTTATTGTTATTGGGGCGTTTATTGCGACTTTTATTGCTTCGCTGATTTTCAATCGGTTAAAAACAAGTGCTATTCAAGAGACTAATACGACGCTGCGAGCTGGCATTTTAAAGGGGATGCTGGGTCAGACTAGCGAAGAAAATACTGCTAGCTTAGGCTTTTTAACTACAGATTTTAAACTGCTGGAAACTAATCGTTTTGATGCCGAAATTGAAATAATGATGCAGGCCTATATGATTGTCTTTGCGCTAGGGTATGCTTTATGTGTTAATTGGTTAGTTACATTATTATTTTTAATCGGTTCATGTTTGCCGATGCTGGTTTCTAATTTATTTCAAAAGAAGATTCAAACTGCAGCAGAAAATTGGACAACTGCTAATGATAAATATGTTAGTCATATTAAAAACTTTCTGGCTGGTAGCACAACATTAAATTTATACAACAAGCGCGATAATGCGGTTAAGAAAAATCAAGTTTTGATCAATCAATTAGAAGATGCTTTGCGTAAAATGAACTTACTCAATCTAGATACTAGTTCTTGGATTAACTTGATTGCTAGTTTATTTACGTTCTTAACCCCATTCTTAGTGGGAATTTACATGGTGGTTAAGGGTCAAACTACTTTAGGTGCCTTATTTGCAATCGTTCAACTGTCAAATTCATTTCTTAATCCAATTTTGACTATTTTAGAAGATCGAAACAAATTATCAACAACTAAGAAAATTGTCGCTAAGGCAGAAAAATATATTGCCAAGGGCAAGGTTGAAAAGAAAGAGACCAATTATAATTTTGCAAAAATTCAAGTAGAAGATCTTGATCTTACTAGAAAAGGTAAAGAATTAGCTAATCAAATTAACTTTGCAGTTGTAAAAGGTCAAAAAGTTGCAGTTATTGGACCATCTGGTGTAGGTAAATCAACGTTATTACAATTCCTATTAACCGGAAAGCATGGTCATGCCAAGGAAATATTGCTTAACGACAAAAAGCAAAAGCCAGGCTTGTTTACAGATTTATTCGCTTATGCTAGCCAGTCCCCAGTAATTTTTGCCGATACCTTGTGGTTTAATCTCACTTTAGGTGCAAATATTTCCCGGGAAAAGGTGAGTGAGGTGTGCCAAAAATTAGGCTTGGATCAAATTATTGCTGAAAAGGGCTGGGACTATTCCTTGGGTGATAATACGGATCAATTGTCTGGGGGACAGCTAGCTAGAATCGAACTAGCACGGGCAATTTTGGCCGATAGATCGATTTTGCTACTAGATGAAATTAATGCATCCCTTGATAAGAAGACATCAGATCAAATTCATAATTACTTGTTAAACTCAAACCTTACCTTTATTGAAGTAATTCACCACTATGAACCAGCAGATTTGAAAAAGTATGATCAAGTAATCGAATTAAATTAAAGATAATAAAAAAATCCAGCCTTGACTGGATTTTTTTGCTTACATAAATTCTGTAGAATTCTGTTGCTTTTTAATAAAGTAATTCAAGATAAACGGCGAAATAACTGTAGTAACGATAATTACTAGGATCAGACTTGAATAAATATCCTCAGGGAAGAGATGGTGGTTAATTCCGATTTGCGCTACAATCAGTGCAACTTCACCACGTGATACCATTCCAGCACCGACGATATTGCCTTCATTCTTATTGAAGCCAAAGATTTCGCTGGAGTATTTTCCGGCCCAGAATTTTGATAAAATAGCTAAAACGGTCATAACGATAATGAACCAGATATCCTTGAAAAAGCTGGCAAAAGTCATTGAAAGACCGATATCAGCGAAGAAAACGGGGATGAAGACAGAGTAGCCGATTGCGGAAACAGAAGAGTGAACTTCTTTGTATTGTGGTGTTTGACGAATTGCTAAACCACCGAAAAATGCACCCACAACAGCTGAAAGACCAACAAAATCAGCGGCCCAAGCCATGGTTAAGGCTAAAACCAATGAACCGATAACGACGGAATAGTCAACGTCGATTTTTTCAGAAGCTTTCATAAAGTATGGCGCAACAAATTTAAAAATCAGCCAAACAACTACGAAGTAAACTACTTCAATCAAGATATTAAGCAAAAAGTTATTAGTTAAGCCGCTCTTGCCACCTTCATGACTGAATGTAGTGAATAGACTCAGAACAACCACGGCTAAGATATCGTCAACTACGGCAGCACCTAAAATGGCTGTGCCGGCACGGGTGTGCAGTTGGTGTGCTTCTTGCAGCACCACAACGGAGATAGAAACGCTAGTTGCTGCAAAGACAATCCCGATAAAGAGTGCTTCAAGAGGGCGCATGCCAAAGAAGTAACTGGCTAAGCCCATGAAAACAACGGGGAGGATAACGCCGACTGTGGCGACAGTAAAGCTTAGCTTGAAGTATTTTTTTAATAAATCTAGATCGCTCTCAAGCCCAGCTAAGAACATCAGCAGAATAACCCCGAACTCGGAGAATAGACTGATGATATCATTTGGCTTAACCCAATTTAAGATAGCTGGTCCCAGTAAAATTCCTGATAATAGTTGTCCAATAACTGCAGGCATATTGAAGCGGGCGAATAATTGCCCCAGCAAAACTGTAGTTAAGAGGATTAAGATAAGTTGTCCTAAAAAATGCATATTTTCCCCTTCTGTAAAAAAACAAAAAACTTTCAAGTGCTTCCTGACCCAAAGAAGCGAATCTTGAAAGTTTTTATTGTGATAAAAACCCAACCACTAAAAATTATTTAGTTGAGTATAATTTTAATAGTTTTTTAACTTAGATGCAAATTGAACTAGTGCAGTGCTACGCATAATTATGTATGAAAAAAGGCTCCAGAACCAAATCGATTCTGGAGCTTCTTTACATCTTATTAATATCTAATTTATTTTTCTTCCAAACCAAATTGCTTATCACTTGGCTTAGTCTTAGCAAGTAAACCTAAGCTGATCGTAATCATGTCGACTACTTCTTGCAAAATAGCGCCCCAGAAGGCTGGGATAACACCAGTGAAGGCAATCAATTCAATGATAATAACGACACCAATTGCAGTTAAAACATCGATATTAGCAACCTTCATTGTGTGTTTAGAAATAGCGACTGCATCGTTAACTTTAGAAATATCGTTAACCATGATAACAGCATCGGCACTTTCACTGGCAGCAGTAGCACCTTTAGCCCCCATGGCAATACCAACATCTGCGGCAGTTAAACTAGGCGCGTCGTTAACACCATCACCAGTCATAACGACAGGACGTAGGTGCTTTGGCACATCTTTAATAGCTTGAATCTTTTGTGATGGCAAAAGTTCTGAGCAGACATCAGTAATGCCGGCTTCTTTGGCAACCTTTTCTGCGACTTGCTTGTGATCACCGGTAAGCATCATGATATCTTCTGCACCTTGACGACGAAGACGTTCAATAGTCTTAGGACTCTCTGGACGCATCTTATCTTTCAAAGTGATGTAGCCAGCAAACTTACCGTCAACTGAAACGTAAACAGCAGTTGAAGTGACGTTTAATTTTTCATGACCTGGCGCAACAAAGGATAACTTACCAACTTTAACGTGTTTGCCATCAACATCACCTTCAACACCTTGAGCGGTAGTTTCCTTAAGGTTAGTTACGGGATGAATTAAATCCTTGTCAGTAGCCTTAACTAGAGAACTAGCAATAACGTGACTTGACTGTTGTTCAACACTGGCAGCTAAGCTTTGCAATTCTTTTTGATCAAATGATTTGTCATCAGTAACGACTTGGTCAACGATCAATTGGTTTTCAGTCAAAGTACCAGTCTTATCAAAAGCAAAGGTCTTAGCGCGAGCCAACTTCTCTAGGGTTGGACCAGACTTAACAATAATATGGTGAGCTGACATTGAACTCATCCCTGATACCAAAGCAACAGGAGCAGCGATCAACAGTGGACATGGAGAAGCAACAACCATAACTTCCGCAAAGCGAGTTGCATCCCCAGACACAGCCCAAGCGACACCACCAATAATCAAAGATATAACGGTAAACGGAATGGCGTAACGGTCAGCCATCTTAACGAACTTAGCAGGTTGAGCTTGTGAAGACTTAACTAACGCAACAATAGACTGATATTCTGAGTCCTTAGCAGCCTTAGTTACCTTCATCTCTACCGCTACATCACCGTTCACTGAACCGGACATTAAGTCGTCGCCAGGGTTCTTGGTCACAGGAACTGATTCACCAGTTAATGAAGATTGGTCGAAGCTTGAAGTGCCCTTAACGATTTGACCATCGACAGGAACTTGTTGACCTGGCTTGATCAAAACAGTATCACCGACCTGCAGGTCATCAACCTTAACTTCGGTGATCTTCCCGTCAACTAACTTGTTGGCGATACGTGGCGTTTTATCAAGCAAGGCACGTAATTCCTTGTTGGCTTGACCAGTTGCGTAATCTTCCAGCGTTTCACCACCGGTCATCATTACCAAAATCATCCATTCAGCCCATACATCACCAATCAATATGGTAGAAACAACAGCGATAACAGCCAGGATGTCTACGCCGTAACGGCCTGTCTTCCAATCGTGGAAAATTTCCAATAGTAAAGAAATTGCCATCAAGATACCAATGATATCAATAATGATGGCATGAACTGGAAATTGAAGATTCCCGATTGAGAAGAGGCTCTTTGAATGCAATGCAAATTGGCTAATTAATCCAACTGCACCAGCAATCAAAACGACAATAAACTTCCATTGACGTTTTAAATTTTTCATAATTGCCCTCCCAAAAATACAAACATATCTGTCTACCGCTTAATTCTAACATTCTTTATTGGTCTGGACACAAATAAATGTTGGAGTAAAAAAAGCAGCCTTAAAGGCTGCTTGGAGGTTATTTTATTCGTTTTGTTTCGTAGTGTTTGTCATAAGTGTGAACTACATAGTTAAATGCCTTAATCCATTCGCGTCTAGTAAGTAGTCCCTGAAACACGCCGCGATCATCAACAACGGGCAAGAAAGCATTATTGATTAACAGATGCAGTTGCGTTTCTAGGGTAGTTTCAACGAAGTTTATTTTATCAAACTTAGTTTGCATTACATCTTCGACCTTTAATTTATCTAAAGGGGCAGTGGAGATCTCATCAGTCGTCAGCATCTTGTCCGTAATCATTGCCAAACTAAGCAGGCCAACGACTCGTTTTTCTTTATCTAAAACTGGAATTTTTGAATATTTAACCTTAGTCAAAATCAAAAAGGCATGATAAAGAGGATTGTCTGCTTGGACAAAGGCAATTCGGCTAGCAGGGATTAAAAATGAACCAGATTTTTCTTCTATTAAATGTTTGATTGATGGTGAAAACATATCGGCACCTCGCTTCTGCTTTAATTATACAGAAAAAAGTGCAAGAAAAGGAAAAGGCCCGCAAGTTTTTGCGGACCTTATTAGTTTCATCTACTTTGGAGGAGTAAGAATGAATGAAATAAAAAAGTGGGAGTATTGTAGCAAGTTTCTACCACCTTGCTACGATTTATATAATACTGGGTAAATGTGAAGTAAAAATGTTCAAATTATTATGAAAAGGTAAAGATTTGCTTGAGAAGAAATTAAGACATAAGAAAAGCTCACGCAACGCACGTGAGCCGAAAGGGATAGATATGAAATTGACTAATTGGAGTAAGTCAATTCTTTTTATTTTCATTATTTACTTGGAGGAGTATGAAT
>SKEM01000549.1_pt1 | contig 24244 bp, 20 predicted proteins | sample 4826731 | NCBI WGS metagenome assembly SKEM01 (sample SAMN11008809, study PRJNA524170) | human gut metagenome | biome: Human fecal sample; material: Feces; isolation source: fecal sample from pouch patient p37 | host: Homo sapiens | place: Israel: Tel-Aviv | collected 2015-07-27
GTGGTGAATTGATTGTATAACGAGGGGACAGCAAATGTCCTCTTTTTTGTATAAAAAAATCTGGCATGGAATCTCTATCCATACCAGAAAGTGTATACCCATTTTAGTTGCACATACTGATTTAACCCAGAATGCAGACATTATTGGAAATGCAGAGCCTGTATTGAATACTGGTAATTATGAGCAAATTATTTATTCAATGGATTTAGTAAAGGTTACACCTAAAGATAATAAAATATCTCCATTTCTATTATCTTTAATCTTACAAGGAGATATGTTTAAATCCCACTGTATGAAATATATTAATGGAACTACTGTATTACATTTGAGTAAGCAAGCTTTAAAAGATTTTGAATTACCATTACCTAAAAATATAAGTGATCTAAATGAACTAGATGAATTTGCAACTAAAGCATATAAGACATTATCAAACAATATTATTGAAAATACTGTATTAGAAAAAATAAAATCTACTTTGTTGAATACTCTATTTTAGAATTTTATGCTACTAAATTAGTATTTAGCACAATCAATCAGCATTTTAGTGTATAATCTTTAATATAAGATACTGTTTTCACAAAAAAAGGAGTGAGACTCATATGCCAAAAGGTTATCTAACAGAAGAATCAGTAGAAGATTTAGCATTAGATGAACTAGAAAAATTAGGGTATTCAGTATTTAAAAGTGAAAGCTATACATCGCCTAATAAGCAAATAGATGCAGCTAGGAATAAAGATCATACAGTTGCTATTTTATTAACTAACTTAGACAAAGCTTTGCGTAGACTTAATCCAGGATATGAGGATGAAATATACAAAGAAGCAGTACGTAATTTTATTAGATTAGCTGATAACCCTAATATGATGATTAATAATCATTATCTTCATAAGCTATTGGTTGAAGGAATAAGAATTAAAACAAGCGTAAACGGGGAAAGTCGTACAGTGACTTTGTATGCAATTGATTTTAATAACGTAAATAATAATGAATTTATTGCTACCAACCAGTTTACATTTGAGGGGCGACATAAACGTAGACCAGATGTAACTCTATTTATTAATGGATTACCACTTGTTACTTTTGAGTTTAAGGATATTTCAAACCCTAATGTAAATATTCATGATGCTTATAATCAATTTGAAACATACAAAGAAGAAATTTCAGATTATATGAAATATAACGAGATTCTGATCATTTCTGACGGTATAAATGCTAGAGCTGGTTCAATAACAGCTGGTTTTGATCGTTTCATGAGATGGAGAGCACCTAAAAATATAACAGATACTACAGAATTAGAATTAGTTACATTAATCAAATATATGCTCGAGCCAAGTGTTTTATTGGATTTAATTGAAAACTTTATTATTTTTGAAACTAATGGAGATTCTACGATTAAAATATTAGGTGCCTATCATCAGTACTACATGGTAAATAAGGCAATAAAAGCTGCTAGAAAAGCAATTAAAAATTCAGAAGATAAGCGTATAGGAGTAGTATGGCATACCACTGGTTCTGGTAAGAGTTTATCAATGGTATTTTTTGCAAGTATAGCTGCTCGTAAATTGAATAATCCAACTATGTTGGTAATTAATGATCGCAATGATTTAGATGATCAGTTGTTTGATACTTTTTCAGCAGCACATGAGTTTCTACGACAAACACCAGAGCACGTTGAAACTAGAGATGATTTGAGAAATGCAATGGACAAAAATTCAGGTGGGATTGTATTTTCTACGATTCATAAATTCTATCCAGAGTTTGAAAAAGGTGAAAAAGAAATGCCAGTGCTATCTGAAAGAAGTGACATTATTGTTATTGCTGACGAAGCACACCGTACTCAATATGGATTAACGGCTAAACAGACTAAAAATGGTATTAGATATGGTTATGCTAAGTATTTACGCGATGCTTTACCTAATGCTTCTTTCATTGGCTTTACAGGAACACCGATTTCAACGGAAGATAAGTCAACAATCAATGTCTTTGGTAACTATATTGATATTTATGACATTACCCAAGCTGTAGATGATGATGCTACTGTTAGAATTTACTACGAAAGTAATGTTTTCCCACTGAAATTAAAGGAGGGAACAGAAGAAGAGTATCAAAAGTTAATTAAGGAAGCTAATTTAGATGATGATCCTAATTTGGAAGAAAATAAACGCCGAAATCGTGAATTTTCAAGATTAGAAACATTAGCTGGAGCAAAATCAAGATTACAAAGTATTGCTAAGCATTTTGTTAATCATTTTGAAAAAAGACAAAAAGAGACATTTGGTAAATCAATGATTGTTGAAATGTCTAGAAGAAATGCTGTTAATTTATATAATGAGATTATTAAATTGCGTCCAAATTGGGCAAGTGATGATTTAGAAAAAGGCAAGATTAAGATTGTAATGACATCTTCAGCAGCTGATGGACCAGAATTGGCTAAACATCAGACAAGCAAAGCTGATCGTAGAATCTTGCAAAAAAGGATGAAAGATAACAATGATGAACTTCAGATTGTGATCGTTGTTGATATGTGGTTGACTGGATTTGATGTTCCATCTATGAATACAATGTATATTGATAAGCCGATGAAAGGCCATAATTTAATCCAAGCAATCGCACGTGTAAATCGAGTATTTAAAGATAAAGACAGTGGTTTAATTGTAGACTATATTGGAATTGCTGAAAGCTTAAAATCAGCCTTGAATATATATTCAAAGAAAGATCAGAGTCAAGTTGGCATCAACATGAAAAAAGCTATAGCAGTGTTAAAGGAAAAATATGATATTATTACGAATGATTTCTTGTATGGTATAGATTACTCAGACTTTAAGTCAGAAAAAAGTAGCGTACGAATTAGCGTTACTAATCGTGTAGCTAATGAAATTCTTAAACAAAAAGATGATAGTTGGAGAAAATTTATAGATGTAGTTACTGAATTGCAAAAAGTATATGCTATAACTGCTACTCAGGAAGAAGCTCAAGTATATGGAGAAGAGATTGCATTTTTCAAGTCTGTAAAAGCCTTAATAGTTAAATTAAAAAGAAAACCAATTACAGGTGGGGGAAATGGTAAAGATCCTAAAGAAGTTGATTATAGACTTAAGCAATTTATAGATCAATCTGTTATTTCTGAAAAAGACGTTGATATTTATGAACAATTTGGAATAAATAAGGAAAGCATTGAATTAATTTCAGATGAATTCTTGGATGCTATGAAGCAAGAGCCTGAAAAAGACTTAGCAATTGTTGTACTGGAAAATGTTTTAAAAGGTAAAGTGAAAGCAATGTTGAAAGTTAATCAAACTGCATCCAAACAGTTTACTGAAATGTTAAAGAAATCCATTGATGACTACAATAATCGTGGTATAACAAGTGAACTAGTTATTCGTCAACTTATAGAAATTGCTAAAAAAATTAGGGAACAACAAAACAAAGGTGAAGATCTTGGATTGACGCAAGAAGAAATAGCTTTTTATGATGCTTTAGCTGACCATAAGAAAGCAGTGGAAATGTTAGGTGAAGAGACACTACAGCTTATTGCTAAAGAATTAGTAAAAGTCGTACAAAGAGAAGCTGGAATAGATTGGGAAAAACGAGAAAGTGTCCAAGCTAAGATGCGAAGAGAAGTACGAAGATTACTTAGAAAATATGGCTATCCACCTGATTTTCAAAAGCAGGCAGTAGAAACTGTGATAGAGCAAGCAGAATTAATGGCTTCAAATAACAGTTAGAATACAAAATTCTATTTTAATAGTTGCAGTGAAATCCCCCAAATTAACCTAACAGTTTATAGTTTAATGACCTAAGCTTTGTTAGTATATAAGTGTACCGATGAAGCTAGTGGATAAGGTGTGACAAGCCGCCTAGCCATACGTCTCTTAATAACTACTATGACGAAATATACGGATACGTTTATTTTTTCTAATTTCCACTTAGGTAGTACTAATTGGGAGCAACGAAAAAAAGTTGTGTAGAGAGAAGCAAGGGGACTCATATCTGAAACTAAGACACTTGCCGTCAGGGATTTGCAATATGCCATCTTCAGTTAATTAAGGCTGATTACCTTAGGAACCAAAGAAGAATATCAATTAAGAATTCGTGTCGTGAAGTTGTGGTAACGCAACTATAACTGACGAGTAAGGTTTGAGTAGCCAAAATCGACAATATTACATTAACTGGAACATTGCACATGTTTGGTGAAAATTGGATAGGAAAAGGTCTATGCCCTGAACTTGAAATGCGGACTAGGTCATGGAAGTTGCTAGCCATGATGTGCTAGTCTGATTCAGTAGTCTAATAAGTCCAGATACAAGAGTATCCCACGTAAACCAATACGCGTCGGTTTACATAATTTTTAGTCAATGCAAATTTTGCGTTGGCTATTTTTGGTATAAAGTGTTAGAGGTATGTATAATTAAATTGAGGTGATTACATGAAGCCAATGTATATTTCGATAAATTCAGAAAAAACTGGTGCTAACCTAAAAAGTTTATTCAAAAACAATGGGTACAGTGTACGTGACATTCAATCAGTTATGGGATTTGAGAACCCACAATCCATTTATAAATGGTTATCTGGTAGATCACTACCTAGTTTGGATAACTTAGTCATTCTCAGTAAGGTTCTACATACCACAATCGAAGACATCCTCGTTGTTGACGGGGATGTTGTTTTTTTATTCCATTTAACTTGGACCATACATTTAAATAGATAATAATTGAAAGGAAACATATAGAATAAATCATTATATTTTAGAAATGATAGATGATTTAAATGATTCTAAATTGGAACGAGCAAGAAATTTAGCTGAATTAGAGAGTTTATTAAATAAGTAATATTATTTTTGCCAAAAATTAGAAAATGCAAACTTATAATTAAAATTTATTGACAAAAGTATAGTAAGGTTATATGATTTGATTAAAGAAATGAGAGGAGTGTGAATATTATGTCAAAATTTATCAATACACAATGTTGTTGTTTAGTAACATGTTGTCCAGTAGGCAACATGGATTTTGGCATGCAGAAAATTAGATTCACACTTCCAAGATTGGATTAAACTGTATATATTTATTATCGGTACCGATGCAGATTAATTTAATCAGTTAGATTATATGAGATAATAATAACTGGACTTGCGATTCTAATTTTTTGGAGTTGCAAGTCCTTTTTGTTTATCTGGAAGGATGGATGATGAACTGTTTATAGATTAAAAACACATCTTACATAAAGGAGAAAATAAAGATGAAAAGAATTAAAGCAATTATTACTGGAATATTTATAAGTTTAACCGCAGTTTTGTTAGTTGCATGTGGAAAATCTACTAGTGAAAATTCTAAACAAGTTTTAAATTTAAGTACGACTGGACCATTAGATACTATTGATATTTCTAAGTCTACTGGCTATGGTCAAACAGGAAATGTTTTTGAAAGCTTTTATCGACTAGGTAAAGATGGTAAGGTAACCCCTGGACTAGCTAAGAGTGGTCAGGTTTCACAAGATGGTAAAACATGGACTTTTACTTTGAGAGATGCAAAGTGGAGTAACGGTGATAAGATTACTGCTCAAGATTTTGTATATTCCTGGAGAAGAACAATTGATCCTAAGACAGCTTCGCCATATGCTTATTTGTTCTATGATGTAAAGAATGCTCAAGCTATTAATGAGGGTAAAATGTCAGCTGACAAGTTAGGAATAAAGGCTGAAGGTGATAATAAGGTTGTTATTACATTAGATAGACCTATATCATATTTTAAAGTCTTAATGACATATCCATTATTTGGACCACAAAATGAAAAAGTGGTACAAAAGTATGGTAAGAAATATGGAACTAATTCTAAATACATGGTGTACTCAGGACCATTTAAAGTTAAAGACTGGAATGGTACTTCGGATAAATGGTCATTTGTAAAGAACAATCAATATTGGGATAAAAAAGTAGTAAAACTACAAAAGATTAACTATCAAGTAGTTAAGAATACCAATACAGGTTATCAATTATTCCAACAAGGTAAGTTAGATTTAACACCATTATCTAGTGAACAAGTTAAGAATCTACATAACAAGCCAGAATTTAAGCAATACTCTTATTCTTACGTTGCATATTTAGACTATAACTTTAATGATTCTAATGAAGTAAATCGTAAGGCACTAAATAATAAGAATATTAGATTAGCTCTATCATTAGCAATCGATAGAAAGACACTTACAAAGAAAGTCTTCGGTGATGGCTCTAATGTACCAACTGGATTTGTAGCATCCGATTTAGCTTCTAATCCAAGCACAGGTAAAGATTTCGCAGAAGAACAAAAAGTAGATAATACGGTTGATTATAATGAAAAATTAGCTAAGAAATATTGGAAGAAGGGATTACAAGAAATTGGTGAAAAGAATTTAAATTTCACAATTTTAGCTTCTAATGAAATGGCTAATAATGATGCCTTAACTCAATATTTACAATCACAATACACAAAGGTACTACCGGGAATTAAGATTTCTGTGCAAAACATTCCTGGAAATAGTGCATTATCTAAAGCTCGCAAAGGTAACTATGATATTTATGTATCAGGTTGGGGTGGAGACTTCAAAGATCCAATCACATTCATGCAAATTCCAGTTACAGGAACTTCGTACAATTATGGAAAATATTCTAATAAAGAATATGATGCTTTAATTGAAAAAGCGCAAAATGAAGATGCCAATGATGCTAATAAGCGTTGGGAAGATTTAGTAAAAGCAGCTCGAATCTTTAATGCTGATCAAGGGGTAACTCCTCTATATCAACAAACAACATCTTATATGCAAAATACCAAAGTAAAGGGTATTATTCAAAATACTGCAGGTACACAATGGAACTACAAATACGCTTATATTAAATAGGTAAGAACTCGTCTAGAATGATTTCTAGGCGAGTTTTTAAGTTGCGCTAAATAATTTGCATAAGAGTATTGATTATGTTATATGTAAGCGTTATTCTATATTTGTAAACTTATTATAAAGATTATTACTTAATTACAAATAAATTTAAGGGAATATATTGTAAAAATACTTAAATCCAATCGTTAAGTTAAGTAATTTGTCTTATAATGTTATTGATAAGAAAATTCCAGGAAAGGTAACTATTTTATAGTGGTGATTTAAATGTCAGTATTAGAAGTTAAAGATTTACATGTAACTGTTGAAGGAAAGGAAATTTTAAAGGGCGTTAATTTAAAGATGTCGACTGGTGAAATTCATGCAATTATGGGTCCGAATGGTACTGGGAAATCAACACTTTCTTCAACTATTATGGGAGATCCTGCTTACAAGATTACAAAGGGAGATATTTTATTGAATGGTAAAAGTATCATTGATTTACCAGTTGATGAACGTGCTAGAATGGGACTATTTTTAGCGATGCAATATCCACAAGAAATTCCAGGAGTAACTAATGCAGAATTTGTTAAGAGTGCGATCAATGCTCGTCGTCCCAAAGATGATCCGATTCCTTTAATGGATTTCATCAAACGTCTAGATGAAACATTAGAAACATTGGATATGTCTGAAGAAATGGCTGATAGATATTTAAACGAAGGCTTTTCTGGTGGTGAAAAGAAACGTAATGAAATTATGCAAATGATGATGATCCGACCTGAATTTGCAATCTTAGATGAAATTGATTCTGGATTAGATATTGATGCGCTTAAAGTCGTTTCTCGTGGTGTCAACCAAATGCGTGGCGATAATTTTGGATCTTTGATTATTACTCACTATCAAAGACTCTTGAACTACATCGTTCCAGATTATGTACATGTTATGATGGATGGCCAACTTGTCAAAACTGGTGGCCCGGATTTGGCAATTCGTTTGGAAAAAGAAGGGTACGCAAAACTTCGTGATGAACTTGGTCTAGATATTAAATTAGTTGATGAAAATGCTTAGGGGGCTTGTACAATGAAACAATTATCCATAGATGAATTGATTGAACTTCGAAAAGAGCCCGAATGGTTTAGAGCTAAGCGAAATGAAGCTAAACAATTAATTGAAACTACTAAATTGCCTAGTTTCCAAAAGATTAAGTATCATGACTGGGATATAAATGTTGATGGGACGAGTGTAATTGATGATCAACCTAAATTTGATACTAACGCTGATGTCTATCAATATGCTAGTAATAAGGCACAAATTAAGTTACCATCAGAATTTCTTGATAAGGGTGTAATTGTTGAAGATTTTGAAGATGCTTTGGTTAACCATGAAGATATTATGAAGAAATACTTTATGGAAAAAGGACTAAAAATGGACGATAATCGTCTGTTGGCAGAACATGTAGCAAATCTTCAAAGTGGAGTTTTGGTTTATGTACCTAAAAATGTAGACTTAGAAACACCATTAACATGCGAATATATTCAAAATTCACGAGTTGAGGAAGATTATGTTCATCATGTACTAATTGTTACAGAAGCAAATAGTTCACTATCTTATGTAGAACGTTTAAAAACAGATGGTGATAAGAGTAATACAGCTAATATTGTAGTTGAAGTTATTGCTGGTGATGGAAGTCGAATTCACTTTGCTAGTGTTGATAATTTAAGTAAGAACACAACTGCTTATATGAATCGTCGTGGATACTTACAAAGAGATTCCAAGATTGACTGGGCAATGGGTATGATGAATTCTGGTTTAACAATCGGTGATTTTGATTCTGATTTAGTTGGCGATGGCTCTCATGCTGAATTAAAAGTCGTAGGTATTTCAACAAGTGATCAAATTCAAGGAATTGATACACGAGTTACAAATATTGGAAAGAATACAATCGGCCATATCTTACAACATGGTGTTGCTTTAGATGCATCCGAATTAACTTTCAACGGCATCGGACATGTAATGAAGAGAAGTAAAGGATCTGATGCACAACAAGAAAGTCGTATTTTAATGTTATCTCCACAAGCTAGAGGGGATGCTAACCCAATCTTACTAATTGATGATAATGATGTTACTGCAGGACATGCGGCAAGTATTGGTCGTGTAAATCCTGAACAATTATATTACTTAATGAGTCGTGGCTTACAAAAACGTTTAGCTGAAAAATTGGTAATTAGAGGTTTCCTAGCTCCTGTTTTAGATGAAATACCTTTGAAAGAAATTCGCAATGAGTTTAGTGAATTGATTGAAAGAAAGGTAAGTTATGATGAAGAAAACTAGTGATTTAAGGAAAGATTTTCCTCTTTTAGAAACTAAAATGAACGATCAGCCTTTAACTTACTTAGATAGTGCAGCTACTTCGCAAAAGCCTAAGCAAATAATTGACGAAATTACTGACTACTATAATAAATACAATAGTAATATTCATCGCGGTGTCTACAATTTAGCAGTCGAAACAACTGATAAATATGAAAATGTAAGACATAAAGTGGCAAATTTTATTAATGCTTATCGCGATGAGGAAGTACTTTTTACCAAGGGAACAACTCAAAGTTTGAACTGGATAGCACAAGGTTATGTTAGATATAACTTACATGAAGGCGATGAAATTGTTACCACCTATATGGAGCATCACAGTAACATTGTTCCATGGCAAGCAATTGCACAAGAAAAGAATCTAAAGGTAAAGTATATAACTTTAACTGAAGAAGGCAAACTTGATTTAGACGATTTAAAGCAAAAGGTTACTGATAAAACAAAGATTGTAGCAGTTACTCATGTTTCTAACGTTTTAGGAACAATTAATCCAATTAAAGAAATTGCAGCTATTGTTCATCAAAGTAATGCAATTTTAGTAGTTGATGGTGCTCAATCTGTACCACATTTGCCGGTAGACATGCAAGATTTAGAGGCAGACTTCTATGTATTTTCGGGACATAAGATGTTAGGACCTACTGGAATTGGTGTTCTATGGGGAAAGTATGAACTCTTAGAAAAAATGCATCCTTTAGAATATGGTGGAGAAATGATTGACAGTGTAACAACTGAAAAATCAACATTCAAAGAGATTCCTTGGAATTTTGAAGGTGGAACGCAAAATATTGAAGGTGTACTAGGTCTTGGTGCAGCGATTGATTATTTGGAAGAAATCGGAATGGAAAATGTGGCTCGAAACGATGAGGACTTACAAAAGTATGCACTTGAAAAGTTAGCTAATATCAAGTCTATTGAAATTTATGGTCCTAAAGATCCTGATCAAAGATGTGGAGTAGTATCCTTTAATTTGAAAGGTATTCATCCCCACGATGTAGCAACTTTTTTAGATGCTGATGGAATTGCAGTTAGAGCTGGTCACCATTGTGCACAACCACTTATGGATTGGTTAGGTGTGAGTGCTACTTTGAGAGCAAGTTTCTATTTTTATAATACTTATGAAGAAATCGACAAATTAGTAGATTCTCTAAAGAAAGTAGAGGAATTTTTCCAAATATGAGTAATTTAAATAATTTATATCGACAAGCAATTTTAGAAGAAGCTAACCATCCACGACATAAAGGTAAATTAGAAAATAAAAGTGTTGAAGTTGAATTGAGAAATCCAACTTGTGGCGATGTTATTACCTTAACTGCATTAATTGAGGATAATAAGATAAAAGATATTGCTTTTGATGGCTATGGTTGCACAATTTCTCAATCATCCGCAAGTATTATGACAAATGAAGTATTAAATAAAGACTTCGATACAATAAAAAACATGGTATTGTCATTTTCCGATATGATTACAAAAGAAGTAAAACCTGATAGAAAAGTTTTAGGTGAGGCAATAATTTTAGAAGGGGTTAAACAATTTCCCGCTCGAATTAAATGCGCAATGTTATCATGGAAGGCAATTTATCAACTTATTGAGAAGTATGAAGGAAAGGGTGAAAAGAATGATTAGTGAAGATATAAAAGACATTGGTGGCCAATATAAATATGGCTTTAAAGATGATATTGAACCAATATATACAACTGGTGAAGGTCTTAGTGAAGAAGTTGTAAGAAATATTTCTAAAGCTAAAAATGAACCTGAATGGATGCTAGATATTAGATTGACTGCTTATGAAAAGTACAAGACTTTGAAGATGGCTAATTTTGGACCAGATTTGTCAGAGTTGGATTTAGATCATATTAATTATTTTAGACGTGATACTGATACGGTAGCTAGAAAGTGGGAAGATGTACCACAAGAAATTAAAGATACATTTGATCGTTTGGGTGTACCAGAAGCTGAACGTAAATATTTAGCTGGTTCTTCTGCTCAATATGAATCAGAAGTTGTTTACCATAATATGAAAGAAGACTTTGCCAAAAAAGGTATCATATTTATGGATACAGATTCTGCAGTTCAAGAATATCCAGAATTAGTAAAGAAATATTTTGGAAAGTTAATCCCAGCAGATGATAATAAAATGGCAGCTCTTAATACAGCTGTTTGGTCTGGGGGAACATTTATTTATGTACCTAAGGGAGTGAAAGTTGAAACACCTATTCAAAGTTACTTCCGAATTAATGCCGGAAATTCAGGACAATTTGAAAGAACACTAATCATTGTCGATGAAGGTGCTAGTGTTAACTATGTAGAAGGTTGTACAGCTCCTAATTATTCACAAGATTCCTTACATGCAGCAGTTGTTGAAGTAAATGTTTTGAAGGATGCTTATTGCCGTTATACAACAATCCAAAACTGGTCCAACAACGTATATAGTTTGGAAACAAAACGTGCCAGAGCTTTGGAAAATGCTACTATGGAATGGGTAGATGGGAATCTTGGTTCCAAGGTAACTATGAAATATCCAAGTATCTATTTAGATGGCGAAGGGGCACATGGAAATATGTTATCTATTGCATTTGCGGGCAAAGGTATTGACTCTGATACTGGTGCAAGAATGATTCATAATGCTAAGAATACATATTCGTCAACTGTATCAAAATCTCTCTGTAAAGATGGAGGAATTGCTGATTATCGTGGATATGTAAGATTTAACAGAGATAGCGATGGCTCATTTGCGCACGTTGAATGTGACACTATCATTATGGATGATGAGTCTTCAAGTGATACAATTCCATTTAATGAAGTATTAAATAGTAATGTTTCAATGGAACATGAAGCTAAAGTTTCTAAAATTTCTGAAGATCAGCTTTACTATTTGATGAGTAGAGGTATTTCTGAAGAAAAGGCTACTGAAATGATTATTATGGGATTTGTTGAACCATTTACTAAAGAACTACCAATGGAATATGCAGTCGAATTGAATAGATTGATTGAGTATCAAATGGATGGTAGTGTAGGTTAATTATAAAAAAGCATGCTTTTTAAGTATGCTTTTTTATATTATTGTGAAACATGTATATAATTATAAATTTTGCTAAATTAGTACTAATTACTCATATGATGTATAATTTAATCGTGATGAAAGCGATTTATATAATTTAAATATGTATATAAAAACGATATTATTTTTATATTTCGTGAGGAAGTGTACAAATTGAAAGTTACGCATGTATTGAAAGTTAAGAATAATTTTTTTTGGGATAGTTTAAATGTTATAAGGGCTAGTATTTTAGGGGCTAATGATGGGATTATTTCAGTATCTGGAATCGTGTTAGGTGCTGCAGGGGCTAATCTTAATAGTAAGACCCTTTTAATCAGTGGTTTGTCTGGCATGCTAGCTGGAGCTTGTTCAATGGCTGGTGGAGAATGGATATCTGTAAGTACCCAAAGAGATATTCAAGAAAAGACAATGGAAAGACAAAGTCAGTTGGAAAATGAAGACTGTGAAAATTGTCCGATAAAATTGCAAAAGAATGATATCTTAATGCCGTTTCATGCTGCAGCCAGTTCTTTCTGCTCATTTATAATTGGGGCAATGATTCCATTATTGACGATGATTCTAGCAAGACCAGAACATCGCGTGGTATTTACATTAATTGCGATGATTGCCTCATTATCAATTAATGCAGTAGTTTGTACACACAACTCTGAGGTTTCAACTAGCAAAACAATTTTACGAAATGTTATAACCGGATTGTTAACGACGTTAGTTACCTTTATTTTAGGGGCGTCAGTATAGATACTTTTAAAGGTCCTATACCTAAATTTTATTGGGTATAGGGTCTTTTTTTGTAATTTTAAGAAATTCTAAAATAAAATTAATGAAATTTATATTTTGATACATAAATCACATTTTTAAAGTTTATAAACTGTTGTCAAAAATATTGTCATATTAACATTTATAATGATTAAAATAAATGATAGCGTTTATAATATTTTTTGAAAATAAAAAACATTGTGAACGATTTTTCATTGAATTTAATTTAACTAAGGTGTAGTATTAACAGTGTAGAAAACGTTTTCTTAAAAATCACAAAGGAGGCTTTGAGCATGGTTGAAAAGACTCAAATGCAAAACGTTGATGTAAAAGATGCTTGGGAAGGATTTAGAGGAAAAGAATGGAAAGAAGAAATTGATATTCGTGAATTTATTCAAGATAACTTCACTCCATATGATGGAGATCAATCTTTCCTTGAAGGACCAACCGAAGCTACAACGAAGTTAAACGATAAATTAATCGACTTAAAATTAAAAGAACGTGCACATGGTGGACCTCTTGAAGCTGATACAAAAGTAGTATCAACAATTACATCTCATAAACCAGGTTATTTAGATAAGTCATTAGAAAAGATTGTTGGTTTACAAACAGATAAACCTATGAAACGTGCACTTATGCCATATGGTGGTATCAGAATGGCTAAAGGTGCTTTGGAAGCTTATGGATTTAAGATTGATCCAGAAACAGACTTCGTATTTGAAAAGCTATCTAAGACACATAACCAAGGTGTATTTGATGCATACACAAGCGAAATCATGAAAGCTCGCCACAACAAGATTATCACTGGACTACCAGATGCATATGGTCGTGGCCGTTTGATTGGTGACTTCCCACGTGTTGCATTGTATGGTATTGATCGTTTAATCGAAGAAAAGAAAAAAGATTTGGAAAATTGTGGCGATGGTGAGATGACTAACGACATAATCCAAATGCGTGAAGAGATTTCTGATCAAATCAAAGCCTTAAATGATATGAAGATTATGGCTGAGTCTTATGGCTATGACATTTCCAAACCAGCTACAACAGCTAAAGAAGCAATTCAATGGTTATACTTTGGATATTTAGCATCTATTAAACAACAAAATGGTGCTGCTATGTCTATTGGTCGTATCGATTCATTCATCGATATTTACATTGAACGTGATATGAAGCGTGGTATTTTAACTGAAAAAGAAGCACAAGAATTAATTGACCAATTCACAATGAAATTGAGAATGGTATGCTTCATTCGTACACCAGCTTACAACTCACTATTCTCAGGTAACCCTATCTGGGCAACATTATCAATTGCTGGTATGGGCTTAGATGGACGTCACCATGTAACTAAGACATCATATCGTTTCTTAAATACATTGCATAATATGGGTGCCGCACCAGAACCAAATATCACATTACTTTGGTCTGATCGTTTGCCTGAATCATTTAAGCACTATGCTGCAAGTGTATCTATTGCAAGTTCTACAATTCAATACGAAAACGATGACTTAATGATGAAGACATGGGGAACAGACTACTATGGCATTGCTTGCTGTGTATCTGCACAACCAATTGCAAATGGTATGCAATTCTTCGGAGCTCGTGCAAATCTAGCTAAGGCTGTATTGTATGCTATCAATGGTGGTAAGGATGAACTTACAAAACAACAAGTAGGTCCTGCATACGAACCAATTAGCTCAGAATACATTGACTACGATGAATTCATGAAGAAATTCGATGACATGATGGAATGGATTGCTGATATTTATGTAAATGCTTTGAACACAATTCATTACATGCATGACAAGTATTACTATGAATCAGCACAAATGGCATTGAAAGATACATTAGTAGATCGTAGCTTTGCTACAGGTATTTCTGGATTGTCTGTTGCTGCTGACTCAATTTCAGCTATCAAGTACGGACATGTTAAAGTAATTCGTGACGAAGATGGTATTGCTGTTGACTTTAAAGCAGATCATGACTTCCCTCGTTATGGTAACGATGATGATCGTGTTGACGATATTGCTGCATGGCTTGTTAAGGAACTATTTACTAAGATGAGCAAGCATCATCTATATCGTGGAGCTAAGTTAACAACATCCGTTCTTACAATTACTTCAAATGTTGTTTATGGTAAGAACACAGGTACTACTCCAAATGGTCGTCAAAAGGGTGAACCATTTGCACCAGGTGCTAACCCAGCATACGGAGCAGATACAACAGGTGCTTTAGCATCATTATTATCTGTTGCTAAATTACCATACAAGTATGCTACAGATGGTATTTCTAATACATTTGCTGTAACACCAACAACATTGGGTCATGATGAAAAGATGCAAGAAGATACATTAGTAAACATGATCGGAGGCTATATGAGAAAAGATGGTCATCATTTGAATATTAATGTATTCAATAGAGATACTTTATTAGATGCTCAAGCACATCCAGAGAAGTATCCAACATTAACAATTCGTGTTTCAGGTTACTGTGTATACTTTGCTGATCTAACTAAAGAACAACAAGATGACGTTATTGCAAGAACCTTCCATACTTCAATGTAATATTTAGAAGAGAGTAGGTGGAGAGAATGAGTGCTAATCCTTTATTGAATCCAGTTCCAACTAAAGACGGTCATGTCGTAGGCTATGTACATTCTTTGGAAACTTTTGGGGCTGTCGATGGACCAGGTATACGTTTTGTCGCTTTTATGCAAGGTTGCCATATGAGGTGTAAATTCTGTCACAATCCGGACACTTGGAAAACAAGGGTAGGTTCACAAATGACGACTGAAGAAGTTCTAAATAAGGCACTTCCTTATCGTAGCTTTTGGGGCGACAAAGGTGGAATAACTTTATCAGGTGGTGAAATTCTATTGCAAATAGATTTTGCACTAGAGTTATTCAAGATGTGCAAGGAAGAAGGTATTAGCACTTGTTTGGACACTTGTGGACAGCCATTTACAAGAAGAGAACCTTGGTTTAGTAAGTTCAATGAGTTAATGGACTATACCGACATTCTATTAGTTGATATCAAGCATATTAATTCGGACGAACATAAGAGATTAACCGGATTCCCAAATGATAATATTTTGGATATGTGCGAATATCTTTCTAGCATAGGGAAACCTGTTTGGATTCGTCATGTCCTTATCCCAGGCATCACGGATAATGATGAATACTTGAGACAATTGGGCGAGTATGTTAAGGAAAATCTTCATAATGTCGAAAAATTTGAAGTATTACCTTATCATACAATGGGCGTTCATAAGTATCATGAAATGGGTATCAGATATCGTCTTGAAGGTGTTGAGCCTCCTACGCCAGAAAGAGTAAAAAATGCTGAAAAACTGCTAGAAGTAGATAGATATCAAGGATATAAAGATTGGTATCCAGGCATTAATACTTTGGATCAACAACCAAGCTAGCTAAATTGGCAAATATAAAATAAAAACATGGTATCGCTTAGTTTTGCTAAGTAGATACCATGTTTTTTGGTTTTAAAATGTATTTTTAGTCATATAGGGGTTCACTTTTTTGAAGATAGTTAAGCATTGCTTCAAGATTACTTTCAGCATCATTTCTACCTATATTATAGAGTTCAGTCATCTTTTTAGTATTGTGTTCAAGCCTACCAACTTTAACTGGATCCTTGGGTGCTAAACAAAAAATTTCGTCGTTGTGTTCAAGTTTATTTAAAACTTCAACAGAATGATTATACATTTCAGGGCGTCTGATAGCCGTTTTAACGAATTCTGGGTATTCCTTGAAGCTATTACTGTAGAGGCGTTTTAAAGCAAAACTAGTAGGCTTTTTGCGATAATCACGTGGACGAGTACGAACAACTACAATTTTTTGAAAACCCATTTTTTGAGCGATATCAAAAGGGATAGAGTTAGCAATACCACCATCTAGACAAAGTCCTTTAGAAGTATTATGTGGCTTTGAGATGAAAGGCATAGATGAAGAAGCTTCTAAAGCATCAATTAAGTCTTGGCCAGGTTGGGGATTACGTAGCGTCACAGCTTTTCCGCTTTCTAGAGAAGTAGCTACAACAATAAAATCAGTTTCAGACTTTAAATAAGCTTTATTATCGAAATTATGCCAATCTAATCCATGATCATCAAATAAGAAATCTAAGTTAATAATACTTTCATGCTTAAAAGGGCGTGCTAAAGAGATATAGTCATGATCTTTACGGTATTTAACATTTACATTATAAGTTCTTTGATATTGTTTTGAAACGAAATTAGCACCATTTAGAGACCCTGCAGAAACTCCAATAACACAATCAAATTGAATATCATGTTCCAAAAAGGTATCTAGAACGCCAGAAGTATAGAGGCCACGCATTGCACCACCTTCTAAAACTAGAGCTGCATTGTAATACATGTAACCATTCCTTTCGAAAAATAACTAGAATTAATATAAACCTAAAAAGTAGAGATAGCAAGAATACAAAGGAATAATAAGAGAATTTAAATATTTAATTAGCCAAAAACAATGCAACTGTAAAATATTTAACAAAAAAACAACCTCTATCATCAAAATAGAGGTTGTTGACAGACAAATCTTTAATCAATTAAGAATACTTAAGTATATCCAAGATAAGTATTAAAATAACAACTTAATTTAATGCTTATAATCACTTATTCGACGGTTTTCATATATGATAATGCGTCGATACCCCTTAATGGTAAATAACTAGAGCTAATATTGGATTCATCAATATTAAGAACATAGTCTTCTTGAATGTTTGTAACTAAGTGAGACAAATTGTTAATTTGTTCAGATTCAAAGCGGTTAAAGGATAAATTACGCTTTTTCTTCATAGCATCTTCTAATGCACGGGAAATTGAAATATTTAAGTAATGTCCAGTTTCACTGTTAGAAATACGCCATTCAATCTTATTTTCGTCATTGTTTAACTTGCTAATAATAATTTTATTCATATATAATTACCACCTTAATAAATGTAAATGCTTTCCCTAACTTACAAGTATAACTCTACTCTTATTTACGAATAAAAGCAAGGGTAAAATTGAAAATATAAGTAAATAATTGTTTTTACTTATTTAAAAAGTTGAATATCCATATAATATAAGGATTGGTATGTTAATATAATTGTTTTGATAAAGGATTATTGAATGGAATCAGTTATATAATACAAATTTGCCTTTAAAAACAACAGATCGTAGACAGATTATTAAAATCAAAATTAGGAAATTAATTTCCAATAAAATAAAAAGTTATTTTAACTTTCTGAAAAAATATGATTTTACTTATTTAAACTCAAAAATGATCAAATACTGTCAAATAAGGAAAAGATAGGATTTAACAGTATATAGTAAATTCAAAAAATAGTAATTAATAACTATTGACTCAGAACTCAATCAGAACTCAAAATTCTCAGAATTTAACAAAAAACAACAATTAATTAGATAAAAAAACATAGGAACCTTTCAATTCGGTAAAGCCTAGCAGTAGCTAGGTTATTTTTTTGCAATAAAAAAGCCCTAGACGGCTCTAGGACTTACTTATTTATCAAATTTTGTAGATAGCATAGATAAATCTATACCAGTAGTATTATCTGCTTTTTCATTCAATAACGCTTCACGTTCAGCTTGTAGATCAGCTAATTTTTGATTCACATCATCAAGCTTTTGTTGATGTGCAGTATCAGCAACTTTCTCTTCATTGAAGTTGGATATTACTTGTGAGGCTTTCTCTGAATATGCAGAGGTGCTAGCAGCTTTCTTAATCAAAGCTTCTGTAAAATCACCATCACCAACTAATTCAAGCGCTAGCTTAATCAAATTTCTAATTGAAACACTTTTATTATCTTGCGCATCCATCCATTCACGATATATACCATCAACAGTGATAGTGTATGATTTGGTTGAAGGATCCTTTGTTGGTCTAGCCATAAATTATCACTTCCTAATCTTATTTAAGTACATTTAAGACTAATTCTAGTCCTTTCTCATTTAAAATTTGTGCATAAGACTTATCAATCCAAATTACAGGTACGTCAATACCTCCAGAGAAGTCTTTCATTTTCTGAGCCAATTTTTGACGAAGTTCAGTCTGTTCTAACATAGGAATTGATCCTCCGCCATAAACATATAGAACTTCAACATTTGCTCCAGCTTTTCTCATAGTTTTACTTGCGGCTTCAACAATCTTATCTGCAAAGGGTGCTAATTGTTCAAACACAGTCTGACGTACCTTATTTTGCATTCTCTTAGCTAAAGGGGATACGTCTTGGGATAAGTAATCCTGTAACTGTGAACGGGCCTCAAAATTCATATTTTGCGTTTGTAAGACGTCAATTGCATCTTGTAGAGCATTTCCATAACCAGTAGGTAAGCTGGTTGATGAGACAGCATTAGCTTTACCATCTTTAATAACAACTAGGTCTGTTGTTCCTTCGCCAATATCTATACCTAATAAGTTTTTGATTTTGACTAAATCAGTTACTTCAATCTCTGTAGCTAATTCGGGATAATTTTTAGCAAAATCTTTCTTAATTAATCCCTTTAGTTTGATATCACTGTTTTGAATATAAAGTTGTGCTACTTCGCCTTCTAGAGCAACATAAACTTTATTAAAGGTTAGAGATACAGTGATAGGATCTTTTAGATTATGGAAGACTACAGTATGCTTGCTATTAACGTATTTGTTAATATAACTATCAACAATACCATTCTTTTTACCCTCAGATACAGGTAGAGCAGTAGTCATATTAACTTCAGCATTAAGTTGTTCAGATAAATCTTCACCATTTTCAACAGCTAAAGCAACACGTTGAGCTGCAATCATACCTAAAGTTAGAATGATAGATAAATCATTATCTGATTTGCCTGTAAAATCATTAACGTCAAAAGCTCTCATAGGTAATGAGCTTTTGACAGCAGCAGTTCCCAGTAAGAAACGGCCTTGAGTTTTAACAGCTGAACTAGAAACAGTTATATCTATGTGATTAATCATATCAGATAGATAACTTAATTTTTCCTTCTCTGAATCAAACTCAACAGGCTTTGCTATATCTTGTTCACGTTGTAGTGCTAGCACTGAAGGGAAATGGATTTTAGTATCATTAACCTTAGCTTTTACACTACCGTAACCTAAATCATTTGCGACATTCATCTTTACAACATTATTTTTTGACATAGAAATTACCTCTTTCTATATCAATATCAATCCACCTTTAATTATACATAAAATAAATTTAAAATCAATAATTAATGTTTATTAAATGTATATAACTGTTTTTAAATGTTTATGATTGATTTTACAATTAATAATTTGATGTCATAAAATGCATTATAATATTATTTAATGTTTTCAAACATATTAATATGGTTTTTAAATTATAAATACAATGCTAGAAAATTTAGATTGATTTTGCTATAATCTAGATAGACATAGAAGTTATTCTAAAGTGCTGGACAATGTTCAGTACTTTTTCTAATTAAGCTTTTATTATGATTTAAAAAATTTAATGGATTGTTCACGAAATAGGGTGGTGTATTTTTAATTGAATAATGAAGAGAATATGCTTATCGATATCGTGAAAATTATTAATTATATTGGTGATTTACACAAAGGATTTTCTGAAGAATTCTTTTCAAACCATGATTCTTTTAATCTTAAAAGGACAACTGTAGCAAAAGTGATTAAAGATGAATCAACGTATGACGTAGATTTTATTAATCTTGTAGACAGTTATATTGAAGAAATTACAATGTTTCAATTGACCCATGATTTTGAAATAAATAATGATAAAATTGATCCTAGATTTAGAGGTAAGACTAGGGAATCTGCTTTAAATAAATTATATTATTATAGCGTTAGACCTGTAGGAGCCGATTTTCCTTTACAAAAATGTTTGAATGATTTATTAGGTTTTAGAATAATTATCGATAATATTTTTGATTATAATGATCTATTAACGGATATAAAGAAGTCACCTTATTTAAAGACTAAGATTTCAAGAAGTTACATTCGTAGAGATATAGATGAAGATAGGGATATAAAGTATATCGGCATTCATATTTATTTTAAAAGTGAAAATAATAAATTTTTTCCGTGGGAACTACAAATTTGGCAAAAAGATGATGCAATACTAAATGAAAAGTCCCATAGAAAACACAAACAAAAAAGAAGATACATTAATTGGGCAGAAGAATACAAAGATAATCGGCATGAGGAGGAATGATAAAATGATACAACATATTATTGCAATTAGTACATCGTATGTTCTTGGAACAAGAATAGCCTGGCACTATGCAGACAATAAAATTTCTCCTAGTGTATTAGAAGAATTATCTAAAAAAACAAAGTCTATATTAGGTAGTCCTGAATACTCAATTCACAAATTAAATACTGATTCTAAGAGTTGGAGTAGTGTTATTGAAAAAGATAGTTTCTTTAAGGATCTTACAGTTTTTGAAAGCATAGATGATTTTTTAAATGCAATTAATTCTGATAAGCAAGTGACTGCTTTAGATATTGCTAAATTATTATTATCAATTCAGCCAATGACACATTTGAAATTGCAAAAAATGATATATTTGGCTTATGCTGATTACTTATCTTTAACAAAGAAAAGGCTATTTGAAGATGAAATTTTAGCATTTAAATATGGGCCAGTTGTTAGAGAAGTTTACGACTACTATAAAGCTAATGGTAGTCAAACTATTGAAGGACAAATTGATGATAGAAAATATATACATTTAAACGATATTACGATACCGATGACTTTAGCGAAGATACTACAGTCTGATGACAAGAAAGATATTTTAAATTCAGTTAAGGAAACATTTGCAAGGTATGGTTCTAAAACAGCATATGAATTAGTTGATATTACTCATAGAGAGGGGAGTCCTTGGGATAGGGCAGAGAAACTTGGGAGAAATACAAGAATAACAGATGATTTAATATTAAAGTATCATAGCGTAGAATTAGTCATGTAAAGGTTGCTATTAGAGCCAGGAATGATTTCCTGGCTCTATTTATATACGTTATAGTATGAATTTTCGAGCAAAAGAAAAAACCGTCAGTAACTTTTGGCGAAGGACTGAAGGTTTTAAAATCATTATATAATAATTATCGCTATCGTCTCTTGGGTAGAGAATTGACGGTTGATTTCATATAATTAACTAAATTTTATGCCACCGTCTTAAGCGGTCGCTACTAGAGTTAGGAATTCCAGTTCCTAGCTCTTTTCGTATACATTATAACACAAAATTAATTTACAAAAACAGATAGTTCATTTTAAGTTGTAATTTAAATAAAAAGTAAGATATTCCATGATATAATATTTTCAGCGAAAGTTATAAGCGGTGGTGAAGTCCTTTATGAAAGGATGTGGTGCTTATGTACCATTTAATTTTGATCCTAGAAGAAAGGAGGATTCACCCGCCTATGATGCTCATAGTTCATTGGTTGAGCGAAATAGGTGCGATTCTTTGGGCATTAACTGGTGTAGTGATAGTTTTGGCTAAATTAATTTCAGCTATTACTCATTGCGAATGTAAACTAGTTACCATGTTAGATTTAGCTTTTAAAGTTAAGAAAGCGTGGAAGAAGCTCAAAGATGACAAAAGAAAAAACCGTCAATAACTTTGGTAGGGAATTGACGGTTCTATACTGTTAAAATAATCTCACCACCGTCTTAAACGGTCGCTACTAGAGTCAGGAATTGCAGTTCCTGGCTCTCTTCATATACATTATAACACAAAAATAGTTTACAAAAACAGTTAACTATCTTTAAGTTGTAATTTAAGTAAAAAGTAAGATGTTTCCATGATATAATATTTTTGGCGAAAGTTATAAGGCGGTGGTAAACTTCTGGACGGAAGGAACTGATGCGTATGAATGTATCTGTAAAATCTGGAAAAAAGGAGGTTTACCAACCTTTGCTAATAGGCATAGGTTCATTACTTGGGTTCTTGTCAATTTGGCTTATTAAACCAGTTACTAACTTCATCATTAGTTGTGTAGAACTGGTAAATGCTATTGCGGATTTACTAGAAGCTCTAGTGAAATTACGTAATATTTGGCATGAATTTTCAAGCAAAAGAAAAAACCGTCGGTAACTTTGGAGAGTCCGATGGTTTTAGTTAACTACTAAAAACTATGTCTTGCCACCGTCTTAAACGGTCGCTACTAGAGTCAGGAATTGCAGTTCCTGGCTCTTTTCATATACATTATAACATAAAAATAGTTTACAAAAACAGTTATTCATTTTAAATTGTAGTATAGATAGAAATTTTAGTGAGGAGGGGTAGCATGTTAAAGGATAATACAGCTTTAGCAAAATTCATTACATCATTAGGTAGTTTAAATAGCTATGGAAGTACAGTTCTACAAACAAAAAAGGCATTAGATACTAATTCAACTAAGCCATTGAGACAAGATAATGATGATGTGGCAATCTATACAGATGCACTAAATGGAATTAAAGCAATTCAAAAAATTGGCTTTACAGTAGATGGAATAATAGCAATCAACAAGGAATTTAAAAGTGATTCAGAAGAAGAACCAAACATGCCAGGACATTTAAGGAATGCTTATTACAACGAAGATGATAGAATAGCAATTATCGTTGATCAAAACACTCAACAAGCATACTATCCACCAGAAGTAATATCCAGAATGGACTTAGAGAATATTATTAATGAATTTAATAGCTCAGAAAAAACGGAGGAGGACGCTTGGAAAGTTTTTGCTAAATTGAGTAAGCTACAACCTTTTCAAGATGGAAATAAGCGGATAGCTTTAATTGCTGCTAATGCTGCGCTTAATACATGGGAAAAAGAAAATTATTTGGTGTTACCTTTCAATGATTTAGATAGAGTGGAATTTACTATTAATTTAATGAGATATTACATTGCAGCTGATTCTGAAGAAGAGAATAAGGCATTTAAAAAGATGATAAGTACATTACCAACTCAAAGAGAAGTATTATTGCACAAGCCAATTTCTGATGATTTGAATGAGTTAGATAATGTAAAAACTACTGTCATTAAGTCAATGTTTCGTAAGCATAAAGATAGATAATGGTTTTAGATCATTCAAAAAAAAGCTACAAACGCTAAATACAATCAACGTTTGTAACTCTCTTCGGTGCTAATTAATTATAAGTTAAAAGCCACAAGGACTATTCATTTTCCTAGACTTCGATTTTAGCATAAATCGGATATAAAATCTATTAAAT
>SKEM01000552.1_pt1 | contig 24176 bp, 45 predicted proteins | sample 4826731 | NCBI WGS metagenome assembly SKEM01 (sample SAMN11008809, study PRJNA524170) | human gut metagenome | biome: Human fecal sample; material: Feces; isolation source: fecal sample from pouch patient p37 | host: Homo sapiens | place: Israel: Tel-Aviv | collected 2015-07-27
TTGAAAAAAGGCGCTAATTATGCTAATTCAATGAAATTATAAAAGTAGAAAGTGGCTTAATTACATTTGATTGAAATTAACAATAATGGTATTTTTTAATGAGTTTAGATAATTTTAGAAATAGAACAATTATATGGGATACAGTTAATAAAGATTTCCCTCAACCAATACAAATAATGCAAGGCGATGTCAATGCAAGAACTTTGTTAATTAAAATAGTTGATAATGGAGTTGAAATTGACTTAACTGGTCATTCGTTAAAACTTACATATCAATATACTAATAACGATAATTCTGGTTTTGTTATGATCCCTCCTAAGGACTTAGCTAAGGGAGAATTTATTTTGGTAATTCCTACTGAAATGACAGCGACAGGAGTTATTGAAGCGAACTTAATACTTCTCAATAAAGACAAAGAGCAAGTTATTGTCAGTAAGAATCTTACATTTATATCAGACAGTTCTACTGTTTCTGATTTAGCTCAAGAAGTAAATAATAAGATTGACGATTTTACAAAATTATTATTAGAAAATATGCCACAAGTAATGCGTAGTGAGTTGAATGATTTGCATGCTCAAACTGATTCAAACAAGAGCAATATTGAGCTTAAAGCAAATTTAGCTGATATGACGAGCTTACAAAGTGCAATGACAGAGCTTAAAAAAGAAGTAGAAGCATTTGGTATTAGTCCTGAAAATTTAGTTACTATAAAATCGCTATTAGAAGCAATTGCAAGAAATGCAAGTGAATCAGAAGTAGTTGAACTAATAAATTCAGTAAAGGTTTTAACAAGTAACATTTCTCTGATGAGTAACGGAGATTACTCCCCTAAAGCTAATCAAACAGATTTAGAAAGTTTACAGCATACTGTCAATGACCATTCGGCAACCATTTCAGCAAAAGCCAATCAAACGGATTTAGACAACTTACAAGCTAATGTCAGCAGGCAAGGGATTGCAATTTCAACAAAAGCTGAACAATCAGATTTATCAATCACAAATAAAAATGTCGCAACTGCTCAAGAAACAGCAAATAAAGCTGAAAGTGAAGCCAAAAATGCAATGGCAAAGGCTACCGAAGCACAAGCGAACAGTTTACCACTTAATAGCAATGCAGTTAGTGCAAGTAAATTGGCAACAGCTAGAAAACTTGGGGTAAATCTTCAATCTTCATCATTTCAAGACTTTGACGGGACTGCTGATGCAACTAATATTGGAGTTTCAGGTGTGCTTCAAATTGCAAATGGAGGTACTTCAACAAGTGACGGAGTTATAAATACAATTGCCTACGCCAACAGCGCAGACGGTACGGACGACTTCACAACGATTTATCCGAATTTGAACTTGTTAGACGGTACTAAAGATTTTAGTGGGAATTGGGAGAACTTAGGTGGCTTTGAAAATGACGGAACATATAAAGGTCTAACTGTTAAAAAACGAACTGGTTCATGGTGGGGTATATATAAAACATTTACTGCACCTAAAGACGGTGTTTATACTTTCTCAGCTTATGTAAAAAGTTCAGGAAATATAAATATAATTAGAAATGTTATTGCGCCCCCTGGACTTGAAGTGACTGGTAGATGGTTAGGACATAACTTTGATTGGTTAAGAGATAGTTTTACTGCAACTTTGAAAGCTAAGGACAGAATTTCTGTCAGATACGAAATAGCAGGCGAAGGTGAAGATTCAATTTTATGGACTGCTGGTCATAAGTGGGAACTAGGCCCAATCGCTACTCTTTGGATGCCATCAGCTAGCGAAGTCACGGTTGCAGATTATCCAAAGTATGTAGGGTTTAGTAATAGCATTAAACCAAATAAGAAAAGTTCTGATTACAATTGGTTACCAATGTGGTTAGCATCAATTGATAGGGCTACTGGCCTACTTAAGCCTGCGGTCATGGGTATAGATTATGCTCAAGCTCACCCAGTTGGCTCGGTAGTCACAAATACTTCAAGTTCATCATCAGGGTATTCTACAGGAAAATGGGAAAACATCGGTTCAGCAGTAATTGGTTCAACAACAATATATCATTGGCAACGAACTGCATAAAAAAATAAAAAGGAAAACAAAAAATGAAATTAGATTATAACTCACGTGAGATTTTCTTTGGTAATGAAGCTCTAATCGTAGCTGATATGGCTAAGGGAAGTAACGGAAAACCAGAGTTCACTAACCATAAAATTGTAACTGGTTTAGTATCAGTTGGCTCAATGGAAGACCAAGCGGAAACTAATAGCTATCCAGCTGATAACGTACCAGACCATGGAGTTAAAAAAGGCGCTACCTTACTTCAAGGCGAAATGGTATTCATTCAAACAGACCAAGCGCTTAAAGAAGACATTTTAGGTCAACGAAGAACAGCAAACGGCTTGGGTTGGTCTCCTACTGGTAATTGGAAAACGAAATGTGTTCAGTACATAATTAAAGGGCGCAAACGTGATAAAGTTACAGGAGAATTTATTGACGGTTATCGTGTAGTCGTTTATCCTAAATTGAAACCTACAGCAGAACCAACGAAAGAATCAGAAACAGATTCAGTAGACGGTGTAGACCCTATTCAATGGACTTTGGCAGTACAAGCGACTGAATCAGATATTTATTTGAATGGCGATAAAAAAGTACCTGCTATTGAATATGAAATTTGGGGAGACCAAGCAAAAGACTTCGCTAAGAAAATGGAAGCTGGTTTATTCATCATGCAACCTGATACAGTGTTAACTGACGAAGCTCTTTAATAGAATAAGTAAAGGAATATAAAATAAAATGGCAAAACAATTGAGCACAGCACGTAAATTTAAAATGATTACAGGGAAAGACCTTTTCCAACAGCAAAAAGCAATGGATACAGAGCTTAAAAAAGAAGACGGAGAAATTACTGATGTAATGGAGTTCGTTCAATATGGTCTATACTTGGCTCTTTTTCAAGATAACATTGTAAAAGCTAAAAGTGACTTCTCTGACTTCCGTTCTAGCTTTGAGTTTGATACTGACGGTAAAGGACTTAAAGAACTGGTCGAACTGTGGCAGAAAGAAATTTAATGAGCTGAAAGGACTGTAAATGATTTTAAAACATGCTATTAAATATTTAGAGCTAACCGGTTCGGACTTTATTACAGATTTGAAAGACTTTGCAGACCTACAAAATTCTTTTGTCGCTGGATATATTCCTGATGACTTTACAGAGCAAATGGAGAGCTTTACAGACAAGTTATTGATACTTTGGGTAGATTGTAACGGAGGAATGCAAAACGCATTAGACGACAAAACAGAGCTTCCTACAACTAACGAGTTAATTAATATCTTCTGTAAAACTGTTTTTATTCAAGAAAAAGAGGAAACGGAAGACGAAATGGTCTTCTTTTCTTCTAGTTCATTGATTAAGAAAAAGAAAGATACTGTAAGGGAAAATAAAACCTTAGAACTTTTGACTATTTTAGGCAATAACGAAATTGATATAACACAGTTCATGGAAATGGAATTAGAACTTGTTTATAAAATAATTGAACTTATTGCAGAGAAGAAGAAAGAGGAAAAAGAAAAAGAGAAAAGGCGTAAAAGAAAGGGTATGTAATGGCAAGTAATGCAACGTTTGAGGTCGAGATATATGGTAATACCACGAAGTTCGAGAACTCACTTAAAGGCGTTAATACCGCAATGTCAGGGCTTAGGGGAGAAGCTAAAAACTTACGTGAAGCTCTAAAACTTGACCCCACAAATACCGGTAAAATGGCGCAATTGCAGAAGAACTTACAAACGCAGTTGGGCTTATCACGTGACAAAGCAACAAAATTAAAAGAAGAACTTTCTACGGTTGACAAAGGTACGTCAGCAGGTCAAAAGAAATGGCTACAACTTACTAGAGATTTAGGGACAGCAGAAACACAAGCTAACAGGCTAGAAGGCGAAATAAAGCAAGTCGAGGGTGCTATTAAATCAGGCTCTTGGAATATTGACGCTAAAATGGACACTAAAGGCGTTAATAGCGGAATTAATGGCATGAAGTCACGCTTTAGCGGTCTTAGAGAGATTGCTGTAGGTGTATTCAGGCAAATTGGTTCAAGTGCTGTTAGTGCTGTTGGTAATGGCTTAAGGGGCTGGATATCTGACGCAATGGACACCCAGACAGCCATGATTGCCTTGAAAAATACAATGAAGTTCAAGGGTAATGGAAAAGAATTCGACTATGTAAGCAATTCTATGCAGAAGCTCGCTAGAGATACAAACGCAAATAGTGAAGATACTTTAAAACTTTCAACGACGTTCATTGGTTTAGGAGATAGTGCTAAATCAGCGGTTAGTAAAACGGAAGCATTAGTAAAAGCTAACCAAGCGTTTGGTGGTACTGGAGAAAACTTAAAAGGTGTCGCCCAAGCTTATGGTCAGATGGCGGCTTCTGGAAAAGTTACTGCCGAAAATATTAATCAGTTAACAGATAACAACACGGCTCTTAGCGCTTCTTTAAAAGACACTGTTATGCAAATGAACCCACAATTACAGCAATATGCTTCATTCAATGAAGCTGTTTCAGATGGTGCTGTCTCAATGGAGATGCTCGATAAAGCTATGCAAAAAGCAGCAGACGGTTCAAGCAGTGCTACAAAAACTATAAGGGACACTTGGGCTGGTTTTAATGAAGACTTATCACAAGCCTTACTTCCTACTCTTGAGGCTTTAACACCTGTTATTAATGCTTTAATTGATAAAATGGACGATTGGGGCAAAGGTGCTGGTGAAACTGTATCAAATGTTATTAAGTATTTTCAAGACTTGTTTCAAAAACTACAAGAAAATGCAGCAACTTTAGCGTTTTTAGAGGCTTGGGATAACATAAAAAGCGCATTTGATTCCATAGTTTCTATTATAGGGAACGTCATAAATTCATTTCTTGGAATAAATACAGAAACAACAAAAAACGCAACAAGCATAGACAACGTAGCAAAGAGCATAGCTGTATTTGCTGGTAAACTGTCAGAAATAACGAAAAAAATAGCTGATTTTCTGAAAAAAATTAGTGAAAGTAAAACTGCTATGTCAGTCTTAAAAGGAACTTTAGTAGTTCTTGCTAGTGCATTTGCAGCTTTCAAGGTAGCTAAAGGTATATTAGGAGTAATAGATGCTTTTAAAACTATTGGAAAAGTTGCGAAATTGGCTATGGTTCCAGTAAAAGCCTTGTTTGGTTTAATTATTGCTAATCCGTTTGTTGCCATAGCTGTGGCAATTGCAGCGGTCGTTGCTGGCTTGATTTATTTCTTCACTCAAACTAAAACAGGTAAAAAGATATGGGCGGACTTTGTAGACTTCTTAAAGAGCGCATGGGATAGCGTGGTTTCATTCTTTAGCGGTATTGGTCAATGGTTCGCTGATATATGGAACGGAGCAGTTGACGGAGCAAAAGGTATCTGGCAAGGTTTAGTTGATTGGTTCAGCGGAATTGTGCAAGGTATTCAAAACATTTGGAACGGAATAACAACATTCTTTACTACCTTATGGACGACTGTTGTTACTGGAATTCAAACAGCATGGGCTGGAGTTACAGGATTTTTCACAGGGCTATGGAATGGGATAGTGAATATAGTTACAACTGTATTTACAACTATTGCTTCTTTAGTGACAGGTGCCTATAACTGGTTCGTTACGACTTTTCAACCTTTAATTAGTTTTTATCAATCTATATTCGGACTAATTGGGTCAGTAATTAATGTAGCTTTTCAACTTATCTTGGCTATAATTCGTGGTGCTTATCAATTAGTTATTGGCGCATGGCAAGGTATATCAGGTTTCTTTGGTGGAATATTTAATGCTGTTAGTTCAGTAGTTTCAACAGTATTCAGCGCAATTGGTAGCTTTGCTGTTTCAGCTTGGAATGTACTGGTTGGAGCATGGAGTGCAGTAGCTGGCTTCTTTGGTGGAATATTCAACGCTGTAAGAGGTATCGCGTCATCAGTATTCAGCGCAATTGGAAGTTTTGCTTCTAGCTCTTGGGGAGTTGTTCAGTCAATATGGAGTGCAGTTTCAGGCTTCTTTAGTGGCATATTTAATTCTGTTCGTAGCGTTGTTAGTGGAGTGTTCAGTGCTCTTGGTGGCTTTGCTTCAAGTGCTTGGTCAAGAATTTCAGGTGTATTCAACGGAGTAGGTAGTTTCTTTAGCGGAGTATTTAATGGTGCTAAAAGTGCAGTTAGTGGAGTATTCGATGCTTTCGGAGGTTTTGCTTCAAATGCTTACAACGCAATAACAGGAGTATTTGACGGACTTGGTAGCTTCTTTAGTGGGATATTCGGAGGAATTAAAGACACGATAGACAGAGTTCTAGGCGGTGTTACAGGCACGATTGACAAAATATCAGGAGCTATTAATGGTATTGCAGGTAAACTTGGCGGAATGTTCAAAGGTTCTATGGTAGTAGGTTTGCCAGAATTTAACTTATCTTCTAGCGGTTACGGTTTAAGCGCAAATAGCGTATCAAGCGATAACAGAACATATAACACGTTTAACGTACAAGGTGGAGCTGGTCAAGACGTTTCTAACTTAGCACGAGCAATCAGACGAGAATTTGAACTAGGGAGGGCTTAATGGTAAGACAGTATAAAATACATACCAACTTAGACGGAACAGATGATAAAGTTTGGGACGTTACAAATGGAAAAGTTAGATTTTATCAGCCCTCTAATTTAGGGTTACAATCAACTAATAATATCTGGCAAAGTAATGGTATTGGAGTAATGGGGACACGCTCAATTACTCAACCACAAATAGAGTTTAAATTAGAAACGTTTGGTGAAAGTTTAGAAGAAAATTATCAATTAATGAAAGACTTCATAAATGATATTCTTGGCAAAAAATTCGTTACACTTGAATATCAAACAGAGATTTTTCAGGTATATGCTGATTTAGCTTTAGCAGATGTCACAAAGACAGAGGGTTACGGTAAGAACGGAACTTTCAGCGAAAAGATAACTTTTGATATAATCACAAAGTGGTACACTTACGAAAACTTAACTTTCGATATGGTTCAAAATGGTAAAGTTATTTCTGGAAAGTCTAAAATTTATGGCGGAACAGCACCAGGATACTATAAGTATGTCAAAGGAACTTCTTACACTTATTATGGAGAAACAAACATAGAGCGTTTAAGTCGTTGGGATATAAAAGACGAAATATTTAGTTTTATGGGGATATTATATCCGAAACTACCTAAAACACCTACTGGAGTTAGATTTTTAGACGACATTGGAAATGAATACACTGCGATTGTATTTAAGACGGAACAGGTGCAAGACTATATTTTAATTAATACAGATGTAAATGACGAAACTTATCAAGGTTGGAAGGGGACAACTGCTCTAAACTTATTCCCTGTAATGGACTTTGAGCGATACAGAACTCGTATAATTGAAAAAGGTCAAATGGAGCTAATCAATTTAAGTAAGGCAGAGTTTAAAATTAAGAGAAAGGCGGACTTCGTTTAATGTTAGAAGCCAATGTGTATGATAACTTTAATCCGAACTACTATAATATATCTGATTTTAATCTTCCTAATGGCAAAAAAGAAAAAAGAGGGTTGCCGATACCAAAAGCAAGATGTCAAGTCATTAACTATGAACTGTGGGAAACAGGATACCTCTACACTTCATCAGCTACATTGACCGTTTCGGTAGAAGTTGGTGATATTGTTCAAATTCTTTTTCCTGAAGTTGTTCCAATCGAGGAAGCTCTAGGTCAAAAGAAAAAGTTGAACTTAGATATTGTTTATCTTGTTACAAGTGTAGATGAAAGTAATAAAGTTACATTAAAGAACTATTTTCGGGCAATGATTGAAAGCCTTGACGTTCCGAACGCAATAACTAAAACGACAAATTTTGCTATCATTGACTATCTAATTGACCCTAATAAGAATAATTTAATGAGTTATGGCTACTTTTTCAATTCAAGTATTTTCGCTGGAAAGGCTACAATTAACCGAAAAGCAGAAACTTCAGGAGCTACTGATGTTGCTAAAAGAATATTTTCTAAGGTTCAATTTCAACCAACTACAACAATTCAACATGCTTCGTCTGAAACAGACCCTAGAAACTTGTTATTCATTAACTTTGCTTCAAGAAGCTGGAATAGAAATAGAATCACGACAAGGGTAGATATTAAGCAAAACGTGACAATGGACACGGAAATAATAACAGAACGTTCGGCTTATAATTTTGCTGTTGTGTTTGTTAAAAATAAGGCAACAGACGACTATACAGACCCTCCTAAAATGTACACAGCAAAAAATAATGGAGATGTCATTGACTATAGTACTTATGGCGGAGACGGAACAGACTTGCCAGAAATAAGGACAGCAAAAACATTATTTTATGATAGAGATGACCATGGAAACCCTCCTGATATGTCTACTATTAAGGCTGAAATTTCTCCCTCTACAATCGTCACAAGATTAATCTTTAACCAAAATGAACTTTTACCACTATATGTCAATGACTTGGTAGATATATGGTATGAGGGTAAACTATATTCAGGTTATATAGCAGACAGAGTTAAAACAGAGTTCAATGATAGACTTATCTTTGTAGAAAGTGGAGACAAGCCAAATGTTATATGAGTATGTTGCTACTTATGGCGACAAATATAGAATAGATAGCTTCACAGGGTACAGAGAGCTACGTAAAGACCACTTAGAACTTTTGTCAGGTAAAGTATATTATAATAGTAAAAACTCGCTTAGAATTGAAACTACGCTCTTGTACGAAGTAGGTCAATTTGTATCAATTGGTGGTTATCCTTATGGCGGTAGAAAATTTAGATTGTTGGAGCTATCAATTACTGATAACCCAGTTTTGGATAAAGCAAAGATAATTTCAAGAAAGGTTAAAAATGACAATTAAAAACTTTACATTTTTCAGTCCGAATGGTACAGAGTTTCCGGTAGGTTCAAACAATGACGGAAAGCTATACATGATGTTGACAGGAATGGACTACGGAACTATTAGGCGCAAAGACTGGACAAGGCCGATAAATACAGCTCTTAATGTACAATATACTAATACTTCAATTATTGCTGGCGGTAGATATTTTGAGCTATCAGACGAAACGGTAGCTCTAAAGGCTAATTCTGTAAACTATATTCATGCAAATATCGACTTAACGCAAACAGCACACCCTGTAAGTTTATCGGCTGAAACTATAAATAATAGCAACCATGTCGACTTAAATAATAGTTCTGGTGTCCTAAAGGTTTTGATTGATATCAGAACGACTGATGGTTTAGGGGTAATCAGTTCTGAAATACCAAAACAAATAACTACATTGGACGAATTAGCAACAAAGACAGCTGAAATCGAAGACTTGACAGTCAAAGGAGATATCAAGGGCTGGACTAGTGTTTCAATGCAAAACGTAGCTACTTCTTTTCTTCAATATAAAAAAATTAACGGTGTCATTTGTTTGCGTGGTTCAGGAAACTGGGGTGCCTTTAGAGCAAATTCTTCAAAAGTTGTCGGAAGTTTGCCACCAGAAGTAACACCAACTGATGACACTCAATTTGAAATGACAACACAACGTACAAATAACAACAATAAACCAATGGAACTACTAATAGATACTAACGGTACGATAAGCGTATGGAGTTACTCTGCTGGTTCAGGTAACTATGGCGGTATCGTAGGGACATATTTCCAATAGAAAGCAAAACATAATGGTAACGAAAATGATTTTAATGACTATCTTAATTTTAGCTATTTTATTTGCTACATGGGTTAAAGATAGAGAAGCAATGAACCCACCTTTCAAGCGTAGATTTGTAATTGACTTAACTGTGATATTCTCTCTGTGGGTTTTATATGCAGTTTTCTTCTTTACGCAAACACCCTCAACTTCTGATATTGCTAAAACTGTGATTAATGTAGGTTTGCTATACTTTGTAGGTCAATTTATTTACTTAATTGCAAGTATCAGTCCTATGTTCGACGGTTTGGTTAAACTTATCAAAAAGAATGGTGTAAGTATTCCTGAAGTAGAGGAAGAACAAACGGAGGATAAAAAAGAATGAATATAACTAATGCTGGGGTACGTGGTTATAATCCTACTGGGGTTGTAATTCACAATGACGCTGGGTCAAATGGTGCTAACACTGGTTTCTATAATAGTTGGTTACCTAATCACGATCCAGAAAATGGCTTTGCACACGTTTATATCGCTTCAGATGGACGATTGCAGGCTTCTGATTTCTCTAATATGGCATGGCATTGTGCTAACTCATACGGTAATGCAAATTATGCTAGTTGGGAAGTGTGCCAATCAGAGGGCGATTTAAGTCAGTTCTTGAGGAATGAACAGGCGGCTCTTGATGACGTAGCTAAGTACATGAAACAGTGGAGCTTAACTCCTAATCACGATACCGTGAAGTTACATCAAGAGTTATCAGCAACATCATGCCCTAGACGTTCAGTAGAAGCTCATGGTGGAACGGTAGAAAGCTGTCGTTCATACTTTATTGCAGAACTAAATAAACGCCTTACAGGTAAAAATACAAATACAGAAAAGAGAAAATACAAAATGTTTGCAATTTATTCAGACGGTTCTAATAAACAACTTTATATCCTCAACGTAGCCACAGGTAAAGAAAGTAAAATCACTAATGACGAACGTAAAGCAATTCTAGCTGATAACGTTATGAAAGAAATGGTGGTTGACTTCGGCAAAGCAAATCGTACATCACTCGGAAAATCTAACGAAGCACTTAAAAAATTCCGTTAATATAAAAAAGAACCTCACTTAATTGTGGGGTTTTCTTTTGTAATTGAGCATATTTTAAAGAGGATATACCTACTTTCTATTTTTAATTAATTTATTTTGTTTTTATTTTTTACCAAGTCGCCCAAGCTGTACCACCTGAACCTTGATAGATACTTACAGCTTTGTCTAAATAATCCTGTGGGCTTAAATTAGATACTTGCCCATGCACGATTTGCATTATCTGTAATAGTCCATAGCATGATAATTCATTTTCAACATAAGGGTTTCCACTTGATTCCTTATAAATAACGTCAAGCCATTTACTAGCACTTACTCCTGTCTTACTTGACATATAACTCGCAGCTATTTCTGGACTTACGCTAGACCAATCGCTTCCAATAGTACCACTAGTTGATGTGTTTGGTACACCTCCCTCATTTTCATTTTCTCCGCTAACTTCTTGCGCCCTTTTGGTGTCAAGTTGTTCAGTTGCCTTATCATGTTCTCTTGCGATTCTGTCAGCTTCGGATCGTTTTTCAGCTTCAACTCTTCGTTTATTTTCTTCACTAATTCGTTGTTCTTCAAGTGCTTTCTCCTTAGCTTGCCTTATATGCTCATATTTTGCTTTCTCTTGCGTTTTAAACTCTTGTTGATATAATTGTGCCACAATATCATTAAAGTTGTTATTTGCCCTTTTATGAGCTTGCTGAATTAGTGCAATACTTCTAAATGTATCGTCTGTTAAAATAAAGATAATTATTCTCCTTTACGTGTACGTGAATTATAATATGCTTTCGCCATAACTATGTCTTTATTATTTACTTTCATGTTTTTAAATGACTTAATAATTTTATAATCGCCCTGTGTATTAATTTCAGATAAACACATGTCAAATAAAGGAACAAGTCTATACATTGTTAAGAGAAATGCAAAATCTTTGTTTGCTTCTTCTAGCGTGTCGCACGTTTTGTAATAATCTCCGTCTATTGCGCTATACCAAATCTCATATTTCATACTATTCTACTTTCCATGTTTCAATTGCTCACCTGATTAATAGCTTCAATAATATTATTGCCAGCATTTATTAGAATTTCATCACTTACAGTTACATTCTTTCTTGAAAATAGTTCGTTCTCAATCTTCATAAAGTGCATTGCTTTAGCTAAAAATTGAGCTGACGACTCATAATATAATGTTTCTAGTTCATCATCTGAAAGCTGTGTTAAATCATCATTAGCAAAAGTTGTAAGTTTTCGCTTAATCTCTTTGCCGTTGTCATCTTCTTCTACGTAAAAACGTCTCATCTATTCATTCCTCTAATTTCAAATTTTTCAATAATATACCGTTTAGATCCTAACTCAAAGCTGACTAGATAATTATTGAAGCAATCTTTCTTGTTCAAGTCGTTAGCAATCTTTCTAGCTGTTGACCGTGGATATTTTGAACTATTAATCTTACTTGTATACTTATGTAATATTATCTTACTACCTCCCTTTGCATTTTACGTTTCAACCGTTGCTTGTACAGGTATTCTTCACTTGGCTCTAAGCTATATAATATATCATCTAATAAGTCAAAAGCCTCTCCTCCAACTCCTGCACTATCCATTTTTTTAAGTGTAATCTCGTGCATTTCATCATCATTAAAGAACTCTTTTAAATAAGGATATACAAATGCTTTAGGCAATCTTTTTTTATTTTTAGTAATGTATAGGTTCGGCGCTCTACCTGTTTCAATTTTAATTTTTAACTCAAGCAGACTCATTCTACTACCTTGCTCTTTTAGCTTGCTGGTGATTCTTTCATATAATTCTTCGTTTGTCATTATGCTATAACCTCAATTATTTCTGTATGCTTTTTAACTTCGTGTTTTTGTTCCTCTGGAAGTGATTCAAACCATTCCATAGCTTCTTTTTTATCATAAAACTTACGTGTTTTAATTTCTTTTTCCAATATCCAAGATACTGTGTAGTATGTAAATTCGTCTTTCATTATCCAATTACTCCTGTCTTTATATTTAGTCTTTGCTGACTTGATAAGTGATATAAATTGCACCACTTACAGTAATAAGCTCTAACTGGTATCTTACCAGCTTTCTTTTTATTATGCTGGGCATTAGCTATTGAGTATAAAGCACCCATTTTTGTGTATTTGCGTTTTTTACACATATTATTCACTAGCTTTCTTAATCATTGCTTGCTCATAAGCTATAATCGTTCCTTCAAACATAGCACTTTGGATTTCTCCTTGTCTAATAAACCCTTTTTGTTCTAATTGAATTACTTGTTTTGTTAATCCTTTTAATGTAAATGCTGTTGCTACTTTAATTTTATCCTTAGGTTTTCTGTTAAATAATTTCATTTATTTTTTCACCAAAACTTTCTATTTTCGTGTCTTCGTAATTAATTATCAAAAACACTCCATTCATTTATCGTAAATAATTCAAAGCCTTTTAGTTTGTCTTGCTTTTCAATTGCCACCTGCTTATTATCTTGCTCTCTTAGCAGTTCAATTATAGGTCTACCAATATCGAACCACTTGACGACTGTATTAGCTTTAAGTCCGAAATGCTTAGCACATTGAGCCTTACAACTAAAGTGTAGTTCTTCTTCTGTAATAGGGTTATAAGCTACTATTTCCCTATCCTTTCGCATTGCCATTATTTAACCACCTTTCTATAAGACAATAGTATCAAATTATCTTATGTCTGTCAAGAATAAACTTTTCCCCTAGCTCGTTTTTAAAAGAGTTTAAATATCCTTTTTTGTTGTTCATCAATTTAACGTTGTATTTTTCCATTTCGTTCTCCTTAATTTCTATAAGACCATTGTATCAAAAAAAGTTCATACTGTCAAGCATAAACTCTTTTTACTTTCATTATTCTACTTTCCTTTTAAAGTGTTGTAAATGCTTAGCTACTTCATGTTTATCAATTTCTTCTTGTGTCCATTTATAACGTTTTTGGTTAGGCACTTTAAGGAAAAATTCCAGTCCAATATCTTTTGCCAAATAGCCGTTTCTATCATGAGGCTCTGGAATACAGATATAAAATAACTCATCTTTTGCTACTTCCCATTTATCACGGTTCAACAATAACCATAAGTGAACTGCTTTAGTATACCCGCTTAATCCAAATACTTCTAAAATATCTTTATATTTCTTTGTATCGCCAAGTTCTACTTCTTTAAACAATTTGTCGAAAATTTCTCTGCCAAAACGTTTACTATATATTGTGTCATCAGTATCTAACGTTTGATGTTCTTCTAACCATTCGTTCAACTCTTTAGAGATAATAATTTTTTCTGTCATTTTATTCGCCTTTCCATTGTTTAAAATCATCAGCTATATCTTGTGCAAAGCCTATAATATCTTCAGTAGTGTACTCTGTAAGCTCATTCTCGTTACTTAAGTTAGCTAGTTCTTTGGCATAGTCTAAGGCTTTTTTATGGTCCTTATCGTAGCTTTCACCTTCTTTCTTGCCAGCTCTTACTAGATACTTCAATACCTGCATTGTATACCAGCCCACAAGCTCTTCATAGTTAAAATTATGTTTCAAGTATTCATTAAGTTCCACACCGTATTCATTGGCATAGTGATTGTTTTCTTTTAAGTTCATTTAGATGTTACCCCCAAGCCATGTAATAAGCAACGTCGCAAGCATACCTATCCAAGTGATAGCGATAAGTGTAAAGCCGACACCTGCAACTATCATTAAAGTTTTTACTGTATCTTTCATTTTGTTCTCCTTAATTTGATTGTCTGTATTTTTCCATAACTTTAGGGTATTTGCTAACAAATTGCAATTGTTCTTGATGTAAACGACTTGACCAATGGAATAGTCTATCAATTTCAGCTAAGGCGCTCAACTTTGCATACATCTCTTTAATGTAAAACTCTGCATTACCTAATGACTTCCAGTGTGCTGATGTTCTCACAGAGTACCCATTTTCAGCAAGTTTACTTGCGTTGATATCAGCCTTTTCTTTTTTCTTCATCAGGCTATCAATCTCTTTAAATATAATCTTTAACAATTTCACTTGATAGCTTTGCACTATTTTTTCAGTTGTCATCTCTACACTTCCAAACCATTAATTTCTTCTAAAGTATCCCAGCCTATGTTTGCTTTAAAACTTTTAACTTCTCTCTCTACTTGCGGCAAAGACGGGTCTGTTTGTATATAATTCCACCATTCAGAGCCATCATATTCCGCTCGTTTCATGATGAAATCTTTCCCTTTAATCATCAGGTTACATGCTATTTCTTGACCGCCAAGACCACTATCATAATTCGTTTTTTTCATCAATTCGAGTGCTTTATTTGTATTAATTTTTGTCCTTGTACTACCAATATATTCAATATCGGCAATTGTTTTATCATGGAATGATAAAATTTCTACTGTTTCATCATATAAATTCATTTTTCGTGTTCTCCTCTATTTGCTCCCTTTCGTTCTAATCAGGTCAACTAATGCAAAAAAGTATATAGTCCAATTCCAACTAATGCTATTATAATAATTTTACCAACTACTGATTCAATACTCATTTATTTCTCCTTTATTCTATATACTATTGTATACTATTTATTCTTAATTATCAAGCGATGAATGCAATAAACCACTAATAAAATAATTGTTATTATAAACAGCGGCGGAATAAATACAGTTACCGCAAACCAAACGATAGAAACTAAAGTATAAATCATGATTTTTAGTATTAATTTACCTGTTTTAGTTTCTTGAAAAGTTATATCCTCATCTAATGATGAATCATCTTCTTTTAAATTACCGTAAAATATTTTGTCTTCATTTACTTCGTACTGGTTTCTACAATAATCACATTTACCATTAGTGAAATTTGAAGCCCCACAGGTTACGCATTGCATTAAATTCACTTTATAACCTCTATTATATGCCCTTTTAGTTTATAACCTTTACTATAATTTTTCCAAGCTGTTGAATTGGCAACTCCAACGGATTTAGATAAATCGCTGAAGCTTCTAAATTCCTTTCCATTCCATAATACTTTTTTATCATGAAATCTTTTTGCATTTTCTGTTTGTGTTACATACTCTAAATTATTCAAGTTGTTGTTTTCTTTATTTCCGTCTATATGATCAACAGTTAAATCAGACTTACCCTCAAAAGCCTCCATTACTATTCTATGTACTCTTTCTTGTTTCCCATTAATTTTTGTTACTTTATAACCGTATTTATTGGTTGCTTGTTTTTTCTTTCTTATATATTTTTTGTTTTCTTTAAATACATCTCCTTTATCACTAACTAAATACTTTTCTTTATATCTTACTACTTTCATTTTCTTTTCCTCTTTCTTTAACTATATGTATTATTATATCAAAAAAACTCTAAGCTGTAAAGCCTAAAAGTTTTTTAATATTATATAAATTCAACTTTAAAACCGTCAATCGGTTTATTTCTTTTTATCTTCTGTGATACATAGCCCCTTTTTCAATCAAGTCGATCGTCATTCATTTAAACCTCTTTCAATTTATTCTTGAACCAAATGATTCGTTCTTTGAACCAAGAGTCTACCCCTTCAGGACGTAGCCATTTCCCTTGCTTCACACCGTTTTTTTCCATGAACTCAATCACTTTATCAGGAGTTTCAAGTTCGCCAAATAAGCTAGGTTTAACAGCGTTAAATTTACTAAACATTTCCAGCGTTTCGATGTAGCTATCTTTCAAAAGTTCCGTGTCAAGCAATTTCTGGGCTTTCTCAGCACGTTTAGCGAGTCGTTCGTTAGCTTGTTCCAGTTGTTCCTTTTGTCGCTGTAAGCTCAAATTATGGTTAATATAAGCAATTTGCTGTGCATGTCTTCCAAGTTTGCCTTGTGTATTAAGCTCGATCAGTTTAGCCATTCCCTCGCCAAGAATTTCATCAGGAACAAAGTTATACTTGTATTTTTTATTTGTATTGCGTACATAGTTATCAAGTGTTTGCTTGATTTTAAGTTTTTTGTGTAGTTCTCTTAGTGTTGTCATAACACTCCTTTATATATTTTACCAAACTTCAAAGCATTAATTTTAACTAGTTGTTTCAAGTCTGATATAAATTGCTGTTCTCCGTCAAAGTCAAATGGCATTGCTACGTTTTCCTTGATCCAAGTGAAAGCTCCGTCAAAGTCTTGTCTTAGTAAGCTCATTTTATCCACGATGTCGATAATTTGCTCTCTCTCTTCTGCTGTGTACATGAAACCAACTCCCCGCTAGAAAGGTAAATCTTCCGTGTTAACTTCAATCGGTTCAGAACCACCAAATAAGTCTTGTTTAGCTTGTGATTGACTATTATTATCATTATAGATAAATACTTTTTCAACCGTAGGAAAAACAAAGTTATAATTTACATATTCGCCTGATTCCTTAGCTTGCACACGACCGCTGACCGTTACGGTGTCGCCTAATTGAATGAAGTCAGGCAAGAAAGCCGAACCATATGCAACTTTTACGTTAGAACCCTTTTCTTTTTCAAATAATGGAACAGAAATAATTTTCTTGTCGCCTTTTGCTGTGTTTACTGTACGTGTATTCTTTTCGTTCGCTTGTGCTGTTACTGTGATGATTGCCATTTATTATTTTCCCTCTGTTGCTTTCCAAATTGTCATGATATCAAAGATTTCTTTTTTTGTCTTTGTTTTAAGTAGTTCCATGTTAGGGTATCCAAGTTCTTCAGCTCGGTTTAGCGCTGGTTGAATCTCTCTAAGACGTTGCTTTTCAGCTTCAAGTTTTCGTTGTTCTTCTGTCATGTCAGGCAAATCTTCGCCAGAATATATGTAAATACCCAAACCATGACGAGCGATTGCCTTAACCAGTCCACGTTGAATGGCTTTATTTACGTCCATTGAAGTCAGTTTTTCAACTGGGATAGATTGGTTACGATAGTCCATAACAGGCAAGTATTCGATATGCTCTAAACCCTCAATAGTCATTCCAACTTTAACCCAAGCTGTGTGACCGTCTGTGTGATAATTTAACCCTTGTTCATTTTCATAAACTTTGCTGTTAGCTTCAGGATATACTTTTTTAACTTCAGACCATGCAAATGCCCAACTTAGATAATCAAGATTATTCTTTTTACTTTTCTTGTCATTTACATTGATAATACTTAGGGTCTCAAATACGCTCATTTATAGACAACCTCTTCTTTCCAACCTTGACTTTTAAGTTCTTCAGTAACTTTTTTCACAACTTCTTCAAGCTGTTCTTCATCAAATTTAATATTAATTGTTTCCATTTTCTACTCTTTCCACGATAAATACGTTCCCTTGTCTTGTAATTTCGATATTATACTTAAGCATTGGTAAAATATATCCGTCGTCCCAGTAGTTCCACAAGTCACTTATCAAGCCATATAAGCACTCATTAGGCTCGGCCCTATACTTTATCACGTTCATCTCTTCGAGCTCTTTCGATAGCTTTCTAACGCCTCTAACATAATGTTTACTTGCTTTTTCTCTTGCTCTTAAACTTTTGTAGTTGCTTTTCATAAATGAACTTTCTAATATCTTCTTTCTGCTGTTTTTCCTCTTTATCAGACCAGCCAACCTTTTGACCTTTTCGTTTGCCACTTTGGTAAACTCGCCTGTTATCATCAGGAAAGCCATTTCTCTCGAAGTACATTCTAGCATACTCAAAGTAATTTAAGCTGTTGATGTACTGCTGACTACCCTTTTTGTGATAATTGAGAGTCATTAATCGCCTTTCAGCTAGAGATTCAAAAGATGTTATCATACTTCTTCTTTAATGAAGCCCAAAAGTTTCAAAGCTACATATTCTTCGCTATCTTCTTCAACCTCTTTTGCAAATTCTTTATCACTAGTTAGTTCTTCTTCTCCAGCATAATATAAAGGTACAAACCTAGTCTTATCAGAGAAGTTATAAAATTTAAATTTAGGTTCAATGACTTCATAACCGTTAATAACAGCGTCTAACATTTTTTCTTTTTCATTGAATTGTCCAAATGGTTGTTCTTTTGTTGTTTCATAAACTTTTTCATAACCGTCTTCGAGAGGATAGTTCCAACCCCAACGAGAAATATAATAAAATGCTTTGCTTTTATCTGTCCCAAATGTTTTAAGATAATCAGCTTGTTCTTTTGTTAGTTTAACTACCATTTGTTAGTTCTCCTTTATTTCTATATATATTATTATATCAAATTACTTTTGCTTTATCAAACATTAGATGATATTTTTTTATTTATTTCTGATTTTAATTGCAATGCTCTAATTAATGCACGTTTAGAATATTCATTTTCGCAAGCTGTATGCAATTTTTTTGACTGTCTGACTAGAAATCCAGCACGTTCAAGCCATACTTTGAAAAGTTCATCATTATGCCATTCTGCTTTTATCATTTCTTCTAATGCACGATACATCCAGCCATACACTTCAGCATGTAAATTAATCGCTTTGTTCTTATAATTAATCATTTTCTGTTACCTTTCCTTGCTCTTTAGCTAAGTCTAAGAAAGCCAGTGCCGATTCTTTCGTCGTTTCGATTGGAGTTTCCTGTTTGACTTCTTCAATTAGTTCGCTATCAGGTTCTTTTTTATCTTGTTCAATCGATGTAAAAGCCGAACCAACATAACCCCAAAGAATTTCATTATTGAAAGCAAAGTTTCTAGCAAATACTTTCATGATAGAATATCTGTTTTTAGTCTTACTATTAATCTTTGGCGACATAGTAAAGGCAATCTCATACCATGATGGAATTGTCGTAGCTCCCAATATATGGCTTGGAATGATACGAAAATCACGCTCTGTTAAAGATTGCTCACCAGCTTGTTTTCGAGCATGCGCCACAATCATAAATGTAACATACTTGTCGTGCTTCATATCTAAAGTATTTCTAAGGTTTGTAATTCCTCTTAGGACTTCTGCCATTGGTTGGTTTGCGTTGATTATATCGTTGTCCTCTAACAAGTCTTTTAGAGGGTCTAAGATAACAAGTCCGATGTCTTTTTCTAGTATGAAGTTATATAGTTCTCTAAGACCTACATTGTGCTTTTTCCCTTGGCTGTCATATTTCCATGTATCAAGTTTGAAAGCTCCACCATGTAAAAAATATAAGTTATCAGGACTATCTCTTCTTGAACCTTTCAAGCGTTGATGTTCTGTCAGTCTGCTATTTTCATTCTGAATAAATAACACGTTAGTTTTAGTTGTTTCTCTGCCAGCGAACGGCTCTCCTAGTGCCAATGCCTGCGCTAAGTCTTGCGCTAGTGAGGATTTCATACTCTTCTCGCTACCTGTTATAAGACCGAGTGATCCTTTAGGCAATATATCTTGTACATTCCAAAGCAAACCGCCTGAAAAGTCTTCTGATTCTTTAAGTTCTTTAGCTGTGCTTACTTTATCAAATAGGCTAGTCATTTTTTTCTCCTTTAGTATATAATAACAAAAAAGACTTGAAAAGTCAAGCCTTAAATCTATTAAGTTCATAAATATGTAGCCATAAGCAATAGGCTAGTCACTAGTTACCTCCGTTGGCTCTGACTCTACGCAATAAACTTTATAAGGACTTTCTCTTGTCTCTTTGTTTATATATCCTCTCCAAGCAACAAAGCTATTATTTAAGGCCTCGCATTGATATACCGCTTGATAGAGCTTATTATAATAAGCTAATCTCCTACCTCCTAAAGTTTTAACGGGTTGTTCTGGGTTAATTGTTAATGCTACATAATAAAATTTCATTTATTTCTCCTTATTTAAATCTATTAAGCAATAAAATATGAATCAATAACCAAATACACCATAAAAAAGCAACAAATAAATAAATACTGTCACTTGTAAAGCCTAAATATCCATTTAGAACTATTAGAATAATATCAAAAACAATCTGTAATATAAATCCAATTTTCATCTATTCTCCTTTTCTTATACCATAGTATCAAATTATCTTACATTTGTCAAATATTAAATTCTATTCCGTGCTACTTTTTTGCATAGCCCTTAGCCCTTATCGTGTCGTATAATCCCAGCAAGTTAAAGAAAAGACTACTTAATTTCAAAACTTTTCTCTATAAATAACTATCTGTCAGACTTCTACGCGTCACGGAGTGTTTCTGTTCACGACACTCATGGAACTCATAATCTTTTATTTCATGCTACGCTCTAGGCTATTTGTAAAGTAATCACATATTTCAATTGAGTCTAGGTTTTAAGCAACTATCCTGACCCTCAAGCGTAAGATTATAAATGACTTTCGATATGTTCAACTTTATTCAATATTGAATTCTCTATTTACATTAGTTACAAGTCATTCAGCAACTAATTATTCAATTACATAGATAATAATAACAAAACTTTTTCATCTTGTCAAATATTATATACTTATATTTTAACATATTGCATTTTTCATAAAAAAAAGTATGACATTACAAAATATCAAATTAAATCAAACACTCCGGAATTCCTTTAGAAATCTTACAAACAAGAAAGACATTGTGCTTACTGATACCATACTTTACAAACAGGACACTCAATGCACTGACTTTCTGCCACTTCTAGTCAAATTGCGGTTAAGCGTAAAACAAAAAGCCACTAAGGTGGCAATTATATTTTTTCTATTTTTGTTCCTTTTAATTTACTATTATTTCTTAAGTGATAAGATATATTTGATTGTGTTGTTCCAAAGTGTTCTGCCATTTCTTTTTGACTTTTGAAAAATATATTATTCCATTTATATTTGTTTTCTTTATTCCTTTTATGTTTTGTTCTTTCGTATAAACTTCCACCTAGTCTTTTGTCTCTACGTCTTACATTCTCTTTATGTGTAACTATTTCTAAATTACCAACATTATTGTTTTCTTTATTTCCATCTAAGTGGTCTACATCAAAACCGTCTATTTCTCCTAAAAAGAGTCTTGCTACAATTCTATGTAAATATTCATTTTTATAATGTATGGTCACTCTTACATATCCATTGTTTTGTTTTGTTACAGTTGGCTTTTTATCTATAACAATTCCATTTTTAGTGATTCTTTTTATTTTTCCGTCACTAGATACTAAATAACAGCCTTTATATATTTTTTGTTCAACTTTCATTTATTCTCCTTCGCTTTATAGTATATCACTTTATAATTGTTTTGTCAATAGATAGATATTATTACAATAGCACAATAAAAAAAGTGAAAAAAGGCATTTGATATAATATATATATATCAAGTTAAGAGAGGAAAGCAAATGACAGAAGAACAGCTACTATTTAAGCAAGAAACATTGTCAAAAGTTGACTTTAACGAGTTCTTACTTAATGCTGTTGAATGTGGTTTGATTAATCTTGATACAGCTTTAATTTTTAAGGGAGAATAAAGAAATGAACAAAGAGCATATTTTAGCACAAAAAGAAGTATTAACTCCGATTGAATATGAACACTATATTAAGCACTTATTTGATATCGGAGAACTAAGCAAAGAGCTTTATATTGAATTGAGTTCTGATTTATGAGCAAAGCCTTAGCGATTGACTTTAGTACCTCTAATACTGGTTATGCGTTTCGTAATCCTTTAACAAATGAGTATGTAGTTGGTTCAATAGCAGGTGGTAAAAATAAAGATCCTTTGGAACGTGCAAAACAAATTGCTGACGGTATAACAGAAGTCATTGAGTATTACAACTTATTTGATTATTTTATTTATATTGAAGAACCAATTATCACGTTCAAGTCTAAGGGAAATATCTCATTGATTAGGGCGAACGGTTCATTCTTAGGAGTCATGCGTAACCGTCATAACATTGGCTATGTTGATGTAAGTAATTCAATGTGGTGCGGTTATCATTTAATTAAAGGTAAAAGCAAATTAAGAAAAGAACAAAGCATTGAGATACTTAAAAGCTATAATATAGTACCTGATAATGATATCAATGATGACATGGCAGACGCGTTCTGTATCTTACTCTATGTAGAAAGTCAGGAGAATAAATGATTGTAATTAACATTATGACTGTATTATTGTCAATATGGTTCTTGATATCTATGTTTGCTAATTGGTACAAAGAAGAATATAAAGAATCACTAATATGCTTATTAATTAGTGTAGTATTATTTATAAGTATATTTGGATAACTTGAGGAGAATAGACAATGATTGTAATTAATATTGCCTTGGTTATTCTTGGCATTTTATATGGTGTAGGTTCAGTTACAAACTTTAAAGAGTGGTACTATCGCCATGACTATCTAGCTATTATGTTAAGTGTATTTACATCTATCTTATTGGTAGTGGCTGGAGTATTAAATATTTTATATTGATGAAAGATTTACAATGGAGTCTTTACAACAAACAAGGACTTAATAGCACTAGAGGTTACGTCCATTGTAAATAATAATAGGTTGTTAGTGTATACCGCAAAGAAAACTATCCGTTACTCTTGACGATATAAGAATTAAAAAAGTAGGTGTACTGATTGACGGTACTTAAATGTTATAGAGTTGACAGCCAAGCATAGGGTGCAAGGTGACGGGAATGCCTTAGTTAAATGAGTGTCGCCAACTAACAGCCCTTTGTATTTATAGGATATAGCCAAATTGGTATGTGGTAGTCAGAGTCGCAATCTGGTACTGGTTCGATTCCAGTTGTCCTAGTTCTCCTTTATTTATTATATGTTAGTACGTCATAGAAGCTGAAAGCATATAATAACACTTGATATAGATAATAGTAAGAGGTAGCGCCTTGAGCTAAGGAATGCTGGTGCAAGTCCAGTCCAAGTGATGTGTGGTGTATAGTCCACATGTAAAGTGTCTAATCGGTGTACAACGTATGGCACAACTATACTGAATCATATTGTGGGCAACTGTGCACGGTTGCTAAGGTATGAGGTTAGAGTAATTGGAGGAAGTACAGGTCACGACTGTGTGGGGTTCGATTCCCTGCTACTCTATTTCAATTGAATAGCTAAGTGGCTACTATTAAAGGGTCGAGTAGTTAGTGAGTAAAACAGCGGTGTACTAACAGCTTAGTGTGTAAGGACAAGTGGGTTATATCTCGAGTATAACGTAGGTTCGATTCCTATATGTCCTATACTAATATAGTATCTAATAAGATACCAGCTACTGATAGTTAGGAATAACAAGATGAGGTAGTCATAGTTAGTGGTATAGTCTAATGGTAAGACAGCATGACAAGTGTAATACGTGGGTTCGATTCCCAATACTGCTATAAGATAAGGGAGAAGCAAATGATTATATTATTATTTATTATTATGATGTTCATTAGTCCAAGCATAGCATTGTTATTGTTGCTGTTAGTTATTAACCCAGTGTTCGCATTGCTATGGCTATTAGTATGGCTTGCTATTAAACTATGATAGGTGACATTAGGCCAACTAATAAGCAAACAAGACAAAGAATTAAAGAGATAAAGGTTATACTTTCAGAGAGAAAATAAAAATATTTTTTCATAGGTACCCGCCCCTTAAGTGCTATGTTAAGGGA
>SKEM01000557.1_pt1 | contig 24144 bp, 24 predicted proteins | sample 4826731 | NCBI WGS metagenome assembly SKEM01 (sample SAMN11008809, study PRJNA524170) | human gut metagenome | biome: Human fecal sample; material: Feces; isolation source: fecal sample from pouch patient p37 | host: Homo sapiens | place: Israel: Tel-Aviv | collected 2015-07-27
GAGAAAATAGATTATGGATGGTAAGAAATATTCAGTAGTTATTGCTGGCGGTGGTAGTACTTTTACTCCAGGATTTGTCCTTGATTTAATCAAGAGTCAGGATAAATTCCCATTAAGACAGTTGAAGTTCTATGATAACGATGCTGAACGGCAAGAAAAGATTGCCAAAGCTGTTGAAATTATCATGAAGGAAAGGGCACCACAAATTAAGTTTTCTTACACAACTGATCCTAAAGAGGCTTTTACTGATGTAGATTTTGTTATGGGATCAATTCGTGTTGGTAAATATCACATGAGAAGCTTGGATGAAAAGATTCCATTAAAATATGGCGTGAATGGTCAAGAAACTACTGGACCCGGAGGAATGGCCTATGGTCTTCGCTCAATTCCCGCAATTTTGCAAATTATTGATTGGATGGAAGAATACTCACCAAATGCTTGGATGATCAACTACTCCAACACAATTGCAATCGTTGCAGAAGCTTGCCGTCGTCTTCGTCCAAATGCTAAGGTAATTAACATTTGTGATATGCCGATTGATGATATGGACAGAATGGCTGCCATTTGTGGTTTGGACAGTTGGCATGATATTGACTTTAACTATTATGGTTTGAATCACTTTGGCTGGTGGAAAGAAGTTCGCAACAAGAAGACTGGCGAAGACTTAATGCCTAAGTTGAAGGAATACGTCAAAGAGCACGGCTATTGGGTAGGTGGCGATTACGACAAGGATACTGAAGCTTCTTGGGAAGCCACCTTTAAGAAAGTTGCCGATGAATATAAGCTAGAGCCAGAAACTTTGCCAAACAATTACATGCAATACTACTACTTCCCACAATATGAAGTTGCTAATGCTGATCCGAAGCATACTCGTACTGATGAAATTCGTGAACACCGGCAAAAGATTGTCTTTGGCGAATGTGAAAGAATCGTAAAAGTGGGAACTGCTAAGAATAATATTTGGGATATTTCAGGTTTGCACTCTGAATATATCGTAGATATTTGTCATGCGATCGCATTTAACACTCATGAAAAGTTCTTAGCTAACTGTGCTAATAACGGTGCAATTTCTAATATGGATCCAGATTCAATTGTTGAAGTACCAGCATTGTTTGGTGCTGATGGCATTCAACCGATGGCTACGGGTAAAGCAGGTCGCTTCCAAAGAGGCTTGATGATGGAACAACAAACTTGTGAAAAATTGGTTGTTGATGCTTATGTTGAACATTCATACAATAAGATGCTACAAGCATTTGCATTAAACAAGACTGTACCAGATGCTTCCGTTGCTAAGAAGATTTTGGATGACATGATTCCAGTTAATGCCCCATACTGGCCAGAACTTAAATAATTAATTGTCATAACATAACTTCAATTTAAGAATAAAAATTAAGGTAGTTACTCAAATAGGGTGGCTACCTTTTTTGAGTACGACATGATATTCTTTTCTTAATAAGAAACAGTGATGAGAAAGGAAACAGAATGGATTTAGAAACAGCGGTCATGAAGAAAAAGGAAAGTTTTAATGAGACCGATAAAGCAATCGTTAGCTATTTATTGAAATATCCTGAAGCAGCAAGTCAGTTGAGTTTGCTGGAATTAGCTCAGAAATTATACGTTTCTAAGTCCGCTATTTTTCGCCTAAGCAAAAAATTGGGATTAAGTGGTTTCAGCGAATTGAAATTTGAATTGTCCGAGTTAGCTACACGAAAGGAGCAAAACGTTAAGAACAAGCAAACGCTAGATTTCAATACGGATTTACAAAAGATCATTGCTGAAACTTTTAAATATTTTAAGGGATTAAACTTACAACCATTTTTTGCGGATTTAGATCAAGCGGAAACGATCTATCTTTACTCTACTGGCTGGCAGCAGCAAATTATCGCGGAATATTTGGCGCATAACTTTTTCTTAATTGGTAAAAAAGCAATTATTTTGCCTAGTGCACGCGACGAAGTGGCATTATTAGGGCGGTCTGCACGGGAAAATGACATGCTGTTTGTTATTTCATTTGGTGGTTTTAATAAAACAATTATTGAAGAACTTAAGAAGATTGATGTCGTGAATACTGAACTGAAATTGGTGTCACTGACTAGCTGGCAAACGGGAAAATTAGCCTCTCTTAGCGACTATAGCTTTTTCTTCAAAACTACGCCATTTCAATTTAGTAAGCAAAATGCGGTAACTTTTAGTTCGGCCTATGTTTTAATTGATCTAATCATGAATGGTTATGGTCGACATTGTGATTTGAGATAAAGGGGAACAAGATGAAGAAAATATTATTGCTATCAACTGGGGGAACTATTGCTTCCGTTGCTTCTGATGCAGGCCTAGTACCCAAGGAAACCGGTGAAGAGTTAATTAAAATGTTGGGAAAGTTGCCGTACGACATTCAAGTCCGCGATATTTTGCAATTAGATTCTTCTAATATCCAACCAGAAGAATGGAAATTTATTGCAGAAAATATTTACAAATACCGCAATGATTACGATGGAATTGTTGTTTCACACGGTACTGATACTATGGCCTATACGGCATCAATGTTGTCGTTTATGCTGAAAAATATTAATATCCCGGTTGTGCTGACAGGAAGTCAGGTACCAATTAACGTGGTCCTAAGTGACGCTCACGATAACCTACGGTTGGCTTTTGCAGCTGCAGCAACTTGTCCACCTGATGTTTATTTAGCCTTTCATAATAAAGTTATGCTGGGCTGCCGCAGTGTAAAGGTGCGGACTACCAACTTTGATGCTTTTGAAAGTGTGAATGTACCACCAGTAGCAACCGTTTCTTCCGATGGGTTAGTTTTTAATTCAGAACATTTTCAAAAAGAACATGACGGTCAGCCAACCTTAAATACCAAAATTAATTCGCACGTATCGTTGGTGAAACTATTTCCAGGTTTTGATCCTAATCTGCTTTTTGCGATGGTTAATAGTGGTTGCCGCGGGATTGTTATCGAAGCGTATGGTCTAGGCGGGATGAACTTTATTCGCCGCAACATGGTAGCCGCAATTGGTAAGCTAATTCGTCAAGGTATTCCCGTTGTAGCCAGCAGTCAATGCTTGTATGAACGTAGCGATTTGACTAAATATGAGGTGGGGCGTGAGGCTTTACTGGAAGGAGCTATTTCTGCCTGTGATATGACTTCTGAGAGTGCGATTACCAAATTAATGTGGGCTTTAGGGCAAGGGATGGACGTCCATCAAATTGCTGATTTTTTTGATACAAATGTTGCTGGAGAAGTAACTCTTAAGTAAAGGTAAATAATATTACAATTATGTTAATTGTAAGCGCAGCCATTCCCATAACGATCGGCTTTTTATATAATAAGAAATATAAGGAGCTGGGAACATGAAGAGTACAGTTTTACAGAAAGTTTGGCTTGTATTTGCTGCTATAGGAATTGGGGCTTCCCTTTTTGTTAACAATTCGCATCAACTGATCGAATCTAATGCAACTACAATTTCAAACGCAATTATTAATACGAAATAAAGATGACAGTCACTTAGGTGGCTGTTTTTTTGTATAATAAAAGAATTGGATGTGAACAAGATGGATTTTGAAGAAGCTAGAAATAAATTACAAATGATTGAAGAAATGCTCAATCGGATGCCCTTGATTCATGGAGAAAATGATGTTTTCAAGGTTACTGCTGATGAGATGGATGACTTTTTAGCCAATGTAACGCCTGATATGGATGGCAAACAAGTGACGGAACAAGGAAAAAAGATTTTGCACACTTGTCTACAAGTACTTAAGTTACGGCAAAAGGATGAGCGGCTAACACCTGAACAAAGTAGCTTATTAGCAGATATTGAACAGATTAATTAATACAAAAATATGTTAAAATGGTTCTATAGAAATCGCTTACAAAGAGGTACGCTTTATGGAACTTTTAATTGCAACTCATGAAGGGTTGGCTGCGGGGTTAATGTCTGCACATGATATGTTGGCAGGCAAGAATGATCAGATCCTGACAATTGAATTAAACGACACAGGAATCAGAGATTTTAAGGCTCGTTTTGCTAAAGTCATGAATAAATATCAGAATAGTCAGATTTTGGTGCTAACTGATTTAAAAAATGGGACACCCCACTTAGTCGCTTCGGAATATGAAGATATGTATCCTGAGCGAGTACGGGTAATTAGCGGTGTTAATTTGCCAATGGTGCTGGAGCTTAGCCATAAGATGATCAATGCTAACTTGAATGAAAGTACTGAAAAGGCAATTCAGATTGGTCGTAGTCAGATAGATGTTGACCAATTGGCAGCAGCCAAAGTTTAATATCAAAAAAGACGATAGCGTTGTAATGCTACCGTCTTTTTGTAACTAATTAATCTTCAATTAAATTATTGTCATTAATAAAAATATTTCTAAACTTTGCCCAACCTTTTACTAACTCAACTTGTGCAATTGAAAGTAAAGCTAGGGTAACTACGATTAACCATTGTCCAGCTGACAAACTGGTAATGTGAAATGCATCTTGCATTGCTGGGACAAAGAGAATAATACCCATGAAAAATGCAGAGATAATGAATGACACTGTTAACCATGGATTATTACCAGATGACCTTTTCCAGATGGGATCAGTATTTGAATGCTGGTTGAATGAACGAATCATTTGGGCCAATGCTAAAATACTGAAGGCCATGGTTTGTCCGACAACTTGATTGCCGGTTTCTTTACCAATGAAGTAACCAGTTAAAGTAAGCAGGGCAACAAATATTCCTTGGGTAATAACCCGAATAACTAGGTCTTTTTCGAATAAAGTACCAGCTTTAACTGGCTTGTGTTTCATAATGTTTTTACTTGCTGGGTCTACGCCAAGAGCAAGGGCAGGTAGAGTAGCTGTAGCTAAGTTAACCCACAAGATGTGTACTGCCAATAATGGCGCATCCCAGTTAAAAATAGTTGCCGCAAACAAAGTGGTAATTTCAGCAATGTTACCAACTAGCAAGAACTGAATTACTTTTTGGATGTTGCGGTAAACGCGGCGACCTTCCTTGATAGCGTGCGCAATTGTGGTAAAACTATCATCAAGCAAAATCATATCAGCCACGTCCTTAGCCACGTCTGTACCCGTTACACCCATAGCGACACCGATATCGGCAGCCTTTAAGGCAGGTGAATCGTTTACTCCGTCACCGGTCATAGCTGTTACCTCACCATTTCGCTTTAAGCTTTGAATGATGCGCAGTTTGTCAGCAGGAGAAACGCGAGCAAAAACGGTAGCCTTTTCAACAGCTTGATCTAATTCTGCATCAGACATTTGGTCTAATTCAGTTCCCGAGATTGCTAAGTCACCTGTCTGATAAATGTTTAACTTTTTCGCAATTGCCAAGGCAGTTACCTTGTGGTCACCGGTAATCATAATTGTGCGAATACCGGCTTCACGGCAGGTTTTAACTGATGCTGCAACTTCTTTTCGTGGTGGGTCAATCATGCCGACAATCCCGATAAAAGTCAAATTATTTTCCAAATCAGCATTTGCTTCAGGTAAGTTATCCACTATTTTGGTAGCAAAGCCTAGTACTCGTAAAGCGTCAGCTTGCATTTGGTGAGACAAGTGGGCAATTTGCTTTTTGTCTTGGGGTGTAATTTTACGCACGCCATTGTCAGTCATAATGTGTGTACATAACGGCAACATTTCGTCCGTTGCACCCTTAGTGAAGACCGTTAATTGACCGTCAATTTTGTGCAATGTTGTCATCCGTTTTCTGTCCGAATCAAAGGGTTGTTCGAACAAACGGGGGAATTCTTTCTTTAAGTTAGATTGGTTAAAGCCAAGCTTTTGGGCAAAAGGAATTAAGGCTACCTCAGTTGGATCACCAATCTCTTTTTCACCATTCAAGCTGGCATCGTTACAAAGAGCGCTAGCATAGGCCAAAGTTTGATTGGTTTTATTTGCTGCAAGCTGGTCAACTGCGTGACTTTGGCTGAAGTCATTCGTTGCTGCCTGTGTAACAGTCATTTTGTTTAAGGTTAAAGTACCAGTTTTGTCGGAACAGATGACAGTGGCGTTACCTAAGGTTTCGACTGCTGGTAACTTTTTGATCAAAGCGTTACGCTTAACCATGCGTTTAACGCCTAAGGCCATAACAATTGTCGCGGTTGCTGGCAGACCTTCTGGAATAATTGAAATTGCCAATGAGATAGCAACCAAGAATTGTGGTAAAAGTGGACGGCCATAGAAAGCACCAATTGCAAAGACCAAACTACAAATAATTAAGCCGATAGTCGTTAAGACCATGCCGGCTTTAGCTAATTTGCGTTTCAATGGTGTTTGTACTTCAGTTTGATCTTCTAACATGCCAGCAATGGCGCCCATTTCTGTTTGCATCCCAATTGCTGTCACGACGCCTTGACCACGACCATAAGTCACAATTGAGGAAGAAAAAGCCATATTGATGCGGTCACCAAGAGCACAATCTGGATTTAAAACAGCAGCTGCGTCTTTTTCTACCGGTACTGATTCACCAGTAAGTGATGCTTCTTGAATTTTCAAGTTAGCTGTTTCAATTAAGCGCAAATCGGCTGGAACCATGTCCCCATCATGCAAGGTAACAATATCACCAACTACTAATTCCTTGGCCGGTATGATTAATTCTTTGCCATTACGAATTACATGGGCAGTTGGCGCAGATATGTCACGTAACGCAGCTAAAGAAGACTGTGCCTTTTTTTCCTGAACTACTCCAATAATGGTATTAAGAACCACGATTGTCGCGATAATAATGGCTTCGGTATATTCGCCAAACATAGCAGATAAGAGGGCAGCTACTAATAAGATACCGATCATTGGATCAAAAATCTGCTCTTTGACCATTTGGATTACTGTTTTAGGAGGTTTAGCTGCGAGCTCGTTTAAACCAGCTTGCTGGCGTATTCGAACTTCGTCTTCAGTTAAACCAGTTTCGGTTGTTTTTGTATTTGTTAATACCTCAGACTGTTCGACAGCCCAAGGTTTTTGCCTGTGATTATCCATAGCGGACTAACCACTCCTTTCGTAAAAAAATAATGGAAAACGACCTACTAGCATAAGCCGTTCCCCATTTGAGAAACTTGTTCAGTTTTCATTTGCGTATCGGCAGCGTCATAGGCGCTTCTCGGTATGTAAATTATATAATATATAGTTTATCATATTGTGACATAGTGTCAATATAACTAATCATGGTGAAAGAGTTCTTTAATTTTTCTTAACCAATTGTCTTTAGTAGAAGGAGTAGTTTTCGTTTGTGACTCAGAGTTAGTTTGCTCTATATGCTGTTTACTGGAAAAATGTTTAACATGTTTCGCCTTTTTTGGTGCAGATGCGGACTGTTTTTTCTTAGTATTTTGATGATCATGCAATTTCATTATTTTTGGTTGCTTATTTTGGCGCACATAATAATGGTCTTCATCAGTTTGTGCTTCCATCGCAATATCGGGACGCAAATAATATAGCTCTTGACCGTCATAGCTGTTAATTAAAAAGACAAGAATATCGTGTAAATCACAAATACAGTGCCAGGCTTGCTTTTGATCTGGTTCAATTTGGTTATCGTGGACAGCAGCGTTGCCCATGCGGCGTATTTCGTCAAATAAATCCATGATCGAAAGAGGGTAATCTAGTTCATTGCGTAAATAATGTGTATTATTACGCAAATTACGGTGTTCTCCATCATGAACTGTGTAATATGGACTGAGATTTTCTAACTTAAAAATTTTTTTGATTAGACTCTCTAATAGAAGACGTGAATTTGAAATAACGTCACGATAATCATCAATTGTGTATAATTTGTGGATTTTTTCAGCGGTAGGAAAGGCTTCCTTGAAGCTGCTATTTTTTACAAAATCAAAATTTACTTCCACTGTGCAATCCCCTCCAAAATAAAATAATGCTACTAAATATAATAAGAACTTCGTCTTGATTTGTGAATAAAAGATGTTTGCTTTTTTTGATCAACTTGTTAATCTAAGTTAAAAGGATTTGTGAAAAGGTGTTTTGATCAATGAAAAAACATAAGAAAATTTGGATATCGGGAGTTATTATCCTGTTAATTGGTATTGCATGGCTAATTGGCAATTTTTATTACACTAAAGAACGTCAAATTGACCGCATTGTAGCTAAAATGCAGGATCCTAAAACTGAGCTGGCTCAGTATGTCACGGCTTCAACGCCTGATATGGATGTGACAGATAAATCGCTGAAGCCGCTTCAAAATTACTTTAAAGAGCATCACAGTGCAGCTAAACGTTTAGCCTATAATTTGCGCCATAATCGCGATCATGGTGAAATCAGACTGATTCAAGATGGACGCAATTTTTTGCTTTTTCCAAAATATAAGTTGTGGATACAAGTATATCGCCCACAGGTGAAGACCAATCACGCTAATTCAACTTTGACGGTTAACCAAAAGGATTATGGTGAAATGGAAGGTGGCAATCAGAATTACTATCAAGATTTAGGTATGGTCTTTCCTGGTCGCTATCATATATTAGTTAAATCTAAGGTTAATGGTCGCCATTTAGATGCTGATTCGATTGTTAACATTTGGTCAGATAAGACTGTTGATATGAAGATCAAAACGGCCACTTTCCAAGTGCGCAGCGTTCCTAATGGTACGATCTATATCAATGATCGTAAGGCGGGTAAATTGAACCAGCATGGTAGCTATACTTTCAAGGATTATCCGATTGCTAAGCGAATGGAAATCTATATTAAGAGTAAGGCAGATGGTCAAACTATTAAGTCCGAAAGGGTAACGGATTTGTCGCAATCAATTAGTTCGGAATTTTCTAATAGTGAGGATGACGTCACTGATTATGATGGTACTGCTGAATATCAAGGCAATGGCGAAAAAGATGTCTATCAGGATGCAGAAGGTGACTATATTGTTAACCCGATTTGGCCTGGCTTGATTAAGGTGGGGGATGCAGCTAAGCTATTGTACAACACCCTTAAGTCGCCAAATGCAGATGACTTTGAAAATGGAAAAGAAAATGCAGACTATAAGAAGATTGCTAAGCAACTAAAGGAATGGCATAAAAAGAAGAGTATCAAGAAATTAAGTGTAAAGATCAAGGTGCTCTCTGTTTTACCAGGTAAGCGTAATTATAGTCGGATTAACTATGAAGTAACCTTTATTAAAAAGTATAAAGATAAGAGTAAAAAGAAAGAACGATTGTCGTATCAAAACGCTGTTTTCCACCAAAAAGATGGCAAACAATTGATTCAGACTTTGGGCGACTGCAAGTTAATAAAAACTAAAACAAGTGACTAAAGATTAGTTAGAGTAAGACTTCCTACTGTTAAAAATAGTAGGAAGTTTTTTAATAACAGTGAAGCTATATAAAAATATTGTTTTGCAAAAATAATTAAACAAACAAAATAAGATTAGGCCCGATTCGCCTAATCTTATTTTGCTATAAATGCATTAAATTCCACTTAGGTATCTTAATTTCGCCTTTCTCACTCATTGTCATAATAGTGATTGAAGCATTCTTAGGACCTGGAACCAAAGGAATATGGTCACCATAACGATACCAGAGACTTCTAATAGTGAAGCCGTGAGTAACTAGCAGAATGTTTTCAGCGCCATCCAATTGACTGATTAATTTAAAACCATCATCAAGACGAGCCCAATATTCTTCAGCGTTTTCTGCTTGGTGATAAGGATCGGCTTCTTTAATCCAATCCTTAATAGTATCGATGCTCTCATGAGCAAACATTTCTTGCCGTGTTCCGTAGCCGTGACTGCCACCAATCATTCGCCAAGCCATTTCGGAATCCATTCCTTCGAAGTAGCCGTAGAATTGTTCTCTGAAAAATGGACTAGCGATGTGCTGCAATTCGTCTTTGTTGGCGTTATATTTCATGATGATCTCACAGGTATCACTTGCTCTCTTAAGATCACTAGACAATGCAATGTCAAAAGGTACTTCGCTTAAAGCTTTACCAGCTTCTTCAGCGCCTTCAATTCCTGGTGTAGTTAATGGTGTGTCACACCAACCTTGCATCTTATTGTAGCGATTGATATAAGTTTGACCGTGACGGACGATATAAATTCTTTTCATATTTTTCTCCTCGTAAAAAGCTCACACTTTATTGTAGAAAAAAGAGGTGAGCTTTTAAAGTTAATTATTTTCGTGGTAGATCTTTTTAACAGTTTTAATATCTTGCGGTTGAATCGTATAGATCGAACCCTTTGGGTACATGACTGAGACATTATTAGTGTGGTTTAAGCCAATTGCGTGGCCTAATTCGTGTTCAGCAGTATTAACGATTCGATTGTAACTGTAACCATACCATTCGTTTTGCAAATAGTAACGGTTCAAGTTGACCGTGGCCTTTAACAAATGTCCTGTAGCAGGGTTATAGGTAGTTGCTGTTTCTCCTGCGGCATTAGTGTCGCTATTATCGACTGTATTAATGACGATTTGAGCGTCTTTTTTATCATTTATTTGGTGAAAAGTAAAAGCACCGGTACGATTCCAAGCGTTCATTGCATTGACTGCAGCTGATCTTAGTTGAGCATTATTGCTAATATCGATATAAACCTTAGCTTCAGGATTTGACCATACACGATTGTCTGAAGAATCGTCATTTTCTGTTTTATCTGTGTCAGTTTTGATATTAGTAGTCTTTTTTTCGTTATTGGGAGAAATGGTCGTTTCGTTAGTTAGAAGTTCGTTAATTCGATAGCTAAGTGTAGCTAGGGAGTCTTGCGTTGCGATACGAATATTGGGATTGTTCTGATAAGTCCAAACGCCAAGAGCGATAAGAGCAAGCAAGAGAACATTTCTCAGTAATTTAAAAAATCTTTTCATGTATATATCACCCCAATATGTCAAGATTATAGTCTCTAAAGTTAAAGTTTTCATCAATTTTTATTTATATTTTTCTCACGAGCAGGAAAACTATTATGAAAGCGCTATTCATGGTAAAATAGTATGCGAATTTTTAAAGAAAAGGTGATTAGATGGCTACAGCCAAAACTGAAAAAAACGAAAAAGAACTTGAACAAAAGCACCTTGATAATATTATGGGTCAGATCAAGGACCGCGAAAAAACTTTAAAAAAATCTATCAAATCAGCTGAAGGCGAAGCAAGAGAGCTTAATTCACACTTTTTTGACGATGTTAAATTGGATTATGATGGTTATTCCACTTCAATGGAAACAGCACTGTCAATCCACCAGCAGCAACAATTATTGAGTGAACGTGAACATGCTTGGCAACATTCAGCTAAGCAGCTAGAGACTGTAGAGCGTTTAGAGAAGCGACCATATTTTGCTCGGGTTGATTTTAAAGAAAAAAATGAGGACCGAACAGAGACGATTTATATTGGTCTAGGTTCTTTTGCAGACAAGGACGATCACTTCTTGATCTATGACTGGCGGGCACCAATATCTTCAATTTATTATGATGGTAAATTGGGTAAAGTTTCTTATAATTCGCCTGAAGGTGAAATTACAGTTGATGTGACTAAGAAACGCCAATTTATGATTGAAGATGGCAAGATTGTGAACATGTTTGACACTGATGAGTCAATCGGTGATCAAATGCTCTTGGAAGTTTTGTCAGAAAAATCATCAACGCAGATGAAGTCAATCGTAACGACGATTCAACGCGAACAAAATAAGATTATTCGAAACACCAAAGCAGATCTGCTTTTTGTCCAGGGTGCGGCAGGTTCTGGTAAAACCAGTGCGATTTTGCAGCGGATAGCCTTTTTGCTTTATCGTTATCGTGGCAACCTGACTTCAAGTGATGTAATCATGTTCAGTCCTAACCAGTTGTTTAATGACTATATTAAGAATGTTTTGCCTGAAATGGGCGAACAAAATATGGTTCAAATGACTTACTGGCAGTTCGTTGCGCGACGGTTGCCAGGTATGGAAGTTGAAAACTTGTTCAGACAGTTTGAAGATCAAACCGCAGACAGCAATATTTCTAAGTTTAAGGATTCAGTTAATTTCTTTAACTTGTTAACTCGTTATGCAGAGCACTTGAATAAGCGCGGTGTTATTTTCAAGAATATTTATTTCCGTGATAAGAAGAAGCCTTACTTTGATAAGGAAAAAATTAAGGAGATCTATTATTCTTTCAATGAAAATTACAAGTTGGCCAACCGAATTGATGCAACGCGTGAAGAATTGATCAAGATGTTGAATCGAAAGATTACGCCAGAAACTAAGAAGGCTTGGGTGGCACACGCTATTGAAGGAATGAGCCAATCTGAATTAAATGAGTTATATGATCGACCTGATCAAGAATTTGAGTCTGAGGCTAAGGAAGAGGCCTTTTTAGGTAGAAAAATTGTATTATCAGCCTTGAAGGGCGTGCATAAGCGTATTTTGCACAACCACTTTTTGAATATGCGAGCACAATACCTGAGCTTTTTGCGAGCTGTACCTAAGATGGTTGATCTATCTAAGTGGAATATTGATGAAAATGATTGGTTGGCTCATGTGGAAGAAGTTAAGAATAACTTTAAGCAGCACCATATTGCCATGAATGATGTTTCAGCTTACTTATATTTGTATGACATGATCACTGGTCGCAGGACTGACTTTGAGATGCGTTATGCCTTCATTGACGAAATTCAAGATTATACTCCATTTCAATTAGCTTACTTGAAGTATAATTTCCCACGGGCCAAGTTTACAATGCTGGGTGACTTGAATCAGGCTATTTTTACTAAGGATGAAAGTCGTAGCTTACTTAAGCAGATCTCTGGCTTATTTGATCCTGAAAAAACTGATGTGGTGCAATTAACGAAATCATATCGTTCAACTAAGGAATTGACCAATTTCACCAAGCAAATTTTGCGTCAAGGCGAAAAGATTGAAGCCTTTAACCGTAAAGGTCCTAAGCCTATAATTTGGGGCAGAAAAACCGATGATGAAGCAATTGATGTTTTAGTTAACGTTTTGCATAATAATGAACAAAATAAGCGTACGACAGCTGTTATTACCAAAGACTTAGCTGCAGCTAAATTTGTGCATGAAGAATTAGCTAAAAAAGGTGAAAACACGACCTTAATTGCGACTGCTAATCAGCGACTAGTTGATGGTACTCTAGTTGTGCCTTCTTACTTGGCTAAGGGACTAGAATTTGATGCGGTAGTCATGTGGGATGCCTCTAAAGCTGCTTACCATAAATTGGATGAAACTCAACTTGTTTATACTATTACCTCTCGTGCAATGTATAAGCTAGATATTATTTATACTGGAGAAAAGAGTCCATTGCTTGATGTTGATCCAGATACTTATGAAGAAAAATAATTGACAAAAGTTGCTAGATCATTTAAGATTTATTCAACATTAAAAACAACTTAGAACAGAAATAGTAATACTAGTCAAAGTAATAGAGAGTCTTTGCTGGTGGAAATAAGATATTTGCTAGTATGAATCACATCTGTGAGTTGGTCTTCTGAACAAAAGTAGGAAAATCCGGGATAGCCCGTTATAGCTAAAGGTTGATTATTGAACTTATTGAGGCAAGTTGCGTGAGCAATTTGTAAACATGAGGTGGAACCGCGATTACATTCGCCCTCGTAGCCGTTTGGCTATGAGGGTTTTTCTTTTAAAATAATCAACCTAGTGAGGCATTTCTGCGTGAGCAGGTGCGAACATGAGGTGGAATCACGAGCAGTCGTCCTCTTAGGTTAATCCTAAGGGGGCTTTTTTATTAGGAAAGAAAAATGAAGGTGAGAGTATGTCATTAAAATATATTGCAGAAATTTTACCCGCTCTTTTGTCAGGAGCAGGCATGACGTTAAGTATTTTTTTCTGGACGTTAATTTTAGCAACGCCATTAGGAATTTTGGTCTCATTAGGTGAAAAAAGTAAGTTTAAACCATTACGCTGGTTGGTTAACTTTTATGTTTGGATTATGCGGGGCACGCCCTTATTATTGCAATTGATCTTTGTCTTTTATGGCTTACCAATTATTCATATCGTCTTTCCCCGCTATCAAGCAGCCTTGTTTGCTTTTGTTTTGAATTATGCGGCTTATTTTGCGGAAATTTTTCGTGGCGGCTTCCAATCGATTGATGAAGGCCAGTTTGAAGCAGCGAAAGTTTTGCGCTTGAGCCGCTGGCAAACGATGACCAAGATCATTATTCCCCAGGTAATAAAAATTGTTTTGCCTTCAATTGGAAATGAAGTAATTAACTTGGTAAAGGATTCATCGCTAGTTTATGTCATTGGTTTAGGTGATTTGCTTAGGGCCGGCAATGTGGCAATGGCCAGAGACGTAACACTGGTACCGTTAGTTTTAGTAGGTGTAATTTATTTACTGTTGATCGGTATTTGTGCTTTTGTTTTGAAAAAGCTGGAAAACCACTTTTCTTATTACAAGTAGTTGAGGTGAGAATATGTTAGAAGTGAAAAATTTGAGCAAAGAATTTAACGGTCACCAAATTTTGCGTAACATCTCCTTTACCTTGAAAGATGGAGAAATTATGACAATTGTAGGCCCATCTGGAGCGGGGAAAACCACCTTACTAAGAATTATTGCCGGTTTGGAAACAAAAGATGCCGGTGAAATTTTGATTGACGGTAAACCTTATGATTCAGGCAAGGTTGGCGTTGTTTTCCAAGATTATAATCTTTTTCCTAATTTGAACGTTTTACAGAATATCACTTTGGCACCTACTTTGGTATTAAAAAAGAGTAAAACTGAAGCAGAGCAGGATGCGCGTGTATTGTTAAAACGTCTACAAATGAGTGGCCGTGAACAGCAGTATCCTTATGAGTTATCAGGTGGGCAGAAACAGCGAGTAGCTATCGCTAGAGCTTTGGCTATGAAACCGCGGATTCTTTGTTATGATGAGCCAACTAGCGCGCTAGATCCTAATTTACGTAAAGAAGTTGAGAAAATGATTTTAAGCTTAAAAAAATCGGGTTTAACCCAGCTGATTATCACCCACGACTTGAATTTTGCAGAGAATGTGGCGGATCAGATGCTCAAGGTTCGACCGTTAAGCGAGGATTAGGCAATGAAAAAATGGATTTTAGGTATCGTCTTGGCCTTAACATTATGTTTAACTGGTTGCCAAAGCGTACAAAAAGAAGCTAATACTCAAGATACATGGAATAGGATTGTCAGCAAAAAGCAAGTGGTAATTGGCTTAGACGATAGTTTTGTACCAATGGGCTTTGAAAAGAAAAACGGCCAATTGACGGGTTATGACATCGACTTAGCTAAGGCAGTCTTTAAACAATATGGTATTAAGGTTTCTTTTCAGACGATTGACTGGTCAATGAACGTTACAGAGCTGCGTAACGGTACGATAGACTTACTCTGGAATGGTTACAGCATTACGCCAGAACGACAGAAAAAAGTAGCTTTTAGCAAGTCATATTTACGTAATCGCCAGGTTATAGTTGTGAAAAAAGATAGTGGCATTAGTTCATTTAAACAAATGAAGAATTATGAATTAGGAATGCAAACTGGTTCAACAGCAGAGCAGTGGTATGAAACTAAACAAGACGTGCTGCATGCTAAGAAAACAGTTTTATATGATACGATTTCTAATTCGTTCTTGGATCTGAATGCAGGACGAATTCAAGGAATTCTGTTAGATGAAGTTTATGCCGACTATTATATTGCTCACATGGCTAAAAGTAGCGAATACAAGGTAATTCAGAATGATCGCGTGCCAATGGACTTGTTCGCTGTGGGGATGCGTAAGGGAGACAAAACTTTGCGCAAAAAGGTTAATGAAGGTCTGGTTAAGTTGCAAAAAAATGGTCAATTGCGCAAACTTAATGAAAAATGGTTTGGCAGAAACAGTAGTTGGTTAGGCAAGTAATATGAAGATAGATGATTTTACTTTTAAAAAGATTGATGAAATGACAGCTAGAGAATTCTATTGCGTAGAAAGATTGCGCAACACGACTTTTGTAGCTGAACAGAAGATAACTCTACCAGATTTAGATGATGAGGACCTAATTGCTGTTCAGGTTTATTTACTCAATCAAAAACAGACGACTGCCTTAGCGACTTGTCGTCTGTTTCAAGAAGATGGTAAATGGATGCTAGGACGCGTTGCTGTGTCAAAAGAAGCGCGCGGACAACAGCTAGGGTCGAAAATGATTACAGCTGTGCATAAATTTTTACGGCAAAATAAGATTGATACAGTTTACTGTCACGCCCAAATGCGAGTAAAGCCTTTCTATGATAGCTTGGGCTATCAAGTTGTAGGCGAACCGTTTGATGAAGGCGGCGTAGAACATGTGATGATGAAGAGGGACTTGGCTTAGGCTAAGTCTTTTTTGATTACTGGCACGATTTGATTAACTAAAAACTCATTTCCTTGATCAGTTAAATGTTGCCCGTCGGCTTGATAATATGTCGATTTGTCTTTTAAGTTTCTCATTGCAGGTAAAATATCCACAAATTGTGCACCATGTGTCTTTGCGACTTTTTGGGCGATATTGTTAAAAAGATCGAGTCTTTCAGCACCATAATATTGAAAAATGTCACTTTCTGGATTGGGATTGCACAATCCCACAACAATGGCTTTGCCTACTGCACTAAGGATTTGAGCCAAGTTTTTTTCGTAGCTTTCTGGACTAATGCCCCAAGCTGTTGCGGCATCGTTATTGCCGTATTCAACAACAACTAGATCATGTTCTGGGGGAATTTGTTCCAAATAATCGACGCCTTCAACTGTGGTAGCACCGCTTTTAGAAATGTTTTCCACCTGTGCATAATTAATTAGTGCCTGTTGAAATAAATTAGTTACTAGGTTTGTATTTTGACCATTACGATATCCGTTAAAAATGGAATCGCCGAATAGGATTATTTTTTTCATATTTTTAGCGCTTTCTATTATAATAAGTTAGTGTTTTAGAAGGAATATGGATACGATATATGAGAAATTATACGAGTTTTAACAGAAATGAATGGGCTAAATTAGCTCCCTTAGATAAAGTCAATATTACCAAAGAAGAATTAGCTGATATCAAGTCTTTAGGAGACGTGATTGACCTAACCGACGTGCATGAGATCTATACCAGTTTGATCAGTTACTTACACTTAGTTTACCAACAAAAAAAGAATGCGCAAAAAGCACAAATCAAATTTTTGCATAAAAGTTTTTCACCAGCTCCGTTTATCATCGGTATTTCGGGTTCGGTTGCGGTTGGCAAATCAACCACTGCGCGTTTATTACAATTGTTGCTCAGTAGAACCTATCCAGAATTAAAGGTACACTTGATGACCACGGATGGTTTTATTTACCCTAATGAGGAATTAAAACGGCGCAATTTAATGCCCCGCAAAGGTTTTCCAGAAAGCTATGATATGGCTTTACTTAGCGACTTTTTGCGTGATGTCTTGAGTGGCAAAAGCGATATTGTTTATCCGTTGTATTCTCAAGAATTAAGCGATATAGTACCTGGGAAATATGGTCATGTAAAAAATCCTGATGTATTGATTATTGAAGGAATTAATACATTGCAATTGCCCGAGAGTGGACAAGTTGTGACTAGTGACTTTTTCGATTTTTCAATTTATATTGACGCTGAAGAAGATTTGATTGAAAAATGGTACATGCAACGCTTTAGAAAAGTACTTAAATTAAATAAAAATAAGCCAGATAATTTTTACTATAAAATGGCTAATGGACCGCTGGAAGATGCAATTCAATTGGCTGAAGAAACCTGGCAGATGGTTAATCTGGTCAACTTGCGTGAATATATTGCACCAACTAAGCAGCGGGCAAGCTTAATTCTCCATAAAACTGATGGACATTTGATTGATCGGATATACCTGCGGCACATCTAATTTGGTATACTAGGTATTATGAATACGATTTATTTACTGTTGATAAAAAAATTTGCTTTGCCTCCAGCGTGTTTAAACTAGTCGAAAGGTAAGTTTAAATTAAAGGAGAAAAATAATGGTACAAGCAATTAATTTAAAAAAAGGTATGATTTTTAGCCAAGATGGCAAGTTGATTAAGGTATTGAAGGCTAACCACCATAAGCCAGGTAAGGGTAATACCGTTATGCAAATGGATTTGCGTGACGTTAAGAGTGGTGCAGTTGTACACAAGACCATGCGTCCAACTGAAAAAGTGGATTTAGTTGAAGTAACTAAGAAAAAGGCTCAATACCTTTACGGCGAAGGTGATACTTATACTTTCATGGATACTGATACTTATGATCAATATGAAGTTTCAGCTGATCAATTGGGTGATGACGTTAAGTTCTTGATGCCTAACATTATGGTTGATATGGACTTTACAGATGATAACAAGATTATCGGTATTGAATTGCCATCAACTGTTGAAATGACCGTTAAGGAAACACAACCAGAGATTAAGGGTGCAACTGTAGCTGGTGGTGGTAAACCTGCTACTATGGAAACTGGCTTAGTTGTGCAAGTTCCTGATTTTATCAAGAATGGCGAAAAGCTAATTATTGGTACTGAAAACGGTGATTACAAGTCACGTGCAGATAGTCAACCAAGATAATTGATTGCACAAAAATAAGCATCGCGTAAAGTGATGCTTATTTTTATCTACAAATCTAAAGCATACTTGAGGATTTTTTGAAATGACAATTGGTGAAGCATTAAAAAAAGAACGAAAAGAGTTAGAGTTATCACAGACTGAAATGGCAGGCGATGTTTTAACAAAATCATACTATTCCAAGATTGAACGAAATCAGTATGAAATTAAGGCAATAGACTTGATTAAAATTTTGCAGCTGCATGATATTGATGTCGTTAATTTTTTTAACAAAATCGTACCAGCACAAGCAAATAATGAAGAAGAGAAAGTTGAAAGATATTTATCTCAATTACACGAAGCATATTATCATGAAGATTTGCCCAAAATATCTGATTTACAGAAAAAGCTAAGTCAAGAAAAGCAAACTAGTAGGATTTTAAACCTGGTTACTCAAGCAACCTTGATAAAGGCTTATCTAACAAATACTTTTGATCAACTTTCGGATAAAGAAAAATTAAATATCAGGAAACAAGTTTTTAAAACAACAAATTGGGATGAAAATTCATTAAGGCTCTTTGCGATAGCTATGCCCTTATTTGATATGAATGATCTAAAAATTATTATTGGTTCAATTTTTAAAAAATTCCCACAAATAAATGAATTACCAGATATAAGTCAAAGATTGATTGCTGCAATTGCAGTTAATTATTTAGAATGGTCGTTTCGAAAACATAATAATGATAGAGAGGGAATAAATGGATCTCTGAGCATACTAAAGAAGTTAAACTTGGAGCCTAAGAATTGCTTCGCCAAAATTATGGAACAGTATTATATTGCTATATTTAGTGATGATGAGAAAAGAGCTAAAGAAATTAAGCAGTTCTTTGTTAATAACAATATGGCAGGATTTATAGACAATTCAAGATAAAAGTGTCACATATGACACTTTTATTTTTTTTACATAAAAAATAGTTAGGATGTGAGTACGAGTTTAAGCAGAACGTACATGATGATGTAGAATCAGGTGACATCCAATGAAGACAAAAGTAATACAAATTAACTTGAAATGGGTACTAAAAAATTTGCCTGCTAAATTAATACTTGCCATCATTATTCTTTCAATCACTAGTTCATTTGAAGGAGTAATCAACGGTTACGTACTTGGACAAATGACCAATATTGCCTTTCATAATTTTCAAAACGTTGGCACCTTTTTACTCTTTGTATTGCTAGCTTATCTAATAACTTATGCTTCTGCTTATTTGTTTTTGCTAGTGACACAAAAATCTATGCAATATTTAAATGAGCAGTTAAAATACAGTTTCTTTACTTCAGATTTTCAAAAAGAAGACAATATGTCTGGAGAGTCTTCGGAAGTAATTAACAATATAACTAATGTCTCTAATCAAATTCAAAGACAATATTTTCAACCATTGTTTTATTTGCTCCAATGTATAATGACAATCATATCCACGACAATTGTTGTCTTAGAAACTAATTTTGTTTTAGGGCTAATCTATATTTTGCTCTCAGCACTAAGCATGATCCCTAATGAAGTTGGCAAAAAACGGATGAATAATCGGACCGATCAATGGAGTGCTTCTAATACAAAGTTAGTCACTATGATGAAAGATATTTTTCAAGGTAAGTCTGAGATAAACAAATTTGCTGTTAGAAAACTGTTCTTTAAGAATTTTAATCACGCATTACATGCTGAGGAAGAGAATTATTTTAAAATGAACCAGGTGCAGTTCACAGTACAGTTTTGCGCTTGGATGTGTTCGCTATTGGCGGATATTATTCCAATGGGAATCGGCTTATTAATGGTTGTTTATCATGTAGGTGGTGTCGAAATAGGCACAATCGTTACTCTGTCGTTAACTGCTGATCATATTCTTGAAGGAATCAGAGAATTAGCTTCTTACCAGACCTCAATTACTAGTACCAAGAATATCCGCAAAATGAGCTTTAAGACAGGAGCTAATAATCAAGATCAGGTAGCTCTAGCAGAACCTCAACTTACTGTAGATAATGTAAGTTTTAAAAGAGATAATAAATGGATCTTCAAAAACGTCAACCTCCAACTTGAAAATACCGATAAAATCATCGTCACTGGGGATTCAGGAGTAGGGAAATCTACCTTACTTAATTTAATCTCTGGGCAATTGAAACCAACTTCTGGTCAGATAAGATTTGGTAAGCGACCAATAGCTTTATCAGATTCCATTTTTATTTCACAAAAGTCTTGGTTATTTGAAGGAACAGTGGCTGAAAACTTGGCTCTGTATCAAGATTTTTCTGAAGCAGATATGGTTAAGGTTCTTAAAGAAGTTCGTTTGTGGAAAGAATTAGGGGATAGTCCTCTAAATTTCAAAATTGATAGTAATGGCACTAATTTGTCTGGTGGACAAGCACAAAGAATGGCGATTGCTCGTGGCCTTTTAAGACACAAGGAATTATTTTTACTTGATGAAATTACTTCTAGTTTGGATAAGGAAAACGCCAAGCAAATTAGAACATTGATTTATGAACTGCCAATAATGGTGATTGAAGTAGCCCATAATATTGATGATACATTGGTAGATAAGTTTGGGCTTAAGATTTATACGTTAACAAAAAATGGATTTATTGAAGATAGTCAACCGAGATAATTGATTGCGAATAAATAAGCATCGCGTAAAGTGATGCTTATTTTTGTTATATTAGCTCTTTTGTTTCGGCATTAATTTTTATTTCACGTTTTTGTTCATCACGAATCAAAATGATTTTCCAAATTGCTTGATCATTAACATCTTCTAATTCCCAGGAAATAGGAATGCTATTTCTAAATTCCTTGGTGGCAATTTCAGTAGCTTCTTTACGTGAAATTGTCTTATTTAAGTTTAAGTATGTTTCTTTATCAAAATCGTAATTAAGCACTTGAGTTGATTGACCTATGATTTTATTATTAGTTGCATCGACTTGAATCATACAATCCTTACGATCATCAAAACCTACAATGTTATAGACATAAATGCCCTTGTTCAAAGTTAAAGAGATGGACTTGATCATTGCACTAGAGTATAGAGATTTAAATTTACGGATAGCACCGCTTTGATCCACTCTAATTGCTGGCAGCTTATCGCTGGAATAGCTAACTGCCTGTGTTTTATTTAAATAGAAATGCCGACACAAATGCTTAGAATAATTGTCAGAAATCTTTTCATATACACCTCTTACTTATGTACTGATATTTTTATACCAATTATAAGCCATAAGTAGGAAAGTAACGAGTTGTCAATATAGACTTTAAAATTTCTTACGCCTTTTATTTTATTTTTGTAATGTTTAGACCAAAAGACAAATTAATGCTAGCAATGCAGGTAACATTTGTACCACAAAAATCTTTTTAGTTGCAGTAAAACCACCGAAAATTGCGACAACGACGATCAAAGTTAGCAATAATTCCCAAACGGTGAAGACCACAGGAGCTTTGAAAACAAAGTAAACTAGGATCAACAAAAGCCCTAGCATCCCGTTATAGATGCCTTGGTTCGCCATCGAAATTCGCGCAGCTCTTTGCTTAACAAAATTGATGTCCATATCAAAGGCCTTCGCCTGCATTTCAGATTTACCAAAAATTTCTAAAAAACAAATTCCAATATGTTCAATCCCCACGATAAACGTTAGAACTATACCAATTGTAGTCATTCGTATTCCTCCTTTGCTCATTATAATTATACGGAAAAAATGATTTTTACAAAATAAAATGTTGACAGATATAAACTAACAAGTTAAGATAAGCTTATCAAAAGTAAGAAGGAGATGAATCACATGTTATTAGCACGTCAATTGCAATGCCAAAACTGCCAATGTTGTTGCACAAACAACATCTATTTGTCGTGCTCTAATGTGTGATCATCGAAGACTATTACTTATAACTAGTTATGAAGTTGTGGTTCTTTTTGGGATGTATTCCGCGTTGGAGTACATCCCATTTTTTGTTGCAAAGAAAGGAAAAAACATGTCGAAATTAAAGGGAGTTTTAGCAGGTATTGTCACGGTTTCATTAGGGATGCTCCTGGCAGCATGTGGCAATAACAATGCATCGACAGCAGAAAAGAATACTTTAAACTTGAGCACTACAGCTCCACTAGATACGATTGATATCAGTAAGTCTACCGGATTTGGTCAAACTGGCAATGTATTCGAAAGTTTTTATCGTCTTGGTAAAAATGGTAAGCCAACAGCCGGCTTAGCTAAAACTGGGACCGTATCTAAAGATGGTAAAACTTGGACGTTTAAAATACGTGATTCTAAGTGGTCAAATGGCGATCCGATTGTAGCGCAGGACTTTGTTTATTCTTGGAGAAGAAGCTTGAATCCTAAGACGTTTTCTCCGTATGCCTATCTTTTTAGTGGTGTAAAAAATGCTGATGCGATCATTGCAGGAAAGAAGTCACCTAATGCATTAGGGATTTCTGCACCGGATAAAAAGACAGTAGTGGTTAAGTTAAATCGTCCAATTGCTTACTTTAAAGTATTGATGGCCTATCCATTATTTGGGCCGCAGAACGAAAAAGTTGTGAAAAATTATGGCAATAGATATGCAACCGAAGCTCAATACCAAGTCTACTCAGGTCCTTTCAAAATTAAAGGATGGAACGGAACTAATGATACCTGGTCATTTGTTAAAAATAATGATTACTGGGATAAAAAAGCAGTTAAGTTGAACAAGATCCATTATCAAGTGGTTAAGTCCAACAATACTGGTTATCAGATGTATCAACAAGGTAAGCTGGATTTAACTCCGCTTTCAAGTGAGCAAGTTAAGAACTTAAAGAGTAATAATGACTTTACTCAATATCCATATTCGTTAGTGCGTTTCTTGCTTTATAATTTTAAGGATAAAAATGCAGTTAATAGAAAGGCCTTGAATAATAAAAATATTCGCTTGGCTTTATCATTATCAATTGATCGTGATATTGTGACTAAAAAGGTTTTAGGCAATGGCTCAACTCTGCCAAAAGGCTTTGTTGCCAATGATTTGGCTGCAAATCCTAAAACAGGTATAGATTTTGCTAAAGAACAAGCAGTGAAAAATACAGTTGATTATAATCCAGCTCTAGCCAAGAAATATTGGCAAAAGGGATTACAGGAGATTGGCCAAAAGAGTTTGACTTTTGATGTTTTATCTTCAAATGATGAAGCAGACAGTGATCAATTGACCCAATATTTGCAGTCACAATGGACCAAAGAATTGAAGGGAATCAAGATAAATATTACCAATATTCCTGATAAATCAACCATCAGTCGAGCACATCAAGGCAACTTTGACATTTATCTCTCTCATTGGGGTGGCGACTTCAACGACCCGATGACATTTATGCAAATTCCAATGACAGGTACGTCTTACAATTACGGTAAGTGGTCAAATTCTGAATATGATAATTTGGTTAAAAAGGCTGGTAATCAAGATGCCAATAATCCTGAAAAACGCTGGAATGATCTGGTTTCGGCAGCTAAGATTGTAAATGGCAATCAAGCAATTACATCAATTTATCAACAGACCACCGCATATTTACAAAATAAGCGAGTTCACGGCATTATTCATAATACTGCTGGTACACAATGGTCATATAAGTATGCTTATGTAGATTAAAGGAGAAGGGAGTAATCCCTTTTAATTTTGCAGTAATTTAAGTAAAGT
>SKEM01000559.1_pt1 | contig 24125 bp, 18 predicted proteins | sample 4826731 | NCBI WGS metagenome assembly SKEM01 (sample SAMN11008809, study PRJNA524170) | human gut metagenome | biome: Human fecal sample; material: Feces; isolation source: fecal sample from pouch patient p37 | host: Homo sapiens | place: Israel: Tel-Aviv | collected 2015-07-27
TATGCAAAGAAACGTGAAGTATCTTCCTACAGTAAAAATACTCGAAAGCACATAGAATAAGGCTTTACGAGCATTTAAGAAAATATAAAAAGATAATTAGAAATTTATACTTTGTTTCAAAGAAAAAAAGAATACGGGAAAACAGTGATTATTCTGTCTTCCTATACTCTTCTCTATGTTTATTTCACTTCGGAGATCAATCCGGTATCCACATCATACACAGCTCCTGAAATCACTACATCCTCTGGAATCAAAGGGGAAGCTTTTAAAAGCTCCATATCTTCACGGACACTCTCTTCAATGTCTTGAAAGGGGAGGAAGTCGCGCTCTCCCACATCTACTCCCAGTTCTTTCTTTAGATGCTGCCGGAAAGCTTCGTTTTCAAAGGTTTGTGCGCCACAGTCTGTATGGTGCAAGACGACGATTTCGCGGGTTCCCATCTGTTGCTGGGAAATAACCAAGGAGCGGATCATGTCATCTGTCACGCGCCCTCCAGCATTCCGCAAAATATGGGCATCTCCAAGAGCCAGGCCCAGTGCTGGTGCCACGTGAAGGCGGGAATCCATACAGGTCACGATGGCGACTTGTGTTTTGGGCTTAATCGGAAGACGGAGGTCTCCATGCAACGCCACATAAGCTTGGTTGGCTGTTAAAAAATTATCAAAATAAGACATGGTCTCTCCTTTGTTCCTTTGAAATTCAAATCATCTATTATTTTACCACATCTCGCTATTTCTGTCAGAGAGGATCTCCCGTTATCTGTCACATCTGAAAAAAGAGAGTGGGACAGAAATCGGTAATTCGTTAGTATTCGATTTCGTCGTCCTACCTCCGCACAGTTGAACAGAGCTGTAAAAGCTGATGAAATCAGCGTAGTAGAGCCCACTCAACCACTGCATCTTGTTCGACAATCCAAAATCAATTGAGAGGCTAGGACTTTCGTCCCAGCCTCTTTTCTTCTATTAAAATACTTTCTTCAAGACTTCAGCTAGTGTACTCACACCGACCACTTGGATACCTGATGGTGTCGTGATCCCCGTCAGAGAATTTTTAGGCACATAAATCTTGGTAAAACCGAGCTTAGCAGCTTCATTGATCCGTTGTTCGATCCGATTGACTCGGCGGACTTCTCCGGTCAAGCCCAACTCTCCAACGAAACACTCTTGCGGGTTGGTTGGCTTGTCCTTATAGCTCGAGGCAATAGCAACTGCAACAGCCAGGTCAATAGCAGGTTCATCTAATTTGACACCACCAGCTGATTTGAGATAAGCATCCTGATTTTGGAGAAGCAAACCTGCCCGTTTCTCCAAAACAGCCATAATCAAGCTAGCACGATTGAAATCAAGGCCTGTTGTAGTTCTCTTGGCATTTCCAAACATAGTCGGTGTTACCAAGGCCTGAACCTCTGCAAGAATAGGACGCGTCCCTTCCATGGTCACCACAATGGACGAACCAGTTGCTCCATCTAAACGTTCTTCTAGGAAAACTTGACTCGGATTAAGAACCTCAACCAAGCCACCTGATTGCATCTCAAAAATCCCAATTTCATTTGTCGAGCCAAAACGGTTTTTGACTGCTCTCAAGATTCGGAAGGTATGGTGGCGCTCCCCTTCAAAGTAAAGCACCGTATCCACCATATGCTCCAACATACGCGGACCCGCCAAGGTTCCTTCCTTGGTCACATGGCCGACGATAAAGATAGCTATGTTATTGGTTTTGGCCAGCTGCATGAGTTCTGCAGTCACCTCACGCACCTGAGACACAGAACCTTGAACTCCAGAAATCTCAGGAGACATGATGGTCTGGATAGAGTCGATGATGAGAAAATCTGGCTGAATTCTCTCTATTTCTGCCCGTACGCTCTGCATATTGGTCTCTGCATAGAGATAAAACTCGCTATCAATATCACCTAAACGCTCTGCACGGAGTTTGATTTGCTGAGCAGACTCCTCCCCACTGACATAGAGAACTGTCCCTACTTGAGACAGCTGGGTTGAGACTTGTAAGAGCAGAGTTGATTTCCCAATCCCTGGATCCCCGCCGATAAGAACGAGACTCCCTGGCACCACACCTCCACCAAGAACTCGGTTGAACTCCTCCATTTCAGTCTTTGTTCGATTGACATTGATGGAGGTCACTTCAGCCAGTTTCATAGGCTTGGTTTTCTCCCCTGTCAAGGACACACGCGCATTCTTGACCTCTGCAACCTCAACTTCCTCAACAAAAGAAGACCAAGACCCACAGTTAGGACAACGCCCCAGATATTTAGGGGAATTATACCCACAATTTTGACATACAAATGTCGCTTTTTTCTTTGCGATGATAAACCTCTTTCTATATCTCTATCTCACACTCAATCACTTGGCAAAAATCAATCTTCTCATCTGGTACAAATTGACGCATGAGCATGCGATGGGCTACAACTACCACAGTTTGATGTTCCCGATACTTAGCCATGCATTCTAGAAAACGAGACTTCATCTCTACAGCTGTCTCATATTGAACAGGAGAATTTGGGAGCAACTCCCCCATGTTTTCTAAAAACAGACATCTAGCTGTTTCAAAGTTCTCTATACCTGTTTCATAAACCTGCCATTCATGCAACAATGGCTCTACCTTCAAAGGAAGGCCAGTAGCACAGGATACATAAAAAGCCGTTTCTAAAGCTCGCGTCACTGCAGAAGACACCAGGATATCAGCTGAGCCAAACAAAGGATTTTTGCAAAGCTCCTGAGCTTGTTGTTTTCCTTTCTCAGATAAGGGTGCCAAATCTATCCCGAATCCAGTATAGGAACGCTCCTCTAACTCACGGTAATTTGGCTCCCCGTGACGGATAAAAATAATTTTCATATTAAGATCCCCATAAAACTATTAATTCTCCTTGGTAGCTGCCAAAACGGAAGCCTTAACACAGCCATTGCCATCTACCCCTATAAACTCTATGCTTTTAGCACCGTTTTCCTCTAAAAAATCTTTTAAATCTGAATTAGTAAAGCAAGAAGCCCGACGCTTCTCAAAGATACGAGAAGATACAAGCAGCAAGCCGGTCGCAAATTTCTTCTTTCTGTCTTTTCTCCCCCGTCAAGGACACACGCGCATTCTTGACCTCTGCAACCTCAACCTCCTCAACAAAAGAAGACCAAGACCCACAGTTTGGACACCGTCCTAGATACTTGGGGGAATTATATTCACAATTTTGACACACAAATGTCGCCTTTTTCTTTGCGATAATAAACTTCTTTCTATATCTCTATCTCACACTCAATCACTTGGCAAAAATCAATCTTCTCATTTGGCACAAACTGGCGCATGAGCATTCCGTGAGTTACAATGATAATAGTTTTATAATTTTTATATTTTTCCAAAGCTGTTAAAAAACGATGACGCATCTCTAGATCAGTTTCATAGCGATAAAGAGAATCTTCAGATAAAGCTCCTTGATGTTTTAGATAATATTCATGAGCTACCAATACACTAGTTAAATCAGAGTTAGTGCCATCTAAGTCTGGACGCCACTCATGAAAAAACGGCTCCACAAACAAGTCCAATCCTGTTTCAACTGCTATATAATGTGCTGTTTCTAAAGCCCTCGTCACAGACGATGAAATAATAATCTCTGCCTTTCCAAAACATGCAGTTTTAGCAACTTCTTTTGCCAGACTGCGACCTTTTCCTGTCAATGGTGCTAAATCACGACCAAAACCACTATAGAGTTGCGGATTTTCAAGTTTATCAAGCATACTATAATCTGGCTCCCCATGACGAACAAAGATAATCTTCATATTAAGATCCCCATAAAACTATCCAATCTTGATTCCGCAATCTTGCCACTGCTTCAGTGTTTTAGAGAATTTCTTCTGGTTGGCAACTCCGACAGCAGACAAATCGACAGAAACCTGATAATTCTCCTTGACAGCTGCCAAAACGGAAGCCTTGACACAGCCATTGCCATCTACCCCTATAAACTCTATGCTTTTAGCACCGTTTCCCTCTAAAAAATCTTTTAAATCTGGATTAGTAAAGCAAGAAGCCCGACGCTTTTCAAAAATACGAGAAGATACAACCAGCAAGTCGGTCGCAAATTTCTTCTTCCTATCTTTTCTCTCCCAGAAAAAACGATTGAGAATATAGATAACTCGGTCGCTAGGATAGGTAGCAATTTTGTCATTTACAGCTGCAGTCAGTTTTTCATGATATGCTTTTCCTACAGCAACGTAATCTGACTGCATGTCTACAACTAATAAATAGTCTGCCATTTTATTCCTCTATTTTCCCGTACTTCCAAATCCACCGGTCCGCACGCCATCCGCTTCATCCCCATCTGCAATTAAGAACGGCGCAAAGACAGCCTGAACTACACGTTCCCCAACTTCAAGGATGACTTCTTGGTCCGTAATGTTTTTCATCTGAGCAAAGATATGGCCTTCATTTCCTGGATTGCCGTAGTAGTCTCCATCGATAACCCCAACAGAGTTGATCAAGACCAGGCCTTTTTTGCGAGGGTTAGAGGAACGGTCATAGAGATAGAGCACCTCAGTCGGTTGCATATAGGCCTTGACCCCAGTTGGGACGAGGACGATTTCTCCTGGTGCAATGACCGTGCGCTCTGCCACCTTTAAGTCGTAGCCAGCTGCGTGTGCTGTCTCCCGTTTTGGCAGTAAGTCCTGATTGGTATAGCTTGATACAAGTTCAAATCCACGAATTTTTGTCATCATAATTCCTCTTTCATTCTAAAATGTTTCTATCTCTTCTATTATACCATCACTTTGGTCTAGCGTCTCCCCTATACTACTATTCGTATTTTTTTAATAATGTCATTCATTTTTCTGCTCATTTTACGCACCTTTGGATATTTTATGACAGTTTCATGCATGTATTCTGAAAATTTTAGAAAGTAAATGAAAAAGCATTTTAATAGATAATTTGTGCAAAAATTCACTCTTTTTAGCTTGAAGCAACTCATTATTTTTGCTATAATTCCCTTTGTAGGGAATAATTTTAAAAGTAAAATATTTTACCCTATAAAATAATTTTATGGAGGTCGTGTCTCAGCACTCAATTCTTATTGCCAACAGATAGGATTTGGACGTTCCTATCTTTAAGAGTAATCAGGCATTGATAACTAGGCACTAATTTTTTATGAAAAGGGAAGATAAGATGAAGAATAGGAATATCAAAATTTTCTCATTTGTCCTTTGTTTAGTGGCCATGCTTTTCGCTTTAGGTCTGAATCGCACTTCAGCAGAAACTCCTGGAGTGACAGTAAGCGGAAAATTGGTCGATACAATCAAAAATATCAAAGTTACCAATAATGAAGGTGGCAACCTTGATTGGGAATTAGGACAATGGGCAACATTTCGTATCAATGCTGATTTCGACTTAGCTGGTAAGAATGTCAAAAAAGGTGATACGACTGATCTCACCGTTCCAGATGCTTTGATCATTACGTCGCAAAGTTTTGAAATTCGTGATGTCAATACGAATGAGGTCATTGCCCACGCAACGGTTGACAAAGACAATAAGAAATTGTCATTGACTTACACTGACTATGTCGAAAAACACTCAGATACCCAGGGATCCTTCTTCTTCTATGCGCGGATCGACTTTAAGAAACACCCTCAACAAGGGGAAGTCCCTGTTGAAATTACCGTCAATGGAGAAACCAAGATCGGCGGGAAGGTTACCTTTAAAGGAGTCGGAGACGGTAACCCAACTCCATTATCAAAAACTAGTTGGGTGAATGACAACGACCATAAAACAGTCACCTATACTATTTCTGTTAATAAAAGTAAACAAAATATCAAAGAAGTCACTATTGAAGATCATTTGAGATTTACAAATGCTTCCTATGTAAAAGACAGCATCAAAGTCATCAAAGGGAAGTTCTCATTTGAAGCAGGTGAATGGGTCTTTTCAAATCGTGTTGATGTAACGGATCAACACCCTGTTACCATCAGTGAAGATGGTCAATCTTTTGTTGTCAATCTGGGGGACATTAGCGAAAACGATCAATATCGGATTGATTATGATGTTCGCTTAAATTACGAGCCTGTAGACGGGGAACTTCTTAAAAACGATGCTACCCTTAAAGGAAAGCAGTTTGAAACAAAAGATGTGACAAACACAGCCGCTGTCCAAGTCGCAGGAGGATCTGGTGTCGGTTATGTCTTTACAATTCATGTCCACAAGGTAAACGATGAAAGTCAGCCACTTGCTGGAGCTAAGTTTAAAATCGTTCGTCAAGCCAACAACCAAGTGATTGGGGAATACGTTACAGATGAGAACGGAGATATTACGGTTAATGCGCTCTTAAAAGATAAATACATCTTAACAGAAACCGAGGCCCCTGCGGGTTATACGATCAAGGAGGCTGACACCGTCGTAAATGCTGAAGATTTTGGTAAGGATCATAAGGTTACGAAGACGATCGTCAATCCAAAAGAACAGACAACGACTACGACAACCACTACAACTACTACTACGACAACAACCTCTACAACGACTCAAGAGCCGACAACAACTACTACGACGACTCAAGAGCCAACAACGACTACGACAACAACTGAGGAACCTACACCTACTACCACTACAACAACTCCAGAGTCAACAACAACTTCAACAACAACTGAAGAACCTACAACAACGACTACGACGACTCAAGAGCCAACAACTACAACAACGACGACAGAAGGTCCAAAACCTACGCCGACTACGACAACAACTACAACGACGACTACAACCACGTCTGAAAAACCAGTGCCGACTCCAACGACCACTACGACAACAACTCCAGAAGGGCCAACAACGAATACGACCAAACCTGGTAACCCAGATGATTCTGGCACCACAACTTCAAACGGAGGTCGCAAGACATTCCTGCCAAAAACAGGTGAAGCAGTCGCTACTGGTGTCATCTTGATCGGTGTTGCTATCCTATCAGGAGCCGTCATCTTGAAACGCAAGATTTCTAATAACTAATCGTTTGCATTGCGGATCATATAAAAAAGGATCGCATCCCATTGGATGCGATCCTTTTTTGTGTTGATCACAGTTTTTGATACTCTCACACCTTATTGTCCTTCATTACTTCTGCTTCGTCTCATTTGAATGACGAGGTAAGCAACAGAAACAATAGATAGCAAGGCACCCAGGATCACGCCTTTTTGTCTAAAGACGAATTCAACCTTATGATTTCCCTTTGAGATTGGGAAGGATAAGAATGCATTCCATGCTTTTTCGGTTTTGACAAACTTCCCATCCACTTTCACTTTCCAGCCATCGCTGTATGGAATGGAAGTCATCATATAGTTACTATCATCTGTGATAGACACATCGCCAACAATATGGGTATTTGAAAACTTGGTTACTTGTAAACCTTGTTTCTTCCGGTTTTCTAATACCTGTTGAATCTGATCAACGTCGGCGCGATAAACACCTGCATTGCTCATATCGATGTGATCTGTTCTAAATCTAAATTCAATAACGGTTTCTTGGTTTTCAGTTTGATCTGTCAACTGCCAAATTTGTCTTTGCGTGAAAATTTTAGCATTGAGCAACCATTTATTATTGAGTAAAACCGAGTAATCTTGGTTTTGGATCAAAGATACAGGAGTAAAGAAATAATAGGTGTAATTGGTACGTGGAGTGACCTTATAACGAATAATGGCATCTTTTGACGAATCCGCTCTCTTATAGATGGCTTCTCCCGTTTCCTTATTAACCTTTTCTTCGATCACATTTTCTGTCTCGATCGAGCTGAACGCCAAGGGTTTAAAGTACTCAACGGTATCATTATTGGCCTTTTGATGCCCCTCCATGGAGTTCAAAATGATATTCTGGTTAGCAAAGGCATTATTGGCACCAAATTGAATATTTCTTACCAGGCTGTTAGTCCCGTATGCAAGTGGGAAGGAATTTGGATTCTTATAGACGACATAACGCTTGTCCTCATAAACCTTGTCTGTGAAATAGCGATGCAGATCAAAGCGGTCTGTAAATCGATAAAAGTACATCTTATCCGGATTGGCTTCAATATCTTTGGGATCAAAATCCTTGGCACTCATAAAGTAACGAACACCATATAAAGCATCTGTCAAAGGTGTCCCATTTGAATATTGGGTCGCCGCATTAACGCCAAGATCTCCCATGAAAGCAAAGTGATCCATGGTGCTACGTTCCAAACTTGAACTAAAGGTACTTAGACCCGGATAGGACACCAAGGAAGGAACTGTTCTGGAATAGGCAAAATCCGTGGCAATCCGATAGAATTTTTGATCTGCATTTTCTTGGATATTGTCTGTCACGCGCTTGACCGAAACGGTCGCATCTGCAAACTTATGCACATCATCATACCCAAATGTTACTTGGGACAAATAGGCATTATAGCCAAACTCAAAGATTGTCAGCACTGATACGACAATCATGGATAAACGTGAGATCTTAAAGTTTAGGATAAAGAGAATGCTCAAGTAGAGCATCGCTGTAATCCCAACTTGCGACAAGAGATAGCCTGTCTTTAATAAGACAGCAGCTAACACTAAGATGACCGTTGCTAGAGCCATTCGAATCATTTTTTCCAATTGGCTCTTCTGAGATTTTTCCCAATACGCATAGAAGATGAAGCAGGTCACCGCTGCTATTCCCAGAACACTTAGAATAGAGAACTTAGAGAGGAAACGGCTGATCGCTTGCGGTTGAGTCTTTGAGATAAAACTATACTGGTGGAAATAGAGATAGACTACCGACAAGAGCAAGCCCAAGCCGATGATGCAGTTGGTTCGTTTGGAAATAACGATCTTCTGCTTCATCGCTTGATAAGCTAGGACTAGCATAAAGAATGAAAACAGCCAAGAAAAACGGAAGAAGAAACCGGCTGGGTTTTGTCCCATATGCCATATCTTACTGACAAATTCATTGACAAAGGAAATCAGGAAAATGAGGGTAACAATCCCTGCAGCCCATTTTTTGGCTTTTCCAACTTTTTGCGATAGGAAATAAAAGATAAAACCAAGAAAACCAAGCGCTCCAATATAAATATTGGGAAGGTTGGGACCCGCTGACCATCCTGAGGTTGTATCAAAGCCACCAACAACCAACTTAGAAAGAATATCTAAGGGGTTAATTTGGAAGGCAAATGAGAAGGTCATGCCTCCGCCAACTTGCCCCTTACTTTCAATCAGGTTGAAAAACACTGGCAAGAGCAAGACTGAGGCTGTTGCAATCCCAATAATCGAATAGATCACCGCTTGCAGTAAAGGGATACTAAAGTTTTTAATCTTTGTCTTCAGATCCCCCTCAATCAGCAATCTTGGTGATACATAGTAGCAGGCGTACAGAGCGATGAAAATGGAGATCATATAGCCCATGTAGAACTGAAGCAAGACCGTCAATCCCAGAGCAAAAGCATAGCGATAAGGAGATTTCCCATCTAATAGTTCTTCCAAATACACAATCACAATAGGAAGCATGATCATGGCATCATAGAAGATGACGTTCATCTGATAGGAAACCAACATCCCTGACAAGGCATAGGCCGTCGAGAATAATGGAACCAACCATTTTCTAGATTCTAATCCTTTGTAGCGCTTGATTAAAAGGAAAGCAAAGGATAGACCGATTGCCCCGTAGCGGAGCCAAATAGTTAAAAATACTGCTGCCCCAAAATATTTGAGGGGAGCTAGAATGTAGATGATGTTGAAGGGACTCATTAAATAGTAGCCGAGCACACCGATCATATCTCCACCAAGAGACTTGGTGAAAGAATAACTCAAACTAGATAGATCCCCCGTCAAGATGGCATTTTTTAGCAAGCCAAAGAAACTGATATATTGCTGTCCAAAGTCAACAGCCATCAGACTCTTGCTTCCAAAAGGATACATCCCTATAAAAGCCCACACAATGAGCATGATGGTCATTGGGAGCAGGGCACTTGCAGCATAGAGAACTTTCTTTGGATGTTTTTTCCAAAACTCTTGCCAGCGCATGAACCAGATTAACATGTTTTCTCCTATCTTCTTTAGCCGATATGATTTTTCTTCGCTTGTTCGATATTGGTCTCTTCAATAATGAAATGAGGACGACGCTTCACTTCGTAATAGATCTTGCCAATATACTCTCCAAGAATTCCGATGAAGATGAGTTGCACTCCACTAAATAATATAATAGCCGCAATCGTTGTGAAATAACCACTCACATAATTCCCAGCAGCGAAGATATATTTCATCAACTCAAACACTAGATATAAAAGAGCCAGCCCTAAACAGATGAAACCGAATTGAATACAAACACGGAGAGGACGATCATTAAAAGAAATAATCCCTTGAATCGCATAATTCAAAGATTTCTTAAAACCAAACTTGCTCTTTCCAGCCTTACGGGTTTCATTCTTATAAGGAATTACTTTCTCTTTAAAACCAATCCATTCATACAAACCTTTATTAAAGCGATTGTACTCTGGCATTGACACAAAGGCTTCCATCGCTTTTCGGCTAAGCAGTCTTAATTCAGATTTTCCATCTGTTAGATGCACATCCATGGAACGATTTGACAAGAAGTAAAACAAACGTGCAAAGGAACTTCCTACAAAAGATTCTCCTTCACGAGTTCGTTGGCCACTAACAATATCATAGCCCTCATTATAAGCTTCTAAGAATAAGGGAATCAAGTATGGTGGATGCTGGAGATCCCCGTCCATGACCATAACCGCATCCCCACTGGCATATTTAAAACCAGCCAAGATACCGCTCTCTCGTCCAAAATTTCGACTGAAACGGATATATTTGATGCGGTCGTTTTCTCTTGCAAATTCTTCAATTAACTCAAAGGTCTTGTCACTACTTCCATCATCGATGTAGAGAATTTCATAATCAGAGAGCTCTTTCCCTAGCATTTGCTCAAGCTGATTAGAAATTTCACGATGGGTTTGAGGAAGTACCAGCTCCTCATTCAAGAGGGTTATTAAGATTGATAATTTCATCCCTTTTCTCCATAATACATTCCCAAAAAAGAGAGAGCTCATGCTCTCCCCTTATATAGAAACTCATTGTTTATTTAATAGACAATTTTCGTTTCAATACGACTGCACCTGCTAACACAAAGGCTCCTGAGAATACAAATCCAGTTGCTGCAACTTCACCTGTATTAGGAAGAAGCGCTTTACGCCCTCCTCCATTGTTTCCACCTTTTGGTCCTGGTTTTCCAGTCGTGGTCGTCGTGGTTGATTCTTCACTTCCTGGAGTCACCGGTTTCTCTGGTGTTGTCGTTGTGGTGGTTGTTGTCGGCTCTTCTGTTGTTGTGGTTGTTGTTGTTGTTGGCTCTACAGTAGTCGTCGTAGTCGTTGACTCTCCTGTTGTTGTGGTTGAAGTAGTCGCCGGCTCTTCTGTTGTTGTGGTTGTAGTAGTCGTCGGCTCTTCTGTTGTCGTAGTTGTAGTAGTAGTTGGCTCTGCAGTAGTCGTTGTTGTTGTGGTTGGCTCTGCAGTAGTCGTCGTTGTTGTTGTTGGCTCTGCAGTTGTTGTTGTAGTTGTCGTTGGTTCTGCAGTAGTCGTGGTGGTGGTTGTTGGTTCTGCAGTAGTTGTTGTGGTTGTTGTTGTAGTTGTTGTAGTTGTAGTTGTTTTTTGGTCTACAATATTCTTAGCTACAGGAGCTTTTGGTGTTTTGAATTCACCAGCTTCAACTACAGTATCAGCTGCCAACTCATAACCTTCTGGAGCTTTAACTTCTTTAATGATGTATTTGTCACGCAAGATGTTCTTAACAGTGAATTCACCATTAGCATCTGACTCAAACTCACCAATGATATCTTGGTTAGTTGCACGGATAACTTGGAATTTCGCACCTTTTAGTGGAGCACCGTTTTCGTCTACTTTTTTCACTTGAATGCTAAATTCGTAACCCACACCTTCACCACCAGCGATTTGGATGTTTACTATACTATTTGAAGGGTACGCATCTTTGTTATCACCTTTGATTGTCGCTGTATTCTTAATTTGTTCGCGGTCAACAGTTTCATAGTTAGCAACTGCTTCATATTCTACTGCAAAGTGATCGTTAGCAGAAATATTACCAAAGTCAATAGAGAATGACTTATCTGTTGCGTTTACAGTATAGTTAGCCGTAACGTCTTGTTTATTCTTAAGAGTCCATGTTCCATTATATTCCCAAGTACCTTTGAAGATTTTGAAACTACCCTTTTTGTAGGTAACCCCTGCTGATGTTATTGAATCTGAAAGGACTGCATTGTTGATTGCTTCGTTAGTTCTGTTTACAGAGATACGGAATCCAAAGTTCTTGTGGTCTCCATTATCCCAACCAGATTTGATGATTGTGTAACGTTTACCTTCACCAACAGTTCCGCTTTTTACTTTACCGTTGAATTTTACATTACCGTTAACAGAAACCTTAACAGGAACTTCACCATCATTTGGGAATTTATCTTTGTTAACACCAGCGTAGAAGAAGAATGAACCTGAAACGTCATTTTTTTCTTCAACGAATTTAGTAAATGTCAAGACAATCTTACCAGTTTTTGCGTCAACTTTTGCATCGGCAATCTTTTTACCAGTGATTGTGTCGTTGATTTCAAAATCCTGAGACTTGATATCGATTGGTCCATCGATAGTGACTGCAGTTGTATCCCCTGCTTTAACATTTTTTCCTTCTAAAGCAAATTTTGCATTCAGACGGAAACTGTCATAACGACCTAGGCCGGTTGCTAATTCTTCACCTTGGGCATTTTGGATCTTGAACTCCGTGATCACATCGACTTTTTTAGACGTTTCCGCCTGTACAGTTTTAGAAAAAAGTGTCAATGACACAATCAATAGCGAACAAACTATTGACAAATAAACTGCTAACTTTTTCATTTTTTCTCCCTTTCTAGGCTGATTTTTTATAAATCAACGCATATAATATAGCAAAACATAGTGAGAAAGTCAAGATTATTGAACAAAAAATCCATCTTTTGTATATTTAAGGGCTATTTGGCTTCTGAATTTTTCTAAGTAACTCTTCCTCTTTCAAACAGTTATTTTTCCAAAATCAACACATCTTTTGTAGATAAGTTGCTCTCTTTATACCCTGATTCTTTATAGAGGTTCAGAGTGGTTGTTTCAGAATAGCCATTTTTCTCCTCTTGCATTTCCCTTGGAACTACCACTATGTCAATCTTAGAATCAAGCTTTTTGTCATTATGGTAGAAAATATCATACAATTTTTCATGGCTGCGAAGACTCGGCGTATAGCCACCTGCTGCTAAGACCGCTTTATCTTTAGGGATGGCCTGCAAGGTCTTTTCGAGCCCATCAAAATAGTCTTTGCGTGTTTGATAGTATTGGATTTCAAAATTCCAATTATGCGTGAAACTATATAGAATGGCGCTTGAAAAAATGATGGAAGAAGCTAGTAGAGCCACCAATACATTATCTGATGCCAACTGATTCTTGCTTAATTGATCGATAGATAATAAAGCCATCAAAAACAGAAGCGTGACCGAACCATAGCTATACTGAAAACCAATATCATATTGGTAAGGCCAATCCATCAATAAATTAATGAGAAAAAGGGGCAACATCAGAAAATAGGTAGACCAACGTCGCTGAATCAGTGGTAAAAAGCTAAAAGGAAATAGGACCAAAAAGAGGTAACCAAGTCGTTTCGCTGTAAATAGACTTCCCAAAACATAAAGCGGATTTAGGACTACATTTTTCACAACCATCAGGAGACCGTTTTCGCCACTCAATAATAGATTATTGTATCGAGAAACCATAGCTCCCTCGCCATATCTTGCTAAGAGGAACATGGCAAATGCAAAATAAAGTATCGGTAAGGCAAACAGGCTGAGATACAACCACTTTTTAAACTTGGCCTCGAAGGTAAAACGATGTTGAAAAGCAAAATAAAGTCCTAAAGACAGCACGTAGACAAAGGCATCCTCTTTCACAAAGAGAAGCAATAAGGTGATGAAAAGAGTTCTGCCACGCCACTGAGAGATCAGGCTGTAGAACAACCAAAGTATCAATGGAGGCAAAAAACAATTTTCATGCAAATGAAATCCACCACTCGTTGTCATGACCGGAGTAACAAAAAAGAGGGCAAGCACGAGTGGCTTCATGACTTTTGGCAATTGTATTTTCTTTAGAATCAAACAAAGCGGGATAACCGCAGAAAAGACAATCACTGTTTGAGCGATATCTAATGTTTCTACATAAGGAAATAGCATATAAAAGGGCAAGATCAAATAATAAATAGGAGAAATATGGACTCCAAAATGCGATAAGGCCCTATCTCTTTCAAGGGTGGTAACTTGTGAAAAATCATGTCTCATTCTCTCAAACATCTGTGAAAAGATTCCAATATCAAAAGAAGAGACCGCATTGGCTTTAATCTTATAATAGGCAACAATCGATAAATAGAGCACATAGAAAATACCACTGATTATTGTCACCACTGTGAGTCTTCGAACCCAGGTTTCATTAACTTTAGCCAAAGAAACCTTGGAGAGAAGAAAACCGATCAGGACGGCAACGATAACGGCTACTAATACTGGCCAGATCAAGGTAGGTAACTTCGATTCAGAAATCGTAAACGTAAAGATTCCCAGTTCCTTATCTTGAAGATTGGCACTAGTTTGTAGCAACAATTTCGGAAAAGACAAGACATCTACCGCTAAGAAGATATAAGCGATTTTTTCTTTTCCTAAATAAAAATATAGAAACAAGACCAGTGAGAGCAACACTAGGCCCAATGACATAAAGAGACTCGGACTTTTCAAAATAGAAATAAATAGGATACCTGCCGCGAACCAGAGATTCAATTTTTGTATGCAGATATACTTCTTGCTCTCCGTCAAAAACCAAAGAATAGGATAACTAATGAACAAAGCAAGAACCGTATGGGTCCATCCCACTTTACCCAGTTCTAGAAATAATTCCTTTGTTGAAAAACTTAATAGATTGACCATCATGGCCACAAAATAAGAACCTAGAAGCAACCATAAATAGTTAAGGTTCATTGTCTTAGCAAGTTTCATTTCTATCAATACCTCCCAATTGTAGTTCCTATTCTAGCACAAAATCCTTACTATTTCTAGATAGTAATAACCATACCAAAAGAGAGGTTGGTACCAGTCCAACCTCTCTTTTTCTTATAATTCCTGTAATAAATAACGGAAGAGTTCTAAATTTCCTTTTTCTTCATTGACCAAGTATTCTGGATGCCACTGCAAGCCCATAATCCGATGGCCGTCTACTGCTTCAATCGCTTCGATGGTGTGATCACGCGGATCAAAGGCGGTCGCACGGAAATTTGGTGCAAGATCCTTGATACTTTGACGGTGAACAGAATTGATTCGACTGGCCTGACCAAAAAGTTGCTCCACCACACTGCCTTTTTTAGTCTCGATAGAATGGGAAGTCCCAAATGGAAGACCTTGCCAATGCCCTTCAATCTCTTGATTGAGTGTTCCTCCAAAAGCCACATTGATCAACTGAACTCCACGGCAGATTCCTAGAACCGGTTTGTTTTGGCGAACTGCTTCCTTCAGTAGGGCAAGCTCAAATTGGTCCCGTTCGATATTGTAATCATCGCTTTCGATGGTTTTTTCTTCGCCGTAGAGACTAGGATCGACATTTTGACCTCCACTTAGGATCAACTTGTCAATCGTTTCAACATAATCCTTAACTAAGGAAGGATCTCCCATCGGGATGACCATTGGAAGTCCACCTGCTTGACGGATCCCTTCCGCAAATTGACTAGACACGGAGGAATGAAGGTTTTTCCCTTCCGGGTCAACCGGACAGAGATTAGCGGATACTCCAACAATTGTTCTGCACATATTCATTCCTCCTTCATTTTAACTACTACTTATCTTACCACCCATTAGTGATAGTGTCTAATATGTATTTTTTAAAACCGTGATAGATTTTATTTATCACCCTCACCTTCCTCACAAAACAATTGATGATCATACAAGTTTTTTTACCTATATTATGTTAAAATAGAGAGGAAAATAGAATCGTCCTTCAAGGCATACATTAGGCCGTTTCGAAGGTGCAAGCGCTAGATTCCTAGCCTTGTTGAAAAAATAGACATAGAAATGGAAGATACAATGGAAAAACAAACCGTTGCAGTATTGGGTCCTGGTTCATGGGGAACAGCCCTTTCACAAGTCCTCAATGATAACGGCCATGAAGTCCGTCTCTGGGGAAATATCCAAGAACAAATCGATGAAATCAATACCGCTCATACCAATCAACGCTATTTCAAAGACATCGTTATTAGTGATCAAATTACCGCTACGACTGATCTGAAAGCAGCTTTGGACGGTGTGGATGCTATCCTTTTTGTCGTTCCTACAAAGGTGACCCGCTTGGTCGCTAAACAAGTCGCTGAAACACTGGATCACCCTGTCACAGTCATGCACGCTTCTAAAGGGCTCGAACCTGGTACACACGATCGGATTTCTCAAATCCTTGAAGAAGAAATCCCTGCTTCTCTTCGCAGTGAGGTAGTGGTCGTTTCTGGACCGAGTCACGCGGAAGAAACCATCGTACGGGACATCACCCTCATTACAGCAGCTTCAAAAGATTTAGAAGCTGCACGCTATGTTCAAGAACTCTTTAGCAATCACTACTTCCGCCTCTATACCAATACAGATGTTATCGGAGTGGAAACTGCTGGGGCCTTAAAAAATATCATCGCGGTCGGAGCTGGGGCCCTGCACGGTCTTGGTTATGGTGACAATGCCAAAGCAGCCATCATCACGCGCGGTCTCGCTGAAATCACGCGCCTTGGCGTTAAGCTCGGAGCTAGCCCATTGACCTATAGCGGTTTGTCTGGGGTTGGTGACCTGATCGTTACCGGAACTTCTGTTCACTCCCGTAACTGGCGAGCTGGGGATGCTCTCGGACGTGGGGGAAAATTGGAAGATATCGAAGCCAACATGGGTATGATCATTGAAGGGATCTCTACGACCAAAGTCGCCCACGAGCTGGCCCAAGAATTGGATGTCTACATGCCGATTACACAAGCCATTTACCAAGTCATCTATGAAGGAAAAGATATCCGCGAAGCCATCCACCACATGATGAGCAATGAATTTAAAGAAGAAAATGAGTGGAAATAAGTCAACCACCCTAACATCAATCCTACCTTTTAGAAAGGAAACTATATGACTAAAGTTAGAAAAGCAGTCATTCCTGCGGCTGGTTTGGGGACACGCTTCCTCCCAGCTACCAAAGCTTTGGCAAAGGAAATGTTGCCAATCGTTGACAAACCTACGATCCAATTCATCGTAGAAGAGGCTCTGAAATCTGGGATTGAAGAAATCCTTGTCGTAACAGGGAAGGCCAAACGTTCGATCGAAGACCATTTCGATTCTAACTTCGAATTGGAATACAATCTCGAGCAAAAAGGCAAGACTGACTTACTCAAGTTGGTCAATGATACAACAGCGATTAATCTTCATTTCATCCGCCAAAGTCACCCTCGAGGTTTAGGGGACGCTGTTCTTCAAGCCAAGGCCTTTGTTGGAAACGAGCCTTTTGTCGTTATGTTGGGAGATGATCTCATGGACATCACCAATGATGATGCCTTGCCATTGACCAAACAATTGATGAACGACTACGATGAAACCCATGCGTCAACCATCGCTGTAATGGAAGTCCCTCACGAAGAGGTTTCTTCTTACGGTGTGATTGCACCTCAAGGCGAAGGCATTAACGGTCTTTATAGCGTTGAAACTTTTGTCGAAAAACCAAACCCAGAGGACGCTCCAAGTGATCTCGCTATTATCGGACGCTACCTCTTGACTCCTGAAATCTTTGATATTCTTGCAAATCAAGAACCAGGTGCTGGCAATGAAATTCAATTGACAGATGCAATCGATACCCTCAATAAGACCCAACGAGTCTTTGCCCGTGAATTTAAAGGCCAACGCTACGATGTGGGTGATAAATTCGGCTTCATGAAAACTTCGATCGACTATGCCTTGAAACACCCTCAAGTCAAAGATGATCTTAAACAATATATTATCGACCTTGGAAAAAAATTAGAAGCAACTGAACAAACTTCAGACTAATCATTCATAAATCAAAAGAATACAAAAGAGACTGGCCATATCATGTAAGAGCTTTACTGCCTTACAATGGTCAGTCTTTTTTTATAAAAAAGAGGCTGGATAAAAATCCGGTCTCTTTCGTTTCATTGGACTTGGTCCAATTTACTTTTTATTCTTATTGTTTAAGGATGAACATTGTAAGAATAATTTGTATTTGGGAAAGTTTCAACAGTTGCTTTCGCAAAAGATGAACCAAAACGATTGTTCTCATTGCCACCATTACCAGCTGAAACTGCTTCGGATGGATCTTGAGCTTTTGCTTCTGGTTTCACAAATGTTTCAACTTTAGTAGAAACATAAGATTCCTTATCTTTTGTAGCTGCATAACCGAAGCGGTTATTTGGATTGCCTTCTTCATTGACTTTGGTTTGAATTGGCTGAGTTTTTTCTGGCTGTACTGGTTTTTCAGGTTGAACTGGTTTCTCAGGTTCTACTGGTTTGTCAGGTTGAACCGGTTTTTCTGGTTCTACTGGTTTTTCAGGTTGAACTGGTTTTTCAGGTTCTACTGGTTTCTCCGGTTGAACTGGTTTTTCAGGTTCTGGATCTTTGTAATCATCCGGCTTAGAGGCACGATATGGATCATCTTTACGACCTAACTCAATCAAATGCGCATGCATATCTGCTTCATAAGATTTGAAGTGTTCAAATAGTTTTTTAGAAAGTGCAAGAGCATTTGCTGTAACTTCGTCTTCTACTGCTTTAGCAGCTTCCGGATTATCTTTCAAAGCTTTATATTTCGCATCACTAGCTTCTTGTTCAATAATCAATTGTTTTTCAAGAGCTTTCCAGTGATCTTGAACTGATTTTCCAAAGACATCTTGGTTATTGATCGCCATGTTGTCAATGTGCCATACTGTCCAATACCATGAATTTGGATCATAAGTTGCTGTTTGAGGTTTGAAGGCTTTGTAAGTATCTTTTAGATTACCATAGAATGGAACATAAGGAGTGTTCCGAGATGGTCCCATACCAAGCCATAACGTACCACCAAATGATTTTGGAAGGTTTGGATTGATTTGGTAAACATGGGCATCGATGACGTTTTCGTTTCCTAAAGCATACTTGTATTGGTCTTTACGAACCGCATCGTTGCTACCATTATCCCCTTGTTTCTTGACACCAATTTGATCGTCTGGAACAAAACGACCATTCAAATGTTCAAAACGGTTGCGTTGGAGAGCAAAGGCATCTTCCAAAGTAAATTTCTTGTTTGGATCTGTTGGTGAGCGGAAGAGTTCGTATTCATCATCTTCATAAGTCACTTTTGATTTTGGATCCAAAAGAGTGATTCCTGCGTAAGTACGTGAACGGTCTCCTTCAGCATATTTTTCTGGTCCATAAGATTTAGCGATATGGAAATTGCCATCTTTATCAGTCTTGTAACTACCTGATTCTTTAGCTACTTTTTCAACATCTTTTGAAGCAATAACATTTTCAGTGTCATTCAAGTTTACATGGCCAAGGTAGTAGGTATTGGCAAAAACTGCATATTTATCTTCTGGAACTTTAACAGCTACATATTGGTGTCCAGAAAGAATTTCCATGTACCAAGTTTCTTTCTGGTCGGCAATAACAACTGTATTCCCCTCAGCTGAACCTTTTTCTTCAATGACTTTCGCAAGTAATTCGATTCCTTCACGAGCAGACTTAACGCGTGGTAAAACCACGTCCAACATAGCAGCTTCTGGAATTCCCTTTTCTGTCAATGGGTCAGTCTTCAAGACTTTTTTATTTGGAATTGCTGTAACAGTTGAGGTCATAGAGACACCGGCTTCGTTAAATCCATGTTCACCAAAGGCACCGTTACTACCATCTCCACGAGCAGAGTCATAAGTCGCTGTGTATTTCATTTCACTGGCAGCATGTGGATAGGTAAAACCATTAGATTCGTCTTCCAGTTGATCCCCTTCCTTATAGTTCTTCGCATCAACAACTACAAAGTTTTTGTTGTGCTTTCCACCATTTGGATAGTAAGGGTAGTCTTCTGTCCGACCAAAGAGAGTGGTCCCATCCTTGGTCAATTGGCGACCAATGATAAAACCGCAACAGGCTTGAACAGCTTGAATCGGTAGGAGTAAGAGTGTCATCGCTACCAATGAGAGTTTTAACAACCATTTTTTCATGGCAAATCTCCTTTATTTTTGCACTACTTCTGACAAAATAGCACTATTTTTGATTTTTATATCTCCAGTTTACACCTTTCTCAACCTTTTTGCAAACGCTTTCTATTTTGCATTTTTATACCTCTTTACCCATAATTGCCTTCTCTATGGACCTAGCAATAGAGGGCTCTCTTGACTCCTGCAAACATATTATAATAAATATATACAATTCTTTGCATTTCAAACAATTTTCTGTTAGTTTACGATTGCGCTACATTTTTTAGGAAAAAAAGAGAGTGGGACAGAAATCGGTAATTCGTTAGAATTCGATTTCGTCGTCCCACCTCCGCACAGTTGAGTAGGGCTGTAAAAGCTGATGAAATCAGCGTAGTAGAGCCCACTCAACCACTGCGTCTTGCTCGACAACCCAAAAATAATTGAGAGGCTAGGACTTTTGTCCTAGCCTCTTTACTCTTGTTTCTTAATAAAGATCTAAATAGTTGTCTACTTCCCATTGGGATACGAAGGTCGCATAGCTTGCCCATTCGATTCGTTTGGCTTCAAGGAAGCTGGTGTAAATGTGTTCACCCAAGGCAGCTTTCACCACTTCGTCTTCTGTCAAGGCTTTCAAAGCATTGTGAAGGGTAGAAGGTAAATCTGTGATTCCAGCTGCTCTACGTTCTTCCGGTGTCATCACATAGATATTTTCTTCGATCGGAGCAGGTGCTTCGATTTTATTTTCAATTCCGTGAAGGCCGACTTCAAGCAAGACTGCCAAGGCTACATAAGGATTGGCCATTGGATCTACGGAACGCAATTCCAAACGAGTTCCCATACCACGTGATGCTGGCACACGTACCAATGGGGAACGGTTGCGTCCTGCCCAAGCGATATAAACAGGTGCTTCATATCCAGGAACCAAACGTTTATAAGAGTTGACGGTTGGGTTGGTCACGGCTGTAAAGTTGTAGGCATGCTTGATCAAACCACCCAAGAAGTGATAAGCAGTTTCTGACAATTGCATTCCACGTGGATCTTCTGGATCAAAGAAGGCATTGTTGCCATCTTGGTCAAAGAGAGACATATTACAGTGCATACCTGATCCGGCAATTCCAAATTTAGGTTTAGCCATAAAGGTTGCGTACAAACCGTGTTTACGGGCGATGGTCTTCACAACGAGTTTAAAGATTTGGATCTTGTCACAAGCGCGAAGAACTTCGTCATACTTAAAGTCGATTTCATGCTGACCAACGGCTACTTCATGGTGACTGGCTTCTACTTCAAAGCCCATCTTGGTCAAGACATTTACGATTTCACGACGAGTGTTATCTGCAAGGTCTGTTGGAGCCAAGTCAAAATAGCCACCTTTGTCGTTTACTTCAAGAGTTGGATCTCCATTTTCGTCCAACTTGAAGAGGAAGAATTCAGGTTCTGGACCAAGGTTAAAGGACTTGAATCCAAGCTCTTCCATATGACGAAGGGCCCGTTTCAAATTGCCACGTGGGTCTCCTGCAAATGGTTCCCCTTCTGTCGTATAGACGTCACAGATCAAGCCAGCTACGCTACCATTTTCATCTCCCCAAGGGAAGACTGTCCATGTATCCAAATCTGGGTAAAGATACATATCTGACTCGTTGATACGGACAAATCCTTCGATAGAAGAACCATCAAACATGGCTTTGTTTGAAAGAACCTTGTCCAGTTGCTCATCGGTAGCTGGAATTTCGACGTTCTTCATGGTTCCCAAAATATCAGAGAACATCAAGCGAATAAAAGTAACATTTTTTTCTTTTACTTCACGGCGAATATCTGCAGCAGTAATTGACATTTTTGTCTCCTTAAAATAGATTACAAGCTTATGAAATGATCAACGAAATTGACCATATGGCGATGGGGAAGATGTGAAGCGACTCTGTTGAACAATATCACGATGAAGAGCCTTACGAATCTCTTCTTGGCTAACCACCTTGTTTTGCTCTTGCTCTTTTTCCGCATATCTCTTCTTGATATCCGCAATATTGAAGCCATCTGAGATATAATCTTTGATCTCAAGCAGGCGGTCCATATCGTCCAACGAATACATGCGGCGATTGCCTTCTGTCCGATCAGGAGAAATCAATCCCTGATCTTCATAATAACGAATCTGGCGAGCTGTCAAGTCGGTCAGCTTCATAACACTTCCAATCGGAAAGACTGCCAGCGAGCGTCGTAATTCCTTTTCCTTCATACCATTCCTCTTTCTATTCTATTATATCGAAAAAAAAATCTATGTCAAGATTAAATGTTACATAATCTTACATAGGTTTTTTGTGTTTCTTGAGAAAATCGCGAATGCGATCCACATCCGAATTGACCAAAATCGCAACGAAAACGCCAATAAAGGTCTCAAATATTCGGGCAAAAACATACAAGAAGGTTTCACCGTTAGGAATCGAGAGGGTAATGATCAGCATTGCCGAAACTCCTCCGATAATTCCTGCTTTGTTATTCATAGCGACATTTGTCATAATGGTTAACATGGTCGCAATGGGTACAAAAATAAGAGTCACCCAATACGCCCCATGAAAGAGCGTTTTTAAAAGGAAGAACAATACGGCATAAAAACCTCCGATACTGTTGCCCATGACACGCGAAGCCCCAAAGTGGACACTCTTATCAAAGTCTTCCCTCAAACTAAAAACAGCTGTCAAGGTCCCGATCTGAAGACCGCGCCAGCCAAATATTCCAAAAATAAGTAGCACAATAAAAACGGCAATCCCTGTTTTAAAGGTTCTCATCCCCAAACGGAATTTGGACCAATCAAATTTGTGTCGTTTAAAGTAATCCATGGTCACCTATCTTTCTATTTCTATTATTCTACCATATTTTCAGAAAGGAGAGAACAGATATCAATAGAAAGAAAAAAGAGAGTGGGACAGAAATCGGTAATTCGTTAGAATTCAATTTCGTCGTCCCACCTCCGCACAGTTGAGTAGGGCTATAAAAGCTGATGAAATCAGCGTAGTAGAGCCCACTCAACCACTGCGTCTTGCTCAACAATCCAAAAATAATTGAGAGGCTAGGACTTTTGTCCCAGCCTCTTTCATTCTATTTAGATTATTTGTCTGTAAGAGCAGCCAATCCTGGAAGTTCTTTACCTTCAAGGAGTTCCATAGAAGCACCACCACCAGTAGAGATCCATGAGAATTTGTCTGCACGTCCAAGGTTGATCGCTGCGGCAGCTGAGTCACCACCACCGATGATTGATTTAACGCCTGGTTGTTTAACGATAGCGTCCATTACACCGATTGTACCAGCTTGGAAGTCAGGGTTTTCAAATACACCCATAGGTCCGTTCCATACAACTGTTTTCGCACCAGTCAAAGCTTCGTCAAATTTAGCGATAGATTTAGGACCGATATCCAAACCAAGGAAACCTGGGTCTACTGCTTCACCTTCAGTGTCTTTCACTTCAGTGTAGTCAGCAAATGCGTTCGCTTCTTTTGAGTCAACTGGCAAGATCAATTTACCGTTTGATTTTTCAAGAAGAGCTTTCGCCACATCCAATTTGTCTTCTTCTACAAGTGAGTTACCGATTTCGATACCTTGAGCTTTGTAGAATGTGTAAGTCATCCCACCACCGATAAGAACTTTATCAGCTTTTTCAAGCAAGTTTTCGATCACACCGATCTTGTCTGAAACTTTTGAACCACCAAGGATGGCTACGAATGGACGTTCTGGAGCTTCAACAGCTTCTTTGATGTAAGCAATTTCGTTTTCAAGAAGGAAACCAGCAACAGCTTTTTCAACGTTTGCTGAGATACCAACGTTAGATGCGTGTGCACGGTGAGCTGTACCGAATGCATCGTTTACGAAGATACCATCTCCAAGTGATGCCCAGTATTTACCAAGTTCAGGATCGTTTTTAGATT
>SKEM01000567.1_pt1 | contig 23872 bp, 28 predicted proteins | sample 4826731 | NCBI WGS metagenome assembly SKEM01 (sample SAMN11008809, study PRJNA524170) | human gut metagenome | biome: Human fecal sample; material: Feces; isolation source: fecal sample from pouch patient p37 | host: Homo sapiens | place: Israel: Tel-Aviv | collected 2015-07-27
GAAACTAAGAATCAGTGATTATTTACTGATTGGTTCAATGTTATTTGGGTTATTTTTTGGTGCTGGAAATTTAATCTTTCCTGTTCATATGGGACAAGAAGCAGGTTCTGCTATCTTTCAAGCTAATCTTGGCTTTTTGGTGACCGGTATTGGCTTGCCATTTTTAGGTATTATTGCGGTTGGTCTTTCTCAAAGTTCTGGTCTTTTTGATATGGCATCACGTATTAATCGCAAGTACGCTTATATTTTTACGACGCTATTATATTTAGTTATCGGTCCTTTTTTTGCTTTACCTCGTTTAGCAACCACCTCTTTTGAAGTCGGGCTGTCACCTTTTCTTTCAGACAATGCACAAAAACCTGTTTTAGCCGTTTTTAGTGTTTTATTCTTTTTTGCTGCTTGGTTCTTTTCTCGCAAGCCCTCAAAAATTTTAGATTACATCGGGAAATTTTTGAACCCTTTATTTCTGATTTTGTTAGGATTTTTACTTGTTGTCGCTTTTACACGTCCAATGGGTGGCATCAGTCAAGCAGTAGTCGGCAAGGCCTATCAATCATCACCTTTTGTGTCTGGCTTTACCCAGGGGTATAATACACTTGACGCGCTTGCGGCGTTAGCCTTTGGTATTATCATCGTCACGACCATTCGTCAACGTGGTGTGACCAATCCCAAAGTGATTGCGATTGATACGATCAAAGCAGGTGGGATTAGTGTGCTACTCATGGGGATTATCTATACGTGTCTGTCTTATTTAGGGACGATGAGTCTTGGTAAGTTCGCACTCAGTGAGAATGGCGGGATTGCGCTGTCTCAAATTTCAAATTACTATCTGGGAACTTTTGGAACGATTATCTTGGGATTAATCATTATTATTGCTTGTTTGAAAACAGCAGTTGGCTTGATTACAGCTTTTTCAGAAACATTTGTTGAGCTTTTCCCTAGATTTTCTTACCGTTTTTATGTGATTTTGGCTAGTGTGCTACCATGTTTGTTTGCGAACGTTGGATTGACGAATTTGATTCAAATTTCAATTCCTGTCTTGATGTTCTTATATCCTCTTGCGATTACTTTAATCATACTAGCTTTGTTTAGTCCCTTATTTCATCACTCTAAACGGGTATATCAAGTCACAACTGGCTTTACTCTTATTGCGGCAATATTTGATGGGCTTAACGCTATTCCGATGGGTGAACATCCTAATGTTGTGATGACGCATTTACTGGACTTTGCTAAGCATACCATTCCTTTCTTTTCAATTGGTATGGGTTGGATTGTACCAGCAGCAATTGGGCTTGTCATTGGTTATATTTGGCAAGTAATAGAAAATAAAGTTGTCAAATAATTTTTAATCAAAAAGTCACCTAAGCTATCAGACTTAGGTGACTTTTTGATATTCTATTGATTTTAAGCTTTAGCACGTATCATTGACTTAATGAAGGCGACAAAGCTTGGCAGTAGGGTCACGACGATGATGCCTAAAATGATAACTGAGAAGTGTGTTTTCACAAAAGGAATATTACCGAATAAGTAGCCAGCGCCAGTTGCGATAAGCGACCAAGATAGGGCAGCGATGAAAGCGCGCTTGATGAAATCACTTGCACTAAATTGACTGATGCCCGCTACAAATGGTACAAACGTGCGAATAATTGGAATATACCGTCCAAGAATGATCGCAAGTGAGCCGTTTTTTTCGAAATACAGTTCAGCCTCTTCGATGTGTTTAGGCTTGATAAGTTTGCTGAAAAATTTATGATTAATCAGCTTGTAACCAGCCGTATGACCGATGAAAAAGTTACAAGTATCACCTATAAATGCCGCAAAGAAGAAGAGAACGAGGAAAATCCAGATATTAAAAGGCATCTCGGGATTAGCCGCTAAAGCACCCGCAGCAAAAAGTAAGCTATCACCAGGTAAGAAAGGCATTACGACTGCAGCAGTCTCAACAAAAATGATGAGAAAAAGTATCAAATAAGTCCAGCTACCAACAGATTGAGCCATTGTGTAAATATGTTGGTCGATATGTAAAATAAAATTAATGAGCATAATGCGCTTTCTATTTTCAATTAAAAATTTGATGCTACCGTTGTCTACTTAGTAGAAGTAGCAGAGGGAGGGAGAAATCTGCAGACAGCTTAAATTATAGCATTTTTTCAATATTTCGCAACCTAGCAGAGTCAGGTACGATTGACTCAAAGCTTATCCAGAGCATCTTTTTGCTCTTCATTGACAATATGCGTATACAGGTCAGTGACTTGTGTAGAGGCATGCCCGAGCTGGTGACTAACCAAAACTTGAGAATTGGTCTCAGCATACAACCTTGTCGCCAAGGTATGTCGTAGTTTATGTGGCGTCACGCGTACTTTGAAGACTTTCGAGTATTTGGCAACCATTTTTTCAACACTAGAGTTGTCGATACGATTAGCTTGTTCTTTATAGGAGGTCAAAAATAAAGCCACATCACGTTTACCAGCATGATATCGTTGCTCACGAATTGCCAAATATTGCGTCAGATATGGCGCAGCAAAACCTGCAATGTTGACTGAATCTCGTTTGCCACCTTTTCGTGTGATGTCAACAACCAAAGTTTTAAGGTTCAAATCATTAAGGTCGACATTAACCGTCTCAGATAAACGAATACCCGATGCTAGAATCAGTGCAATAATGGCTAAATCACGTTCTTTGTTCTTGATAAAGGAAGATTTAGCACGATTTGATAGGTCTAATTCATACTCATTATCAATAAAGTCAAGAAAACCTTGCGTTTCATCACCTAAAAACAGTTTATTTTTGATATTTTCTGCACGCGAGGCAAGTGTTTCTTTTTTCTTTTGAGTCGCGACCTTCTTCATGACATTGCGATAGAAGTAGGGCTCACCATTCTCATCCTCAACTTCCTCAGTCAGATACTTATAAAGGCTAGAAAGAGCTGAAAGCGTCCGATTAATTGTCGTTTGAGACACACCATAGGTCGTCGAATAGGTATTAAGTCTTGGTCGCTCACGTAGATACAAAATATAGCTTTCAAGGTCATGCTTGGTTAATTTTTCCAAGGTTTCTAAGGAAATATCAGCCGTTTTCAAGATATTTGAGATGTCAGCATCCATGAGCCAGCTAAAGAAACGTTGATATTCTTTGAGATATTCATACAAGGTATTGAGTGAGTATGGGACAGCGGACTTAGAACGGTAGTATTCCAGTACGAAATCTGGCATAACGTTCTTTAAGTCCTCGATATTTTCAATTAAGCGTTCTCGTTTCATAAGACTAGTATAAGGGATACCTCAACATTTGTCAAGAAAATTAAAGTTTTTCGGAAAGATGTTGGTGGTACTTTGAGAGTATGCTATCATAAAGCTTTCTAGGACCGCTATTAAATTAACCTTTGGCCAAAAAATCTGCCAGATTCTGCCAGATTCGGTGATTCGTTATACTTCTCTGATGCTAACTTATCTTTTTCAATAATAGCTTTTGCTAAATCGATGTCATTGACGTTGGCGATTTCTAATACATAGTGAATCACATCAGCTAATTCATTCTCTAATGATACATCATCTGTGCTTGCTTTATTTCCTTTTTGCTGACTCAAAACCTCAGAAACTTCGCCAATTTCTTCAACTAATTTGATGAATAAATCACTTGTTGAGGGGCTGCTGATATTTTTTCTTTGACATATCGCATCGTATTTTATATTTAAATAATCCTGTAATGACCTAAAAGTTAATTCTGACATAATTTTATATCTCTCTTTATTTGATTAAACTACTTATCTGATAAATGCGTGTTAGACCATCAAACTCACTTTCAGACAAGCCTAGAAACTGCCAATTATATTGTTCATAATAATGCTCGTGATCAGTACACAAATAAACGTCAGAAAACCCAAGTTTACTTGCCTCTATTCTCGCGTGTTCGAGTAATTTCCCGCCAAGTCCTTGCTGACGTTTGCTTTTTTCTACATACAAAGCACAAAGCCAAGGCGTCAAATCTTTTCTAATCATAAAATCGTTTTCAATCAATCCGTAGCTACCAATAATTTCACTATCTTCAAGCATCAGATACTACCTTGGTGTCGGTAATTCTGTTTGCAGACTATCAGTTATCGATGCCTCATAAATTTGCCGCTCAATTCCCCATTTAGAAGAGAAATAATCTACTGCCTCATCTAAATACTCCGGATGTTCTCTGATAGCTATGATTTTTACCATTTACCCCTTCTTTCTATGCATATGCTGGCACAATCTCAGCTATTTTATTTTTAAAATCAACCTTGTAGGCATTATTACTGCCTTCTTTCCCAAAGATACCATTATTGACTTCAATTTTAATAAAACACATTTGTGAATTCGTTTCGTCATTGTGCGCAAAGTACCATGACTCAAATGCTTTAATAAGCGTCTCTCTTATCTTTTGATTAGATGCATCAAGCGGATGACCTATATTTATCGCAATCCCTGTAAAACGACATGCTCTAATTGCTAATGCAACATGAGGATTCGTCAGTATGTCTTTTGCTTTTTGCGAATTCTCATCTGTCACAATGTAAAAGCTCCTATCCTGATAGTAAGTATCAACATACCTGACTGTTGGGACATTACCTTTTGCCGTCGCAAGTGCCATCTCACAATCTTTGCCAAATAATTCCGTCATTAATTTTAAACTTTCAGTGTAGTCACTCATATTATTTTTACCCTTATCTTTTTTATGACGATTGATACTAGTTTATCATGTTTCTTGTTATTTATAAAATTATAACTCATGAATAAACAGAGAAAACGTTCGTTTTTAAAACGAACGTTTCTAATTTTAACAATCATTTAAAAGCTTGATCAACCAAAGTCCAGGTCACTACTGATTCAAAGGTACCTAGTTTGGCTTGATTTTGCGGAATATCTAGGGAGACATGTTCTGGGTCCCAAAATAAATCACTCCAACCTTTGACCTGTTTGCCATTTTCGTTGCCAAACAAGGTAGTTGTACTGGTATTTTATCATCAGCCAAAATCTCAACATTTTTTTGATTAGATAAGCTACTACTTTGATTCGTATCTGTCGTTTTCGCCTGCGTATTTTTGAGAATAATTTTCGCACCCTGTATTTCTCGAGTTGCACCTGTTGTATTTTTCTCTTTGAACGTTGTGGCTTTAGCGTTAACAGACCAGTTGACGCCAGATTTAAAGACACGACCATCGAAAACTTGTAATGTTTGATCCCCTTTCAAGTCAGTGACATCATCACAGCAGCTTTTCTCAAAGCTCCCTTCTGAATCCCTTTTGACTGGCTTGAGGCACTGATATTGATAGTCCCAAAATTAAAGGTTTTCGGCCACTTAGTAAAGCTAAGTTCAAGCGCTCCCGTATTTTGCTCCTGGTTAGGATTTTCAAGCGGGTTGCCGGTAGCAAAAGGTGAATTCGGATTGAGTATCAGACCATTTTTACCAAAGGTAACTCTACCATCTGTCAGTATCGTTTGTATTGCTTGACCAGTTTCTTCAAGTATCCATTCTAAAGTTAAAGGATAGCTTTTTTCTTCCGCTATTTGACGACTGCTTGAAACAAAGATACCTTCTTGATCACCAAACGATATCGTATAATTGAGGCCATCTGTACTTGTCATCAGAGAATCTGATAAAATATCAAAGGCCTGATTTGGTACAAGTTTTATATCCCCCTTTACTGTGTCATGAGGAAAATCTGCCTGTGATGTCTTTAATGTGACGCGTATTTTAAAGGTATTTTTCGCAAGCAAGGTAACTTTAAAGTCTTGTGGCATTTGACTTGTCCGTGAAAATAGTTTAGCGGCACCATAAATATCCATGTCTTCCAAACTATAAGCGTTTTCCAAAGTTTCTTCATCACAAACTGACCAGTTTGTTTTGGGTTTTACTTCTGGTAGGACAATTGGTAATGGTGACGGTGTTATTGGGAGTGTAGGTTCTTTTGGCTGGGCTGGTGTTTCATTTTCGGGACAGACAATAATATAGTTGGATTTATTGTAATTATCAAGAGGTGGCAATACAGTTCCGCTACTTGGACTATAAGACACGATAGCATCGCTATCCGCACATAAAACTTCAACGTTTCTTGATGTATGATAACCTTTCCCACTTACCCAGCCTTGTCGACTATCGTAAATGGCATGAAAACGTAGTTTAGGAACTGGTAATTTTAGATCACTTTCCAGATTGGCATACAATTTAAAATTAGGATTACTATTCAGCATATCCGTGCTTGCGCTTGACATTACAAAAGTTGAAACTTCCGTGATAGCGGTGTAAATCCGATTTTCAGAATAGTAGGGATTTTTTGGCCATCTATTATTATTGGCAGCAGAGACAAGGTGATCATCACTATCTAGCAGCGTTGTACTACCTTTAAAAGCTCTAAAATAGAAGGAACTCTTATCAGGGTCACTAACATTAGCAGAAGTCAGTTTTTCCCCAGATTGTGAGGTTTCAAACATCTCTAAATCCCAAATTTTACCTTTGGTATAAATAAATGTTTTGGCACTTTCTTGTAGAAAGAATCGAACCTGCCAAAAGCGACTTAAAGTCGTTTTAAAATTTGTCGAGACCCCAAAATGAAACGTCACTGTCCCTTGGTTATCAAAGATAAATTTCTTATCTTTAGATGATGCTGCACTATGCTCTAACCAGCCATAATTGTTACTCCTACCTAGCCATTGCAAGCTTGCTCCAGAATAGACTTGTAGACGCATTTCAGGCTCTTGATCATTGCCTGAATACCAGAGCGCTTTTCCCGAACCAGTATCATTGATAGAGGTTGTCCCTTTTGTCACAATCAATGCATTGGCAATGATTGATTCTGCCCCTTTTTCAGCACAGTAGTTGAAAACATTCTTACCTTCGAAGTATGTGGCACCGGTATCTTGAGTCAGAAATCGATTAGCACCTACAATCTTAGGGGCATGCCAATTAATATTTTCAAAGGTTAAACTCTCCAATTGACCACCGTGTTTTTGTAAGCCTGAAACAATCCCAAAACCATTGGTATAGTAAGCTGACATGGTACCTTTGCCATTTAACGTTGGGGCGCCGCCGTATAGCATCTCTGACGAGTTTTTTTCATTTTGAGTGATGAAGGCATTTTGAATGCGGACTTTAGAATTGTTCTTCCCAACCAACGCTGGTGTTTGATTATCTTCAAAAAAGAGAACTGCTTGATTGAAATTAATCGTAACATCTTTCGTGATAGCTGTATCTTTAGGAAGGGTCAACATCTTAGAAGTGACCGTAATTGAGCTTTCACCCTGTTCTAGTGCTTTTTTCAGCTCTGCTCCAGAAGAGACATCCTTTGCTTGCACATGACTTCCGATAGCGAACAAGAAAATCATGAGAAAGAAAACTGAAATATACTGCCAAACAAGTTTATGGTTTGAAATTTTCAATGTTTCCCTCCTTTTCTTTCCGTCTCTTTTTTTGCCAAATAATCAAGCATGATGTTAAAACGACAGCACCAACGATAGATGCTATACAAGCCGCTTGTTCACCCGTTACTGGTAGCGCCCCTTGTTTTGTTCCCGTTGTAGGTAATGGCTCGCCACCAAGTTGATTTTGTCTAGACGAACTTGGTTTAGGTGTACTTTGTCTAGGTGGATCTGAGCTTTTGACTTGACCACTTGACTCTAAAATAAATGTTGATGCAGTGTCTGCAGATACAGACAATAAACTAATCTGACTACAAAACAAGATTGCGACTATCAACATCGTGAATTTTTTAATCAATCACGTCACTCCTTCCTATCCAGAGTTGTCTGTTTTAGAATAAGGCACCTCTATTTACATTATTTAGAGATGCCTTATTTTTGAATTTTTGCTAGCGATTCTTAGTCATCAGCCATCGCTAGTAATTGTTCTAACATTCTCTTTTGTATTAAAAGTTCTGCTGCTACTTCCTTTTGTCGCTTCTTGCGTTTCAATAGAAGGAAAAAGAAAATTATGATGATTAATAAGATAAAGATACTAGATAAAATCAACCACAAAGTCCAACTTGACTTCGCTGTTGCATCATTGATTGCTTGCTGATTAAATTTCTTAGCATCATCTGCCTTGACTGTAAAATCTTTAGTCCATTCCCAAGTTTTTTTCTCCCACTTAGTATCAGTCGTCGTTGCTTTCAAATGATAGGTGTAGTTGCCTGCTTTGAATTCCCCGTCCTTTAGAAAAACTGGAAATTGGTAAGATGACTGAGGAGCCATTTTACGTTTTTGGAGTTCGTTTTGATAAAGAGCCTTTGTTTCCCCTTGCTTCGTTACATAACCTTCGTAGTCGATGTTTGTCATCAATGCGGGTAGTGGATTTTGTAAGTGCGCAAAGAATGCTTTTCGGTAATTTGAAAGACCAATAGATGCACTCGTCAGTGTCATTTCGGGTTTAGCCACTTCTTGATTTACCGTTATTTTTAAAGCAATGGCATAATTAATCTTATTTTTGATGCTCGTGCCTTTGCTACTTGCATTTTCATCAACTTGACCTTCTTTATCAAAGTACCAAGACCCCAGTAAAGCGCCATCACCAATATCTTGTGGTAACTCAATATCAGCTAACACAATTTTTTGTGACTTTCCGGGCACTTCAACTTTAAGATCACTTGCACGAACCTTGGCAATATCGCTTAGCTTGATTTGCATACTCTCATCGTAATGCTCAGCTTGTGAGGTATATTCAACTTCACCGTTAGCATTGGTATAGGTCGTGAAAATATCATCGCTTACAGTGATCGGTTGATCACTATCATTTCTAACTGCAACTTTAATCGTCCGTTTTTCACCTGGTGTCATTAGCAAATTAAAGATTGAAGATTCCTCTACTTCTTTACCTGCTTCCAACTTAGCAATGGAATACCCTTGAGAAGGTACTGACTCAGCCTCGACCGGCACATAGGGGCAAAGTAAAGTAAGTACAATACCCCAAAAAATCATCATTTTTTTCATTTTATTTAGCATTAGTTCCCTCTTAACTAATCATCAAGTATCAGCAGTTTATTTGTAAGCAGCGTCTGTTAAAGTCCAAGTAACGACAGATTCAAATGTACCAACTTTAGCTTGGCTACCCGCCATTTCAAGCTCAACATCTTCTGCTTTCCAAGTCAAATCGCTATGCTCTTTTGCTTGTTTACCTTGTGCAACACCAAATACAGTTGAAGTTGTTATATTATCAGTTACAATATCAAGATTTGGAGCAACTGTTAAGTCGGCAGCTTTATCACGGGTATAAGTACCAGCGCCTTTGATATGAATTGTTGCACCGTCTAAAGTTTTTTTAGATGTAGCATCTGTAAACGTTGTTGCTTTGACGGCAACTTGCCAGTTATCAAGATTTGAACCTGCAGGACGTCCATCATACACTTGCAGGGTTTGAATACCACCTGAAAATGGCGTTTTGGCTGCATCAATATCTTGATTAAGTGCTTTCGCAGTATAAGTTTTCTGTGCTTGAATTTTAGCTGAAACATCTTGTGTACCAAAGTTGAAAACTTTTGGATTCTTTGTGAATGCCAAATCACCTTCTTTTACAACGTGATTCTCATCTGGATCGCCTGGTAATGGTACCGGGTCTGGATAGTCTTTTGGATCAATTTTTGTATCGTCCTCTTTACCTGGATCTTTTGGCAAAATATCAGCATCACCACCTGGTTTCATCTTGATGATGCCATCTGTTGTTTGCGAGCCACCAACTTGTGCCGCATTTACATTCGACGCACTTGCTAAAGCAATCGTCCCTAACGCCACTACACACAATAAAGTTACTTTTTTCATTTTTTCTCCTTACTCAGGTTGATACCGCGTATAACGCTGCACACCCTATTTCTCCGATTTTGCAGTTAAAGTCCAGATGATCGTCGTGTTGTATTCCCTAGCCTGTCCTATCCCACCAGGAACACCGATTTTAACGTCTTCTGTACGCCAAACCAACGTACTAACTCCCTTACCACGCAAGACCTCCTTACCAGTCGTTTCGGCAATGGTTGCTGAAACATTTGGCAACAGCTCTGCTTCATAAGCCGAATAGTTTGAAGTATCTACTTTTTGAGGTTCCAGATTTAAACTATTTCTCATCTCCGGCTTCGACATATGAATGGTTGCCCCTCGCAACTTATCAAACGCTTCTTCCTTTGCAGTGAAATGGTCACTCAATTGAGCAGTCAATGTCCAACCTATCTGTTCTCCATCACGATTATCCGTAAGTTGCACATGATAGAGTTCTTGTTCATAGAACTTCTTTTTTCCGACTCCTGAATAAAACTGATGACCATCAGTTAGCTTACCATGTTCAAAACCAAAATGTGTCGGTATGTGATCAAGTGATAGCGGTCCTTGACTCCCTGTACCAACGAGTACAGGCTGATCATCTGTCGCCTGGTTAATGACAACTTCATCCATCGTAAATGGAATTTTTTTACCCTCATCTGTAAAGGGTAGAGATGGATTCTTAGGCATCACTGGACCGGCTGTTTCGCGATTTTCAGCAAAACTCATGACAGCATCTGTTTCTTCAGCTTGCGAATTTACATTCAGTAAACTTGTGGCAAATAGGGATAAGAACAAAAGACCAACTTTCTTCTTCACAACACGCCTCCTTTCAAAAATAATCCGTTGAAATCTTTAAGGAGGATCGCTAGCTATCTCTCTTGCTAATTTCAATGTGACATAACTTCCAAAGTAAGTTATATAGATTACACTATGTGCCCTCAAAAATAAACTTTTTGAAGGCACTCAACATTACATCAGATCCTCTTGAAACAAAATAGAGGGGAAGAAATCAGTTTGTCTCAATCAAACATGACGTAGATTAATAGCAATAGGTGCTATCAACAATTTTCATTCTATCTTTTTTTATTTATGTTGTAAGGTATAAATTTAGAAACTAAAATAAAAAAAACACCCTATTCTTAATGGTGTTATTTTATGATTATTTTTGATGATAAAATTAGTTATTTATTCGTGGCATACTCTATTCAGAAGTATGCCATTTAATAATCGTGTTCTCTATGTTCTTCCAATCTCTACGATCAAACGGCGAATTAACAAAGCAGAGATATTCAGGTGAAATTTCTCGATTTGGTAAATCTAATTCACTGATCACAATGTCAGCTTTTTCAATTGTATTGACAAATTCAATCCTAATCGTCAATTGCCTATTTTTCAAATTATCCATTGCAATTGATTGCGTAATAGGTGAATAACACAACAGGAAAACTTTACAAGGAACCTCTCTTTAAAATGAAATAGCGTTAAAAATGCGTTGAAAAAAGAAAGGCATATTAGGATGTTTTTTAAATGCTTCACGATAAATTGGCACCTCTTGTAAGGTTAATGCCATTTGGTGCCAAAGCAACATATAATTACTGTTTCTTTTCGTAAAGCGTTCCTGTTCAGTCAGCAAATGATGGAAACAAAACGAGACATGAAACATTTGGTGCCAAACAATGCATTGTTTATGCGCGTAGCAAATGTAGCGTTTTTCTTTTGCTGTGAGCGTTATGCCACCGATTGTTTCAATCGTATTAATAAATATTGGACAATCGCTGGCTTGGCAGTCTATATCTTCCAAAGTATAAGCCGGTTGGTAAATCAAGGTACAAAATAGAAAATATAAAAATTCAATTTCTGTTTTTTTCTGTTGCGCTGTTAAATCTAAGTCCAGAAATAACATCTCTACCCTTTGTGTAAATATCTCTAATGATAAGACAGGACATTCAAAATAGCTCGGAAACGTCATATCTTCTGGTAATAGATGTCCTTTTTTAATCCGATCTAAAGCAATGCGATAAAATATTTTTGTTTTTAATTTAGAAGATTGAAAAATAAAAGGAAAGGCTTTAACTATATTATCCAGAAAGAGATTTAATTGTGTATTTTCTGATTCAAAAAAGTTGATGAATTTACACTGAAATTGAGAAAGTATCATACAGAAAAACATAAACCTAATTTGTCTTTCTTCTCCACAAATCATATTTTCAACTTTCTTTTTAGTGCAAAGTTGAAGAGAAAAATGTTTCATATACTCCCTACATTTGACAAGCTCTTTCTTTCCCGTCTCATAGCTCATAAATTTAGCATCAGTTTCTTTCATCAAGCCAGAAAAACGCTCATGATATACCTCTTGGAAAAAATGTAGAAAAAAGCTATCTGAAATATAAGCATTTTTCAACATCTGAAACGAAAGTGACTGATAGATTTCGAGATACAACTTATCAGTTGTTTTATAAAGTAAGTACTCATCTTCTCCAATAACTAGATTTAACACATGTCTAAGTTTTAAAATAGCATAATTGATTGTCGTTTTAGATAACCCTATTTCTTTGATGATTTCTTCAAAGCTCATACCGTCACTATCTTTGTTCAGTAAACAACTGCATAGCTTAAAAACTTGCTGTTCTTTTTCAGTTAGAATGAAACGTTCCATTTTGTATCTCCTTAGTAGATAATCTATTAGCCAGGCTAATAGATTCACACAAGCCATTATTATACCATCTTTACCAAATATTTCAATACAAATTTTATAAAACGATAGATATATAAATATAAAAAACACTAAAAAATTAATTTACTTAAATAATAAAAAATCTTAACCTTATATATTACATATATATGTTGTGTTACATAAGGTATAGAAAAATAACATTAAAAAAACTTATACAAAAAAAGGTCAATTCTTCAGAATTGACCAATATTAAGCATAAATTTATCAAAAAAAGATACTCCGAAGAGTATCTCTTTACAATCAAAAGATTATTTAAGACCTGCTGAACCGCCAGCAGCGCCGATAGCTTCAACGATTGCTTCAGCTTCAGCTTTTGGAAGACCTTCTTTGATAACAACTGGAGCGCTGTCAACAAGATCTTTAGCTTCTTTAAGTCCAAGACCAGTAGCTTCGCGAACTGCTTTGATTGTAGCAACTTTTTTGTCGCCTGCTGAAGTCAACTCAACGTCAAATTCAGTTTTTTCTTCTGCTGCAGCTGCACCAGGACCTGCTACAGCTACTGGAGCTGCTGCAGATACGTCAAATTTTTCTTCGATTGCTTTTACAAGCTCAGAAAGTTCAAGAATAGTTGCTGTTTCAAGTTCAGCAACGATGTTTTCAATGTTCAATGCCATTGTTGGAATCTCCTTAGAATTTTTATTTTAATATGCAAGGATAGGATGCGACTTGCGCGCATTTAAATCAGCAAGGATAAATTTGCAAAAGTACGAGGCAAAGCATCACGAGTAGAACTTATGTTCACGACTGATACTTTAACAAAGTCATTTTGAAAATTAAGCTGCTTCTTCTGCTTTGTCTGCAACTGCTTTGACAGCGTATGCGACATTGCGAACTGGTGCTTGAAGTACTGAAAGGAGCATAGAAAGCAATCCTTCGCGGCTTGGTAGTGATGCGATAGCAGCGATTTCTTCTTTTGAAGATACTTTGCCTTCGATAACACCAGCCTTAACTTCGAGTGCATCAGCTGTTTTAGCGAAATCTGATAAGATTTTCGCTGGAGCAATTGCGTCTTCGTTTGAAAATGCGATGGCAGATGGTCCTACGAATTGATCCGTAAGGTCAGCATAGCCAGCTTTTTCAGCAGCACGACGCAAGATTGAGTTTTTGATGACTTTGAACTCAACACCAGCTTCACGTAATTGTTTACGCAATTCAGTATCTTGTCCAACTGTAAGTCCACGAGAATCTGCAACGACGATACCAGATGCGTCTGCAAATTTTTGGGCAACAACGTCAACTAACTCAGCTTTTTTAGCGATTGTAGCTTCACTCATTGTTTGTTTTTCCTCCTCTATTATTTGATGACGTAAAAAAACTCCACGTCAACCATAGACATAGAGAGTACAAAAATTCATTATCAACTAATAAATAAATGTCCTCGGTTGGATTTACGACGAATGTCACCAACTGTCTTCGGTCATGTTGTTTTCACAACTATTTAATTATAGCAGAGTTTTTTCACTTTGACAAGTATTTTTATTTAAGTTTTTTTATTTAATGACTTACTTTTATTTTTTTAGACATATTTTCTAAAATAGATTTGATAGCAACAAAGATAATCGCAAAACTAACAGAGAAGATAGCACCTTCTAATAAATTGAAAGGAACTACCATAGCCATTAGATATTTACTGGCACCAAAAATTTGATTGATGTCAAAATGTGCGAACTTAGCATACAGTGGTATCGCATAAACGAAGTTTGCAACAACCATAGCTGCTGTCATGACAAGTGTTGCTAAAATGCCCCCTGTAACATAAGTTCTTGTTCCGCTATCTTTCTTAAAGAAGATGGCAAAGATCAAGAGAAATGACCCAACTGCCACGATATTAAGCGGTAAACCAATCCAAGTATTAATCCCTTCATTATTCAATAATAATTTAAGCACAGAGCGTAAAATTAAAATCAAGAAGGCAGCAGGTAAATCAAAAAGATAGAGACCCACTAAGATTGGAATAATTGAAAATTCAACTTTGAGAAAGTCTGCTGCCGGAATTAACGGGAATTGCGGAAAAATCATCAAGATGAAAGAAATAGCGGCAAGCATGGCGACTAATACCAGTTTGCGTGTGCGAGTTGTGTTTGTCATTTGGGGCACCTCCTAAATTTTATTTAGAAGACTTGAAAACGACACAGATGGTACCTTTAAAAACTGCTTTTAACATCTTTTGAGTTAAATTTTTTCTAGCACTAGTCTTTGCGACAAGGCATACAACTGTGATAACTCACCACAGCTGCAAGATGCCAAACAATAACAATGTGACGGGGAGATTTAGCTAAAAGAAAGAAATCTGAGTCCTTAAAGATACCTTTAACCATGTAAATTTTCTTGTCTCCTCTTTATCCTGACTTTAACAGTTGGTATCGGAATTTCACCGATTCGGGCCTGAGTTCTATACTCAAGCTTCATGGACTTTACCACCAGTGGGGAAACGACCCCCGCCCTGAAGACACCTTAACTATATCAAAAGACTTGCAGTTTAGCAATCCTTTTGATTAAATTTTTATGAAATAGTTGTTCAAAAGTTCGTTTTACATAACTTTAAATATGTAAAAAGTTATCCGCGAGCAGCATTGACCAACTGACTCACTTCTTTTTTAGACAGACGACGGAATTCCCCTGGCTGTAAACCAGTTAAGTCAAGCGTACCATATTGCACACGTGATAGTTTTTGAACTGGTAGACCAACTGCTTCAAACATTTTCTTAACTTGATGATTACGACCTTCATGAATCGTTAACTGAACAACCGATTTTTTAGTTGAAATATCTTGTTTGATAATTTGATAAACAGCAGGCTTTGTTTTACGACCATCAATTTTAACCCCTTGGGTCAATGGACGAAGATTTTCTTTATTGGCTTGTCCCTCTACTTTTGCAATGTAGACTTTTTCAATTTCATGACGAGGGTGAGTCATCAAATTAGCAAATTCACCATCATTTGTCATTAGAATTAAACCACTTGTATCCCAGTCAAGACGACCAACAGGATAAATCCGCTCTGGAATATGGCGGAAAAAGTCCATAACAGTCTTGCGATCTTTCTCATCTGATACAGACGAAATCACACCACGAGGCTTATTCAATACATAATAAACAGGTTCTTCTTTATAGATTTGCGTTTGTTTGACTTCAACTGTATCGCCAGACTTAACTTGATATGCCAAGTCTGTCATGACCTCACCATTGACGGTCACATCACCTGCTTTAATCAATTCTTCTGCTTTACGACGGCTAGCAACACCTGCGTGTGCCAAATATTTATTAATTCTCATTTGTAGTGATTTCCTTTTCGTTGAAAATATCGACATCATCAATATTCATAAGTGATTCTTCGTTTATTTCGGGCAATTCCTCTAGCGTATTAATGCCGATATAATCCAAGAAATGGTTAGTTGTTGCATAAAGGTTAGGACTACCAATCACTTCTTTTTTACCAATCACTTCAATTAAGTCAAAGGCTTGAAGTGTTGCCATTGTCCCTGACGAATTGACACCACGAATCGCATCGACTTCTATCCGCGTCAGTGGTTGTTTATAAGCAATAATCGCTAACACTTCCAGTGCTGCTTTAGAGAGTGATTGATTCATAGGCGTTTTCGCATAGTGTTGCAATAAAGCATTAAGCGCAACTTTTGTTGCCAAGCGATACTTACCAGCTGTTTCAATAATGGTAAAAGCAGACTCATCATCCGATTGATATTTCTGGGATAGCTTTTCAATTTGTTGGGTGATAGCGCTTGGCGTGATATTTAACAAGCCAGATAAGTCCCTGAGACTTAATCCCTCTTCGCCAGTTACAAAAAGCAAGGCTTCAAGTTCAGCAGTTTTATTCAATTAAGGCCTCGCTTTCTGTTTTTGTTAGGATAATATCGCCAAATGTATCATCTTGTTGAAAATTAAGGGCGTGATTTTTTATCAATTCTAGCATGGCTAAAAAGACAGTTACCACTTCATCCAAAGAATGAGAGGGCTCGAAAAATTGTGTAAAGCTAACCGTCTTTTCATGTTGAAAAAGGGATAAAATATCTTTTATTTTATCTTCAACTGAAAATTCATCTGAATTAATCGTATGGTGATGATCCCGAAATCCAGCTTGCTTGCGTTGGATGACAGCAGAAAAGGCAAAGTATAAGTCTAATACATTTTTATCATGAGCTAGTGCGATCTCTTCTGCGGCAATCTCAGTTTTACTTTTGGAATAAAATTGACCACGATCATCATGCTTATCAGCTAATGCTAAACTTAGCGCCTTATATTTTCGATATTCATCAATTTGTGACAAAATTTCTTGCTCCAAATCAATTGTTTCTTCTTCAAATGCTTCAGAAACAGTTGGTAAAAGTCGACGTGACTTAATCAAGACCAACTGACTCGCAATGACAAGATATTCTGATGCTAAATCTAGCGCCTTTTCTTTCATAGCATCGAGATAGGCTAAGTACTGTGTAATGACTTCGACTAAAGGGACTTCATAGATGTCAACCTTGTATTGATTGACCAGATGTAATAATAAATCTAGTGGTCCTTCGAAATCGTGGATTTTAATATTGATTTCTTTTTTTACATAATTCATTTTATGTAAACTCTCTTATCTATAATATTTATCAAGGGAGTGAATGGATTTCAATCCTAGATTTTTGGCTAAATCATAGATAGAGACCCTTTCTGCAACACGCTGTAGAATATACTGTTCTCGCAGTTTTGCCGAGGTTAAAGTACTTGTTTTTTTGAGCTCATAGTGTAGAAATTGTCGAGATTTAGAAAATAATTCATCAGCATTCTTTATCGGACGTACCAATCTGGCAAATTTATCTCGAATAGGTAAAATCCGCTTGATACCACCCGTAGCGACGGTTAAAATTTTAAAATCCCAATTAAATTCTGACCACTTTAAACTTTGAATTTCTGATGGTTTCAAACCAAACTCTAAAATAAGTAAAGCAATTAAATCACCTGGTTTTTTAACTTGTAGGTAGTACTGACTGACATCCAATAGTTTTGGCTGTCTTTGGTCATTGTCTTGTAATTCCTGTTGTTGATAGGGCACAATATGCATTTCAAAAAAATGAGCCAGTTTACCATTTTGATAAAGATACTTCAGAAAAGTATTGATATTCGTGATTTTTCGATGTTGAGAAGATTTCGCAAGACTTTGTAACTCAAGCTGATAAAGGTTTAACTGAGTTTGAGTTAGTTCATTGCCTTCTAAAAACGTCACAAAAGCTCGTAAATCGTAGAAATAAGCAAGTTTTGTGTTCTCAGATGCCTTTTGTCGACTATCGATGAAGGCTTTAATCGTTTGTTCGTTCAATAATCTGGTAATCCTTCGTAAAAGTATGGGCAAATGCATTAACGGCTTTGAGAATTTCTTGGCGTGGAATAATGCCGTAGAATTCTGTGCCTTTCAAAACTGGTAAAAATGGTTCGCCAACTAATAAATGTAGGATATCTTCCAATTCATAGTCTTTTTGAACCGTATCAATATCTTTATTGACGATTTCTGAAATAGGAGTTCTATCTGATTTTTCGTAGAAAAAATCATGTTGCATTTCAAAGTTAATAATATCTGTCCAGCCTAGGATGCCAACAAATTCATGTTCTTCATTGACAACGGGTACTTTAGAATACTTGTATTGGCTCAACAAAATTTTAGCATGTGAGATGTTGTGCTCGTCCAATAAAACGGCAACTTCACTTGCTGGTTTTAAAAAGGTGTCACTTTGTTTCATAAAGAAACATTCGATGTTTTTGTCAATCATTTGTTTGACCTCGATAATTCAAACTGTAAATCAGGTATAAGCTGATGTTCTCTATCTAGGTAACTGATACGGAAAGTATCTTGTGTAGGCTCGATGATGGCATACATTTTAATATTGTATCGTCCACGCGGTTGTAACACACTGCCTGGATTTAAGCAGAGGATACCATCTTCAATAGTTGCAATCGGTGTATGGAGATGACCAAATAACGCTATCTCACAATTGTGCTCACGAGCTGCATCTGTCAAGCGTTGCAACCCAAAATTAACACCAAATAAATGACCGTGAGTCACAAAGATAGCTTCATTATCTGCATTTAATACGGCTGTTTCAGGGAATCCGTCATCAAAATCGCAATTGCCTCTGACAACGGTTATTCCTTCCCAGATGCTATCAGTTGCATCCAATTCAGAGTCACCACAATGGATAATAGCACTTGCTTTATCTTGGTATTTAGTCTTTATTTCTTGAACAATTTTTGATTCACCATGGGAATCACTCATAACAATTATCATAAAAACCTCATTGTCTTAGCCATTCAGGCCATTCTTTCAGCAAATTTTGCAGAGCGCGGGCGCGATGCGACACTTTGTTTTTTTGCTCAAGTGTCATCTGAGCGGCAGTTCTACCAGTCTCTTCATCAACAAATAAGGGGTCGTAACCAAACCCTTCATCTCCTCTAGGAATTGTCGCAATTGAACCAGGCCACTCACCTTCTACGACAAGAGATGATTTTCCTGGTGCTGCAACGACTAAGGTCGTATGGAATTTTGCCTTCCGTTTCTCGGGTGAGACAGCTGTACTTGCAAGTTCATGCAAGAGTTTGGCATTATTAGCTGCATCTGTTGCATGCTCTCCAGCAAATCTAGCAGACCAGACACCTGGCAGACCACCTAATACATCAACCATCAAACCACTATCATCAGCCAAAACCATTTCACCTGTCAATTCAGAAATCGTTTCAGCTTTTAATCTCGCATTCTCTTCAAAGGTCATACCAGTTTCAGCTACCTCGGGTAGCTCAGGAAAATCATTGAGGTTTTTAATATCATAACCTAATTGGCTAAACATTGCCTTAAATTCTCTTGTTTTCCCCTCATTACGTGTAGCAATAAGTAGCGTTTTTCTCGTCTTGCTTTGAAGGCTCACCGTCTCTGTATGTAAGACTTGCCCCTCTAACTCAACTGTTAAAACCTGACCAATACTGTACTGATATGCAAGACCAGTCACATCTCTCAAAACTTGGAAAAATAAGTCAATGACATCAGCAGGTGTTTCATCTACTGCGACGATTTTCAAGCCTTTTTCAGCTGGAAAATATTTGAAAAATACTGAGTAAAGAGGAATTTCTAGCTGTTCACCAAAAATATTTTCAATGACGAGTGCCCTTTGTTCCTCTAATACATAGGCAAAAATATCTGTCGTCTGGTGCTTATAAAGTTTTTTCATAATTTCAATGTCCTTGATTCAATAGGAATTTGTAACCAATTTTCGGCAATTTCATCAAAAGATTGACTACTTGCTGTCGTATAAAATTGATGTAATTTGCTTGCAATTGTACGCTCTCGATTAATCTCAAAGTAATTAAGCAAAACGGAAATGTCTCGTACACATTCTGCGCCACTATCGATTAATTTGACCCCATCACCCATCACATTTTGAATGATAGGCCTTAACAAGGGATAATGTGTACAGCCTAGAATAAGTGTATCGACACGTCCAACTAATGGTTTCAAAGTCTCATAGACAATTTTCTTAGCAACACTTGATGTCGTTTCATTTGACTCAACGATTGGTACAAACTTAGGACAAGCCAAGGATGTTACGGTCAAACTTGGCGACAAGAGCTGGACTTTTTTTCTATAAATATCCGATGCGACCGTCATAGCTGTACCAATCACACCAATACGACCAGTTGTTGTTGCTTTAATCGCAGCACTAGCGCCAGGCAAAATAACACCTAGAACTGGAATATCGAGCTGATTCTTGACTTCTTCCCAGGCGACAGCTGTCGCCGTATTACAGGCAAAGACAATCATCTTAACGTCTTTTGATAAGAGAAAATTAACCAGCTCCCAAGTAAACTGTCTAATTTGGTCCGCTGGTCTTGGACCATAAGGGGCACGTCTTGAATCTCCGATATAAATGACTTCTTCATCGGGTAATTGGCGCATTAATTCTTTGACCACCGTCAGACCGCCAACACCTGAGTCTAAAAAACCTATCGGTCGATTATCCATCTTACTTACCTCACAAAAACAAAAGCCGAGAAAATCTCAGCTTTTACGGGAATCTCTAAAAAGTATGTCTCAGTTATTTGAGGGAAAGATACAAGAACGACAAATCGTGCTAGTCTATCTCTTACAATGAAACCCAAAAACTGAGTTTTTAGAGAGTCCCTTAAACCTTATTTTTTCTTATCAGCTTGTTTCGCAGCTGCACGAATTTGACGCAAAACTTGTTGTACTTGTGTTTCGCTTGGTTTGCGACCCATTGAGCTCATCATCGTCCGAACAGCATCTTCATTCAATGGCGGGTTCTCCATCAACATCTGTTTCACTTGACGACGGCTTAAAAACAAGCCTAAAGCAAAGCCGCCAAGAGCGGTAACGATCATTAATAAAATAGCAAGTAAAATTGGCATTTTTATCTCTCTTCTTTTTTGTTATTCGGTTAATTATATCAAATTTTACATAATCTGTCTATTTTCAATCGAAATCAAAACCATATAAAGTCGCAAAATAATCTTCCGCTGTCTCTGCTCTTCGAATTTGGCGCGTAGTGCCATCTTCTTGCAGCAAAATTTCTGCGGAACGGAGTTTGGCGTTATACTGGTACCCCATCGAAAAGCCGTGCGCGCCGGTATCATGGATAACTAGTATGTCACCGACATGGACCTCAGGCAACAGTCTTTGTTTAGCGAATTTATCGTTATTTTCACAGAGTGAGCCAACGACATCATACGTGTGCGTTTGAGGCGCTGTTTCCTTACCTGCGACGCTGATATGATGGTATGAGCCATACATGGCCGGTCTTAAAAGGTTGACAGCGCTGGCGTCGACACCCACGTAATCACGATAAGTCTGTTTTTTGTGGATGACCTTGGTGATGAGGTGGCCGTGAGGGGCGAGCATAAAACGCCCGAGTTCCGTGAAGATTTTGATTTGACCGAGACCATTAGGCGTCAGCACTGCTTCATAGGCTTGACGCACACCGTCACCGATTTTAGCGATGTCGTTTTCAACTTCGTCAGGCTTGTAGTTAACGCCAATACCACCAGATAAGTTGATGAAATCAAGGTCAACATCCGTCGCTTGAACCACTTCTACTGCCAGCTCAAACAATTCTTTAGCCAAAACTGGATAATAGTCGTTTGTCAACGTATTAGAGGCTAAGAAAGAATGAATCCCAAATTTTTTCACGCCAAGTGCTTTCAAGTCTTTAAAAGCTTGAATGAGCTGATCTTTAGTCATGCCAAATTTTGATTCTTCCGGATTATCCATGATATCCGTGCCTAGGGCAAAGACACCACCAGGATTATACCGGCAAGAAATTATCTCAGGTATGCTTGTGACATTTTTTAGGAATTCAACGTGTTCATAAGCATCCAAGTTAATGGTGGCATCTAGCTTTCTAGCGTATTGGAATTCTTGAGCAGGCGTATCATTAGATGAAAACATGATGTCTTGCTTTTCAAATCCAAGTTTGTGAGACATTAATAATTCAATTTCTGAGGCACAATCAACCCCGCAGTTCTCTTCTTGGAGAATTTTTAGAATGGCTGGCGTTGGTGTCGCTTTGACTGCAAAGTATTCCTTGAATCCAGGATTCCAACTGAAGGCTTGATTGACTGCACGAGCTTTTTCTCGGATAGCTTTTTCATCGTACAAATGAAAAGGTGTCGGGTATTCTGCGGTGATTTGGTCAAGTTGTGATGCCGTAACGAAGGGTATTTTCATGGTTGCTCCTCATATTCTCTCTAACTCACATCTGGTGCTAGTCAATCAATAAATAACGTTTTACATAATTATAATTCTGTAAAATCAAACATTTAGGTAATCTGTTAAGTCTTTCAAGGCACGTTCTGCAATAGCAGTATAACGTTCTTTTTTATCGCGAATGCGTTCGCCTTCAAGCTCTTTAATAATGCCAAAGTTGACATTCATTGGTTGGAAGTTTTTACTGTTAGCGTGGGTCACATAGTAGGGCAGGGCACCAATAGCAGTCGTTTCAGGGAAAACAACTGGTGCTGCCTCTTGGAACAATTTAGCCGCATTAATCCCAGCCACTAAACCTGAGGCTGCTGACTCAACATAGCCTTCTACACCTGTCATTTGACCTGCAAAGAAGAGATTATCTTTCTTCTTAGATTGGAAAGTTTGGGTCAAAAGATTTGGCGAATCCATATAAGAGTTACGGTGCATCACGCCATATCTGACAAATTCAGCATTTTCAAGACCTGGAATCATGCGGAAAATCCGTTTTTGTTCTCCCCACTTCAGATGCGTTTGGAAACCAACGATATTATAGAGACTCGCTGCTGCATCATCTTGGCGAAGTTGCACCACTGCGTAAGGAACACTAGTTTCATAAGTTGTCCCGTCACGTTTGGTCACTGTATAGGTCTCATTCGGATTTTCAAGACCAACCGGTTTCATCGGGCCAAACAACATGGTCTTAAAGCCACGCGCCGCCATGACCTCAATCGGCATACAGCCTTCGAAATATTTCTCTTTCTCAAAAGATTTGATTTCAGCAACTTCCGCATCGACCAACGCTTCTTGGAAGGCTTGAAACTCTTCTTTAGTCATTGGGGCATTAAGATAAGCGGCCTCACCCTTGTCATAGCGTGACTTCAGATACACTTTACTCATGTCAATGCTACTGATATCGACAATCGGTGCTGCTGCATCATAGAAATAGAAACCATCCCCATCATTTAAAGCGTGGATTTTAGCCGCTAAATCGTCAGATGTCAAGGGGCCTGAGGCAATGACTGTGATCGCATCATCTGGGATTTCTGTCACTTCTGCTCTGATGACCTCAATCAAAGGATGATTGCTCACCTTTGAAGTCACGAGTTCAGCAAAACCTTCGCGGTCAACTGCAAGCGCGCCACCAGCAGGCACGCGCGTTTCGTCTGCTGAGCTGATGATCAGGCTATCAAGCTGACGCATCTCTTCTTTCAATAGACCGACCGCATTGGTGATTGAATCACCACGTAAAGAGTTTGAACACACAAGCTCAGCAAAGTTACTTGTTTTGTGTTGTGGGGTTGGTTTAACACCACGCATTTCGTAAAGTTTAACGGAAATCCCGCGTTTAGCAATTTGATAAGCGGCTTCTGAGCCAGCAAGGCCAGCACCGATAACATTAATATGATTTGACATCTATAATTTCCTTTCTGCGAATTCACTTTCTGTGAATTCTTGAAACTTGACCTACGCTTGCGCTTCGTCCAAGCAGGGTCATTCGCAAACCTAAGTCTGCTCAAAGTCTTTCTGCGAATTCACTTTCCGTGAATTCTTGAAACTTGACCTACGCTTGCGCTTCGTCCAAGCAGGGTCATTCGCAAACCTAAGTCTGCTCAAAGTCTTTCTGCGAATTCAC
>SKEM01000571.1_pt1 | contig 23803 bp, 26 predicted proteins | sample 4826731 | NCBI WGS metagenome assembly SKEM01 (sample SAMN11008809, study PRJNA524170) | human gut metagenome | biome: Human fecal sample; material: Feces; isolation source: fecal sample from pouch patient p37 | host: Homo sapiens | place: Israel: Tel-Aviv | collected 2015-07-27
TACATATTGTAATTCTCTCAAAAAAATATCAAGATTTTATCAAGAAATTTCTCTCGCACCATTTTCTGAGTTTACAACATGACAAATTTTTCTCAACTTCAATATATTTATTTTTTCAGAAACATATATCAACCATCCTCCCAATAAAAGGGCTAAACACTCTAAAAAATACTTTCAAACTATCATGAGGGCGTACTAAATACCCAAGACCATCAGGTTGGGTAGCGATATCATACTTGTTTGGCTTATATTCTTGCATTGAGTAAAAGAGTTTATAAAAAGTAAAAATGTGAATCATCCCAAAAACGTGAGTGACATTAAATGTTGCGGCGATAATTTTTTATCGGAATAAGTATTCAATACTTTTTTGATAAATATGCCTATTCAAAATATCCAATTATTAAAATTGAAATAGTATCATTCACAAAATATCTTTTCATCTAAAATAAAAAAGAAAACAAAAAAGTGGCTGTTAAGTGCAAACATTTTGCAACCTACAACCACTTTTTAATATTTTATAATTCCCTTTATATAAAGGATCCATTACGATATAGTCATTTGAAGTAATTCCACCTGACTTTATTTCCACCTCAAAAAGATGAAAAATCCTCAAGTCGTAACGTGGCAACGCGTGATTCTTTGTCAAAAACAAATCGCCTTTTAATTAACATCAGCATCGTAAAATTTAATAATCAGACAATCCCTGATGAATTTTATCTAAATTCCACTTCATCATATCGTAGTAAGTATCACCAATTTCCCCTTTTTTAGCCAGAGAATCTGTCAATATTTTAGAGTAAATTGGTAGGCCCGTTTCTTTTGATACTTGTGCCATTGACTTAGGTGAGACAGATGTTTCAACAAAGAGTGCCTTGACTTCTGACGCTTTAATTTTGGCGAGCACCTCAGCCATTTGCTCTGGGGTGCCTTGAGATTCTGTATTGATTTCCCAGATGTAGGCGGGTGTCACGTGATAGGCTTTTGAAAAATACTTAAAAGCCCCTTCTGATGTGACTAGTAAGCGCTGATTTTCTGGAATATCTAGAAACTTTTCTTTGGCTGCTTCATCCAACTTTTTAAGTTTAGCAACGTAAGCATCTGAGCGATCCTGATAATAACTAGCATGTTTCGGATCTTTAGCCTTTAAAACAGCTGTAATCGTCTTGACATACCTGATGCCATTGCCTAAATCCAACCAAGCGTGTGGGTCTTGCTCGGATTGATTCGTTGTTAAATATAAAGGCGTAACAGATTCACTCGCCTCAAAAACTTGCTCCCCATCTTTTTTACGGGCTGTTTTAATCAGCTTGTTGAACCAACCACTCCCACCAGTTTCAAGATTCAAGCCATTGTGAAAAATCACATCAGCCTGCGTCGTCGCCGAAATATCGTTCGGCTTAGGCTCATATTCATGCGGATCAACACCACGCGCAACAATACTGTGAATCATAACCTTGTCGCCCGCGACCTGCCTATTTGACGGTCTTTAAAATTAGCCAAATCAACTTGTGCGAGTGCGTCAAGTGCTGCTTGTTTTTCAAGTGGACCAGGACTTTTAAAAATCCCCAACTTAGGATAAGTCCCTGTCAATACAAGGTCTAAGACATTGATTGGGAAGGTCAAATCAACAGCAGAGCGTTGTTCAACATAAGCAACTTGATCTCGAACTCTTGTTAAAGGTTTTCCGTTAATGAAAGTTTGACCACTTTGGCTTTTAATTAAACCCAAAGCCCCTTTGATTAAAGTTGATTTCCCAGCACCATTTGGTCCGATAATACCTGTAATTTTCCCTTTTTGACATGTCAATGACACGTGTTCCAAAATCAGTTCCCCTTGATAAGCTACCGTCAGATTTTTGATTTCAAACATTTTTTTACTTTCTAAAATATACCTATGGTGTCAAAAGACTATCTTGACTTAATAAAACATATCTATGATTAACTTGATATTTAAAATCGTCAAGGCTATCGCCGCAAACCACCCCAGACCAGCAATGATTTTTTTATTTTTAAACCGTTTGCCCATAATTTTTTCACTAGAGGTAAAATAAACCAGTGGAATCATTGAAACAGGTAAGGCAATGGACAAGAAAACTTGTGAGCGAATCATCAAGGTATCAAGACCACCTTCACGACCGTGATAATAAATCGCGGCAATCAAAACTGGAATGACTGATAAGCCACGAGTGATTAAGCGACGTGCCCATGTTGGTACTTTTAAATTAATGAAACCTTCCATGACAATTTGACCAGAAAGCGTCCCTGTAATCGTTGAGTTTTGCCCTGATGCCAATAAGGCAACCGCAAATAAAGTGGACAATACAGGACTCGCAATAGCGCCTGCTAATTTATGGTCTTGCAAGGCGTTATATAGTGAGGTAAAAGTTCCTAGACCTTCACCACGACCGAAAAACATGGCAGCGCCCAAGACGAGTAATAAGGTATTAATAATAAAAGCAACGGTTAATTGAATGTTAGAGTCCCAAGTTGAAAAACGAACGGCACGTGCCACATCATCTTCATCTTTACGGCCATAGCTTCTAGTTTGGGTAATGGATGAATGCAAATACAGATTATGCGGCATAACGGTTGCCCCCACAATCCCTAGAGCCATCGTCAACTGACCACGATTAAATATTTCCTTTTGGGGGACAAAGCCTTTGAGCATGTCCGCAAGGACGGGATTAGAAATAGCGACTTCATAAACAAAGACGACCATAATCACGAGAATGAGGGTGATGACGATAGCTTCTATCTTGCGAAAACCGAGTTTCATCAAAAAGAGTAAAAGTAGGACGTCAAATACAGTCAAGATGACACCCCAAATGATAGGCAGACCAAATAATAAGTTCAGGGCAATGGCGCCACCGATAACTTCGGCGATATCTGTTGCCATAATGGCGAGCTCCGTAATAATCCAAAGGATGAACCCTACTCTTCTGCTAGTGTGTTTCCGTGTGGCTTGTGCTAAATCCAGCCCCGTGACGATGCCGAGTTTAGATGCCATATATTGTAAGAGCATGGCGATTAAACTTGACACGAGAACAACAGATAAAAGGAGATAGCCGTACTGAGCGCCACCACCAATTGAGGTAATCCAGTTACCTGGGTCCATATAACCTACTGCGACCAGAGCACCCGGTCCTGAAAAGGCGACAATATTTTTCCAAAAACTATTGTTTTTAGGGATTGGTACTGTATCATTAATCTCCGCCAAACTTGGACCATTGGCGTACTCGACAAATTTCTTATGTTCTTTCATGACAACTCCTATTTAAGATATTCAGACAACTATTTTGCCTGAACTCGGTTTGATTCCTGTTAATGCTAGTGTGCTTTAAGATAGGTATTTTAATGACTATAGTATTTCAACTGCCAACCATTCTTTTGAAAATGAGGAATGACAAATCTAACATCATCATCTGTTCTGACAATGACTGACCCATCACTCAAAATACTTGATAGTGTCATAAATTTAGGTTGGTCTTGATTCAAACAAACTAAAAAGTCCTTTACTTCTTGTGAGAGCGATGCAACTTCATAGCGATGCCCAACTTCTGCATGATTTAAATCATGCGTGATAATTTCACCTTCCCAGAAACGTTCTGCTGGAATTTCTGAGCCATGTGGGTCAGTTTTGGGAAAATGCATGAGCGTATACAAGCGTTCTACTAATCTTTTAGAAGAGGAATGCTCCAAATTCTCCGCTTCTTCATGGACTTCATCAATCTGATAACCAGCTTGTTCAACTAAAAAAGTCTCCCAAACACGATGTGATTTGATGATAAACCTAGCTTCTCGATAGCCTTCGGGTTTTAAGAGTACGCCGTAATATTTTTTATGCTCGACTAAATTTTTTTTAGCCAAACGCTTAATCATCTCGGTTGCACTAGGCGCAGAGACTTTTAGATAATTGGCAACATCTGTAATACCAACCATCTTATCCATTTTTTCTTCAAGCTGGTAAATAGCTTTTAGATAATCTTGTTCAGTTTTTGAAAATTCGTCCATATCGTACTTTCTAAATGTTTATAGTTGATAGTTTAGCACTACCTAAAATATTTGTCAAGGATTTTAAGGATTAATTTAGCAGAGATTTTACATATAAATTGATAAGATACAATGGTTCGGTACAGTTTTTTTCTGTATTTTAAACTAATAGATAAAATTTAACTACCGATAATTTAGCACTACCTAATCTTTTCTAATACCAATATTTTTAGGTAACACTAAAAAAAGCCTGACTAATCGTCAGACTTTTGTTTTTTATACCTATCGCTTTACTCGAACCAGCTATCAACGGTTTTAGCATTAGCTTTAATCCATTTATCAGCCGCTTCATCCGGTTTCATACCTGATTGAATATCAAGCATGACACCTTCCATATCATCCGTTTCCCATTTAAAGTTTTCCAAAACTTTGTAAACTTCAGGATGTTCAGATTTTAAATTCTTACGAGCGAGGGTTTTAATGGCTTCATTGCCACCCATTGCAACTTTAGGGTCTTCCAGATAATGTAGTTTATATTTACTAAACATCCAGTGTGGTGACCAACCAGTGATGACAATATCTTCTTTATTTTTATAAGCTTTTTCAAGTGCTGAAACCATGGCACCACTTGATGAGGCTTGTAAACTCCAACCTGAAAGGTTAGGATATGCCTTGATTGTATTTTCAGTAGATGCCATAATACCTGCACCTGGTTCAATCCCAGTAATAACTTGTTTAGCTTGAGTTGTCAAATCTGAAATAGATTTAGCTGACATATAATCTGGTACTACAAGTCCTGTTTTTACACCATTTAAGTTCGTCCCAACGACTGTTAAGTCGTCTTGATATTTCTTAAGAAGAGGACCATGTGTATTAGGTAACCAGGCTGATAAGGTGGCATCAATTTGACCATTGGCGACTGATTGCCAGAGAACAGCATTATCAAGTGGCGTTAAGCTAACATCATAGCCATGTTCTTTGAGCGCTTGTGCTAGTACATTTGTACTGGCAACTTCCGAATCCCACTCAACATAACCAAGGCTAATTTTTTCATGACTTTGACTAGTTGTCGCAAATGAATTCACGACACCACCACCGACCATCACTAATAATGTTGCGATAACAATCCAACGACGTTTGCGATTTTGTGGCAATTTTTGACCAGGTTTCGTGTTCAATTTTTGTGCAAAACGGTCCATAATAATGGCTAGAATAACCAAGGCAAGACCATTAACAAAACCTGCACCTATATCAGCATGTTGAACTGCAGATAAGACACCACGACCAAGTCCTGGTGCACCAATCATACTTGCGGTAACAACCATTGATAGAGCCAACATAATTGTTTGATTGGCACCTGCTAGAATAGTATTTTTAGCATTTGGTAATTCAAGTTTTAATAATTTTTGCCAAGAGGTTGCCCCAAATGAATCCGCCGCTTCAACCAAATCAACTGGTACTTGACGAATCCCAAGATTGGTCATACGAACTACTGGTGGCAAAGCAAAAATAATAGAGGCAAAGACACCCGGTACAACACCGATACCAAAGAAGGCAACGGCAGGAATCAAGTAAACAAAACCAGGCATGGTTTGCATAAAGTCCAGAATTGGTTGTACAATGGCTTGTGTGCGGTCAGATTTTGCCATACCAATCCCAAGTGGTACACCGATAATTAAAGAAATCAGGGCTGACATGATAACCAAAGTCATGGTATTCATCAAATCTGACCATAGTCCTTGGTTAGCGATTAGCAGTAAACCTGCTAAAGCAAAAATCGGAAAACCCCATTTTTTAGGTGATGTGACGACAGCGATTAAAAAGATACCTGCAATCATCAAAAACATCGGAATAGCAATTAATCCATCAGTCATGGCTGACATGAGTGCGTTACCGCCATTTTGGATGACATTAAAGAATCCTGACAGATGTTGCGTCAACCAGTCTACGCCATTTGTCACCCATTTTTCTACGGGTAGTTGGCTTACGAGTAAATTATGCATCTTGCGCTTCCTCCTTTTCAATCACTTCAGTTACCATTGTCTCTGTTTCATTAGATTTAATTTCACTAGATTCTGTTTCAACAGCATCCTCATCTTCAGATTCCGTATCTGCTAAAGCCTCAAGTACAAGTCCTCTAATGATGACACCGCGCAAACGACCCTCTTCAACAACGGCTACTGGCGTTGTCGCATCGTAGATAATTGGTAGAATATCTGAGATTAAAGTATCTGGCGTAATAATTGGCATGTCTACAATGACGTCCAACAAAGGCAATCGTTCTTTACGTGCACGAACTGCCGCATCTGCTGATAGATAACCTCGGAAATTCCGATGTCTACCCACTGCAACAAGACCTGAGACTTCCTCCTCTTGCATTCTACGAAGTGCAACAGTCGGTCCATCCACTGCGACATTGGTCGTCAAGGCCGGAATCATGATATTCTCTGCGACAAGGACCTTAGAGCGGTCAACACCTTCTGTAAAGGTTCTGACATAGTCGTTTTCAGGGTTGGTTAGGATTTCTTCACCCGTACCCACCTGCATGAGCTTACCATCTTTCATAATGGCGATGCAGTCCCCGATACGCAATGCTTCATCTAGGTCATGTGTAATGAATACAATCGTTTTCTGAACGTTGGCTTGCAAATCTAAGAGCTCATCTTGCATTTCTCGACGAACAAGTGGGTCTAGTGCTGAGAAGGCCTCATCCATGAGCAAGATATCTGGATCATTGGTTAAGGCGCGTGCCAAGCCGACACGCTGTTGCATCCCGCCTGATAGTTGAGCTGGATACTGGTCTTTAAAGGCTAATAACTTAGCATTATCAAGGGCTTGTTCTGCACGTTTTTGACGTTCTTCTTTTGGAACGCCTTGAATTTCAAGACCAAACTCTGTATTTTCCAAGATTGTCCGATGTGGCAACAAGGCAAAGTTTTGGAAGACCATAGACATCTTACGACGTCTAATATCTAGCAACTCTTTTTTATTCAATTTCGTGATATCTTGACCATCAATGATGAGCTGTCCTGCTGTTGGCTCAGACAAGCGATTCAATAGTCGAATCAAGGTAGATTTACCTGACCCTGATAGACCCATGATGACGAAGATTTCACCTTCATTAATAGATAAATTAATGTCGTAAACACCGACAGTACTACCTGTCTTTTTAAGAATTTCGTCTTTACTGACATTTTGTTTGACTAACTCCAGTGCTGCCTTACGGCGCTTTCCGAATATTTTAGTCAATTGTTTAATTTCAACTTTCGGCATAAATTCCCCCTTTCTATTCCGCTTTTGTGATAAAATTATTTTATAAGTGACAACCCTTTAAAAAAACAAGTTGCCTCCAAGTGACATTTTTAATTTTACACACAAATTGTCACTTTGTCAACTATTTTTACTTTTAACGGATTTTTAAGTACTTCGTCAATAGAAAGACCCGATATATGAAAACAATTCGAGAACCTCGCTACCGTCAAATTGCTTATGCTATTGCTGAAAAAATTGCTAATGGTGACTATCCAATTGGAACTAAGTTACACGCTAGATCAACACTTTCTGCACAATTTGGTGTCTCATCCGAGACAGCACGTAAAGCCATCAGCATTTTAAGTGACCTTGACATTGTCCAAGCTGTCCATGGCTCTGGTGTCAAGATTTTATCTCAGGAAAAGGCTAAAAATTTCTTAAACCAGGCAGAAGAAACTTCTACAATCCAAACCTTACACGCTCAAATCGATAATATTATGACTGTTCAGAAAACGACGATTGAGAATCTATCAGAGTCACTTGCCACTTTATTTGAACAAACAGCACGCGTTCAGAAGAAAAATCCGTTGGCACCACATGAACTCCTACTTTCTGAAACATGTGAATATATTGGTCAATCGATTTCGCAGCTTAATTTTTGGCAAACAACAGGGGCCACTATCGTTGCTATTTTACACAACGATGAATTGGTCTTATCGCCTGGTCCCTATGCGATTTTAGAAAAAAATGATACGATATATTTTGTCGGAAATGAAACAACTTTTCAGAATGTAAAAACTTTCTTTTATCCTTCGTCGGATTAAAGATTTAGCTAATAAAAATGAGGTCGGGACAAAACTTCCTTCTCAAATAAGCTATAAACGAATTCTAATGTAAATAGAAATCGTTTATAGCTTATTTTTGTGTCATTTTCCCAAAAATGTAAAACAACATTATGAGTCATTCAGCGCATAATACGAATTTGGTATTCTTTTGGCAAAACAGTACCAAATTGGTAAGAAAAGTGCCGTTTTTGTGCGAAATTGGAATTCTTTTGGCAAAACAATACGAAATCGGTAAAAACAAGTTGTTTTTTGTAAAAATTCGGATTCACTCAGCGTATAATACAAAAAAAGAGAAAAATAAACTGACAGGTTTACCTTTCTCTTTTGGTGACTAAGAACTTTTGTTCTAGTCTACTTTATTTTGGATTAAGTATTAATTTAGTTTTGTTTTAAGCGCCAAATACTTTAAAACGATCTTTATCAGCCATAAATTCTTTAGGACCAACTTCTGATTCAGGAGAGCCAACAACAAGTTGACCAAGAAGGTTCCAAGATGCTGGAATACCATAAGTTTTAGCAACAGTTGCATTAATCACTGGATTATAGTGTTGCAAATTAGCGCCAAGACCAAGCTCGCTCAAAGCAACCCAAGCATTTACTGACGCGATCCCTGTTGATTGTTCAGACCAAACTGGGAAGTTATCCGCATAAAGTGGAAATTGTTCTTGCAAGCTTTTCACGACATCAGTATCTTCAAAGAAAAGCGCAGTCAAGCCAGCAGCTGCAAAGCTATCTAATTTAGCTTTAGTGCCTTCCCAAGCTGATTCTGGTACACCTTGACGATCCATTTCAGCTTTAAGGTCAGTGGCAACAATTTCTTGCCAAAGTTTATTATGCTCAGCACCAGCTAAAATCAAAACACGTGATGTTTGACTGTTAAAAGCTGATGGTGACAATTTAACCGCTTCTTTAATTGTTGCTGTTGCTTTTTCAACATCAACAGCTTTTCCTAAAGCGTAGATAGAACGACGATTTGCTAATGATTCCAAGAATGACATAATTTTTCTCCTAATTTGAACTTCAAGCTAACTTCCAATCAACGCCTAAGCGACAAATCGCAAAGGCACGTTGCCTCTAGTATTTTCGTAAACCACTAAATTGGCAACTACAATACCATAGAAAAATAGATGATTTGTAGAACCTACGCAATCGCAGGAGCACCTTCAAATCCCTAATTTTCTACGGAAGTTTGCGACCGCGTCGCACCGCTTTCAGTATCATCCGTTAAAATAAATTTAATTTTTTAGGAGACGTCTTCTATGTGGGTTCGCGATTCATTTTAAATCTCAAACACTTTAATACCCTCGTCTCACGTTTACAAATGTAATTTTATCACATTAATTTACACTTGTAAACAATTTGGCTCAGAAAATTTTCTTGACTCTCAATACACGTCCTGAGTCACAAAAGAATACAAAAAAGGATTAGCTACCTAACCCTTTAAATTGACAAATTTTATGAGGCGTCACCCCCGAAGTCTTAGCATATGGCAGCCGATTCTCAAAAGTCTCTACTGGATGCCACTCTTCTAAAAGCGCCAAACCATGATACTGTTGCAAATCCTCTGCACATTCCGTACACCACCGTTTCTCAGACTTCACCCAAAAAGCCGACAAAAAATCTTCCTGACTTTTAAACTCCGGATAATCATGTGCTAAGCGTTGCCACTCCTGCTTATAGACCTTCAACGCATCGTAAAAATTATCAAATTCATATTTAGCGACAATGTCATCTCGCCAATTTTCAAAAAACCACCATGGCTCATTATCACCACGCATTTCAACTACTCTGTACATATCCCAACCTCTTATATGTTCTCTATTTTACAGAAAACATTAAGATTTTTCATCAAATTTGCTCAGAGATTTTCTCAAGGCAATAATTGGCTAAAAAGGCAACCCTATCGTGCTTGTGGGTCAAATGGTTGAAACCAAAGATAGCCTCAAAACCAGTTGAGATTCGATAGGTGACGACATCCGTGTTTTTGGCTGTCGTTTTACTATGCGCATTGCGCCCTCGCTTGAAATAGACTAGCTCTTCCTCTGTCAAAATATCATCTTTTTCCATTTCAGAAATGAGAAATGCTTGCGCTTTTGCACTGACAAACTTCACCGCAGTTTTTTGTAATTCACCAGGTTTCGTAATCCCCTGTGATAGCAAATAGTCTCGTACAAATACTTCATAGACAGCATCACCAGCATAAGCTAGAGCAATACCATTTAATAAATCAGCTCGAAATTCAGTCACGTGTCCACCTCACACCATCTGGTGTATCTAATAAAGCAATCCCTTGTGCTTTTAAATCATCACGGATTTTATCTGACAAGGCAAAATCACGATTTTCTCTTGCAATTTGTCGCTCAGCAATCAATTGTTCAATCTCAGCATCTAACATTTCTTCTGGTTCAAATTGAATGCCGATAATAGACAGGATTTCTTCAAATAAACTCCGCGCTTCCATAGAAAAATTACCTTGATTGATATATTTTATCAATTCATAAAAAACAGTTAAACCATTTGAAATATTAAAGTCATTGTCCATTTCTTTGATGAAATCCTGACGAAAACCATCAATTTCCTGGTCTGGAATTTGTGCCGCCACTGGATTCTGCGCAATTTCAAATGTTAATTTATCATAAGCATTTTTGATTTTTTTGAGATTATTTTCAGCATCTTTAACCGTATCATCACTGAAAGCAAGTGGCTTACGATAATGTTGTGATACTAAGAAAAAGCGTAAAATTTGCCCATCAACGGCTTGCAACATATCATGAACAGTTTTAAAATTCCCCAGAGACTTAGACATTTTTTCACCGTCTGCTGCTGTTACAAAACCATTGTGGAGCCAATATTTGGCAAAGGTATGACCCGTTTTCGCCTCAGACTGGGCGATTTCATTGGTGTGATGTGGGAATTCTAAGTCCGCACCACCACCATGAATATCAATCGTATCTCCTAAAATACTTGTCGCCATGACAGAACATTCAATATGCCACCCTGGTCGACCAGCGCCCCATGGACTATCCCATGAGGGCTCATCTGCCTTACTTGATTTCCAGAGAGCAAAATCAAGCGGGTCTTCTTTGTTAAGCTCAACTGTATCCGTCCGACCAGAAGCTCCAGCTTCTAATTCGTCCAAGTTTTTATTAGCCAAGCGCCCATAGTCCGCAAACTTTTTAACGCGGAAAAATACATCACCATCTGAAACGTAAGCAAAGTCCTTTGCAACCAAAACTTCAATAAAAGCAATGATTTCTGGCATAAATTCAAGCACGCGTGGATTTCTTGTTGCTGCTTTCACTCCAAGCGCTTGTGTATCTGCAAAGAAAGCCTGAATATAAGTCTCAACCAAAGTTTCAATTGACACATTAGCAGTCTTAGCCGCCTGAATGATTTTATCATCCACATCTGTAAAATTAGATACAAAAGTCACCGCATAACCGCGATACTCTAAATATTTACGAATTGTATCAAAAGCTACAACTGACCGGGCATTTCCGATATGAATGTAGTTATAAACGGTCGGGCCACAAACATACATTTTAACCTCACCTGAAACAAGTGGAACAAAATCTTCCTTTTCACGAGTTAAGGTGTTATAAAGTTTAATCATTTCATTCTCCTTGAGTTTATTACCCTCTATAAAAGAAGTGTCTCCTTCATCTGACGACATCTGCAGTAGATAAATTACTAGATGCCACCCATATGGTCATAAAAACTCACGTGGCGTTCACGTTCAAGTTTAGCACGATCACGCTCAGGTGTCACTGGTCCGTGTACACGAACAATCTTAGCAGGCACACCTACAACCGTTACAGCTGTGGGCACATCTTTTGTCACAACAGCACTAGCACCAACTCTGGCATTCTCACCAATCTCAATCGGCCCTAATAATTGGGCATGAGCCGAAATCAAAGCACCACGTCTGACACTTGGATGACGTTTGCCCGTATCTTTTCCTGTTCCTCCCAATGTCACGCCGTGATATAATTTAGCCCCAGTCTCGACAACAGCTGTTTCACCAATGACAAGGCCAGAACCATGGTCAATGAATACGCCATTTTCTATCACGGCACCTGGATGTATTTCAATCTGTGTCAAAAAACGCCAAAATTGCGAATGCATACGACCCAGTAGTTTAAAATGGTGACACCACAAAAAATGCGAAACTTTGTGTGCCGCTAACGCCTTAATTCCTGGAGATGTCAAAAGTATCTCAAAATTATAGCGTGCGGCAGGATCATTTTCCTTCACAGCCTCAAACGCTTCTTGCCAAAAACCCATTGTGTTCTAAACCTCCTGTTCTCTTGTCAAAAAAGTCAAGACAACTATCAACCTCTGCTAATCATTAGCCTCACTTGAAATATTTAAAGCATCCCAGAGAATGACAGACTTTTCGTAGTCAACTGCATCAAAAGGGTCAACCGCAACACCTAAAACGTCTTCTAAATCATTGATGCCCATGCTTGGATGTTGTAAGTCCTTTAACTGCCAAATTAGCACTAAGCCATCATGCTCTTGAAAAGGAATGCCAAAATCAGCATGGTTATACCATTTGGCAAAACTTAGAATATTAGTAAATACTGGTACAAAACTTTCACCATTAGGCTTAGAGAGTGTCGCAAAAATTCGCGCAGTCTCACCATCCGCTGTTGTTCTAGCAAAAGCAGGCATCAAATAATACCGCTCTGTTTGTGATTTACCCTGACTAGCAGAGCCTAGGAGTTTATTTAAGACATCCGTATAATAATTAAGAAAAGCAACTAAGTCACTACGGCCTAACATAATCGCATTGTTTGCATCTTGTCCGGTAGGTTGTAAGTTAAAGGCAATCGCATCAAATTCTTGTGACAATAAGTTATCAACAACAGTCATGAATGGTTGATTGACAAAAGTTAAAGGTTCTGTCACGCGTTCTTGAAAGTTTGATAAAGCATCCGCTGATGTAAAAACAGGGATAACATTTTTATCTTCAATCGGTAGGACAAATGGTTCTGCAATTTCAACAACGGTATAGGCATGTAGGGCGTGAACAAAGCCAACATCTATCACAAAGTTACCTGAATCCGCGATAAAATCTCGTAGGCGCTCATCAAGTTCTGGGCTAAATTGGTAATCAGTCATTTTTTCTCATTTCTGGATATCTTGTCTTTTTCTATCTGTTACATATCATGTTTGTGCAATTTATTAGACTTTTTTCAACATCTGACAAGTATCAATTTGATATTATTAGTCCTATTTTACCATAAAATTGCTCTATTTTTGACATCTAGTCACTAAATTAACTTGAACAAAAAAACGCCATCTTGGCGTTTTAAATTGGAAACTTTGATTATCCAATATTATTCAGCTGCTTTAACTTCTGTTTTACCAGTTACGTCATATTTAGCAGTTGCATCTAATTTATTATAAGCATCAAGTTGTTCTTGTGTTGCAAAGTAAAGATTACCATCAAGCTTAGCCGTTACTTGTTTGCCATCAACATCTTTACCGTTTTGTGCAGCAAAACCAATTGCAGATTTAGTCACATAGACATCACCTTTGATACCACCGTTGGAAATAACTGTAAATGGTGAATTAACAATAATTTTCTTAACAGTTAAAGTATATGTTTTCGTAACTTGATGTTTGTCATTTTGTGTATAAAGACCAACCTTACGGGCAATTTCTCCTTTAGAACCGAGGAAAGTACCATAAATGGTTAAAGTTTTATCAGAAGCATCGATATCAGCAGTTGCCGCACCAAGCCATGCACCATTTTTACCAAGTGTATCTGCTAAATCATCAAATTTTTCAGTGCCTTTTGTTGCGCCTGTTTTAACGTCAGAAACTTTATCGTAGCTGATAGCGCCACCTTTAGCTGCAACAGAAATCGCACCTGATTTCACTATCGTTACATCAGAAGCTTCAACTTTAACTTCACCAGTTACAGTCCCTTTATCAGCAACATCTAGTGCTTCATAAGCTGTTTTTAGGTCGTCAGAGGCAAAAATCAAATTACCATCAATTTTACCAGTACCTTCAAATTTAAAACCTGATGCATTGACGTACACGTCACCTTTAACTGTACCTTGAGCAATTGCAAAACCTGGTGATTTTACAACTAATTTTTTAACAGTTAAAGTATAAGTTGTTTCTGGTTTATGGTCAGCACCTGATTTGTAAAGGGCAAGTTCACGGTTGACTTGACCGTCTCCTGCAAATAAACCTTCAACAGTCAAAACTTTGTCAGATGCATCTACATCTTTTGTCACTGCATTTAACCAAGCACCATTAGCTGCAAAACCTTTTGACAAGGTGTCAAAGCTATCTGTTCCTTGTGTTGCGCCAGTGAAAGCTTCAGCAGTCTTAGCTGAATCAGTTGTTTTGTCATCAGTTGTTTTGTCACTTGAACCGCCACAAGCAGTCAAGAATGTCACTGATAACGCAGAAACTGCCAAAAGTGAGATTAACTTCGTTTTTTTCATGAGATAGGCCTCCTTTTTTAGTTCACCGTACAAATAACGGTGAAACTCGCCCTAAATATAATTTTAGTATAGATAAACTTTCAGAAAAAACTCATCTTTTTCTGAAATCGTTTACACATGTTATTTTAGCACTTCCTATTTTTAAAGTCAAGTCATATCCTAATTGCTCATAATCCCCCCCTCATGCCTGATATTATAAGCCTTTTTTCGTCTGAAAATTCACTCAATATTATGGTTTAGTTGCCATTTCCTTAGATGAAACTGGGTATTTTATGCACTTATACTGACAACATTATCTCACAATAAGATAAGACTACTCTTTTCTTCTTTTTTTTGGTAAAATAGAGTCAGTAAATTTATTTGTAGAAATGGACGAAAATGACTTACAAAGACAAGCATATCAAACTCTTCTCACTTAACTCAAACTTAGAATTGGCGCAAAAAATTTCTGAATGCGCGGGTATTCCCCTCAGCAAAATTGAATCTAAACAATTTTCTGACGGCGAAATCCAAATCAACATTGAAGAAAGTGTCCGTGGTTTTGACATTTTCATCGTTCAATCGACATCTTATCCTGTCAACACACATTTGTGGGAATTACTCATCATGATTGATGCCTGTAAACGCGCCAGTGCTAATACAGTCAATATCGTGATGCCATACTATGGCTATGCACGTCAAGACAGAACAGCATCACCTCGCGAACCCATTACGGCTAAATTGGTGGCTAATATGCTGACAACTGCAGGCGCTGACCGTATTTTAACGCTTGATTTACATGCTGTTCAAGTCCAAGGTTTCTTCGATATTCCTGCTGACAATCTCTACACTGTTCCTTTGTTTGCTGAATATTATCAGTCACAAGGCTTAGTAGGCGATGATGTTGTCGTTGTAGCCCCTAAAAACTCTGGTATTAAACGCGCTCGTTCATTAGCAGACTATCTGGAAAGCCCACTTGCAATCGTCGATTATGCAGATGACGACCAAAAACGTGAAAATGGCTACATTATTGGCGATGTAAAAAACAAAAACGTCATTTTGATTGATGATATTTTGAACACAGGCAAAACCTTCTCTAGCGCTGCAGTCATCGCAAAAGATGCTGGTGCTATGGATGTCTATGCCGTTGCATCGCACGGCTTATTCACGCCAGGTGCTGCTAACCGCCTAAACGCTGCACCAATTTCAGAAGTACTTGTTACAGACTCTGTCAAAACTGAAACACCTAAACCTGATGCAATTAAATACCTTAGTGCGGCACCTTTACTCGCACACGCCATCATCCGTATCCACGAAAATAAACCTGTCAGCCCACTCTTTCAATACAATAAAGCAACTGATTAACTGACATAGAAATGATAATTAAAGCTCAGGTATTTGATCATATCACGGTTGAATATCTGAGCTTTGATGCAATAGGTAATAACATGATTTATCTTGATAATGCTGCAACCACACCTGTTCTACCTGAAGTTTCACAAGCAATGTTAAACACCCTCAACACAACATTTGGTAATCCGTCCAGCATCCATAGCTACGGTCGTTCTGCCGGTAAAGTGATTCGCGAAGCCCGTAAAACAATTGCAGCTATCTTAGACGCTCCCGCTAGAAACATCATCTTCACCTCTGGCGGCTCTGAAGCTAATAACCAAGCTCTTATCGGTTATGCCCTAGCCAATCGAGACAAGGGTAACCATATTGTCGTGACAGCAATAGAACATCACGCTGTACTTCACACCGTCCAATATTTGCAAGACCGCCACGGCTTTGATATCACTCTCGTTAAACCTAACCCAGATGGTAGCTATACTGCAGATTTAATCACAAACGCTCTAAGAGACGATACCATTATGGTCTCAACCATGTATGCCAACAACGAGACGGGTCAAATCCTACCAATCGCTGAAATTGCTAAGCGCTTAAAAACACATCAAGCTGTCTACCATGTTGATGCCGTCCAAGTTATGGGGAAACTATCCGTTCATCCCATCGCACTTGGCATTGACTTCCTCTCTGCTTCCGCCCATAAATTCCATGGACCAAAAGGCGTCGGATTCCTCTACCACGGTGATTTAAAATTCGATAACATCATACATGGAGGTGAGCAAGAAAACGGACGACGTGCAGGTACTGAAAGCATTCATAATATTGTCGGCATGGCTACAGCACTTGAGATTTCAGCTCAATATCTTGATAGCAATTATGACAAAGTCTCAGCACTCAAGACACACCTTCTCTCTGAACTAGACGGCCTTGACTACTATATTAATGCCTTTGGAGAAACCATGCCACACGTACTTAATCTCGGTTTCCCTGGCTTCAATCAAGATCTTTTACTGATGAAATTAGACCTGCAAGGCGTTGCCATCTCCACTGGTTCTGCTTGTACCGCAGGTGCCATTGAACCTTCACATGTCCTTGAAGCAGTCTACGGCAAAACATCTGCTAAACTCAAAGAATCAGTCAGGGTCTCTTTATCAGATTTAACAACCCCTGAGGATATCTCAGAATTTGTCCGCATCTTGAAATCAATCTTAGCACAAAAATAATCGTATATATTAGAAAGGAGATTTGATTGGTCTAGCTAATTAAACCAATCAAAAACCTACCCATGGCATTTGTCACTGAAAAACACTTGAATGATAGTCAATACACTTATAAACTCTCACCTAGCATCAAAAAATACACACTCATGGATACAACCTTTATTAAAAATAAACTTGGTAACTATGAGCTTACTCGCATTTTAGAAAACGTCCCCAACTCAGGTGACGGCCCACTGCTTAAAATCATCGTCAAATCTGATTTATCAGGTTTTAAACTTTCTATCACTGATAAATCAGGTCTGAAAAACATGAATATTTTCAAATCAGCTGACAACAAAATGATTCAAGAAAAATTCTATTTCCAAATGAATGCACTTGTTGACCGCGGTGTCTTTGTTAAAGCATAATAAAAACAGCTCAATCGAGCTTTTTTTATTGACAAAATTTTGCATCAAATCTCGACATAAACACATCCGATATCTCAAATTTTAAAAAAAGTACAGAAAAAGCACCCAGATTTCTCTGAGTGCTTTTCTATTTATTGTCCGACCAATAAATAGATTTGGAAGTCTAAATGAATTAAGCTTCGATTTCTGCAACGATACCTGAACCAACAGTACGTCCACCTTCACGAATAGAGAAAGTAGTACCTTGTTCAACGGCGATTGGGTGGATCAATTCAACGTCGATAGAAACGTTATCTCCAGGCATTACCATTTCAGTACCAGCTGGGAGTTTGATTGAACCAGTTACGTCAGTTGTACGGAAGTAGAACTGTGGACGGTAGTTATCGAAGAATGGCGTATGACGGCCACCTTCTTCTTTAGACAAGATGTAAACTTCGCCTTTGAATTGTTTGTGAGGTGTGATTGAACCTGGTTTAGCAATAACTTGACCACGTTCGATATCGTCACGTTGAACACCACGAAGAAGGACACCAACGTTATCGCCAGCAAGACCTTCGTCAAGTTGTTTACGGAACATTTCAACACCAGTTACGATAGCGTTTGAAATTTCTTCTTTGATACCAACGATAGAGATTTCATCATTGACATGAACTGTACCACGGTCGATACGACCTGAAGCAACTGTACCACGACCAGTGATTGAGAATACATCTTCGACTGGCAAAAGCAAAGGTTTGTCAGTGTCACGTTCTGGAGTTGGGATGTATGAGTCAACAGTATCCATCAATTCCATGATGATGTCTTCGTATTCAGTGTCGCCTTCAAGAGCTTTAAGCGCTGAACCAACGATAACTGGTGTATCATCACCTGGGAAATCGTATTCTGACAAGAGGTCACGAACTTCCATTTCAACAAGTTCGATCAATTCTTCATCATCAACAAGGTCTTTTTTGTTGAGGAAAACGATCAATTTACCAACACCAACTTGACGTGAAAGCAAGATGTGCTCACGAGTTTGTGGCATAGGTCCGTCAGTTGCAGCTACTACCAAGATAGCGCCGTCCATTTGAGCGGCACCAGTGATCATGTTTTTAACGTAGTCCGCGTGACCTGGGGCATCGATATGGGCATAGTGACGTGATTCAGTTTCGTACTCAACGTGAGCAGTATTGATAGTAATACCGCGTTCGCGTTCTTCTGGCGCTGCATCGATTGAAGCGTAGTCTTTAGGTGTATTTACTGATGAAGGCAGACGACGTGACAATACAGTCGTGATTGCAGCAGTAAGTGTAGTTTTACCATGGTCAACGTGTCCGATAGTACCGATATTAACGTGTGGTTTCGAACGATCGTATTTTTCTTTAGCCATTTTTAAAAATGTCTCCTTTAGAATAAAAAATATATTTTTTTTAGACAGACTGCGCAATACGACAATCTACCATTACTATCTAATTATAAAGTTTTTTTGAAAAAAAGCAAGTATTTCGCCGTAAAAAAAGATGTTTTTTGTTTGTGACGTGATATTTTCATGAAAAATGGTGTAAAATGTAAGTATCACTTCTTATAGAAAAGAGAAAAAACAAAATGGCCTTAAACTTTAAAAAACGCGATGACCTAGATAAAGTTTTAGACGAGTTGGCAGCACTACCACCACAAGTCGAATTCACTGATCCAGATAAAATCGAGAAAACGTCCGATAAAAAAATCAAGTCGCCAGAAGACTCTCTAAAAAAATTCGAAGCACCACAAGCTAAAAAAGATAAGTCTGCCCATGATTAGTCATCTACCCGACGCTCTCTCACAGCTCGCTGCGATTTTTCTATCAATTATTATCGAAGCCCTCCCCTTCGTCCTCTTTGGCTGCCTCATCTCAGGTATCATTGAAACCTACCTATCGCCCGAGCTCGTCAACCGTTTCCTACCCAAAAACAGTTTTTGGCGAGTCATTGTGGGCATTGTAGCTGGTTTCTTTTTCCCCTCCTGCGAGTGTGGCATCGTGCCAATCGTCAACCGTTTCCTAGAAAAGAAAGTCCCAGCTTATACGGGTATTCCTTTTCTTATCGCAGCACCGATGATTAACCCTGTCGTTTTACTCGCAACCTTTATCGCCTTTGGTAATTCGTTTAAATTTGCCTTTTTGCGCCTAGGCGGCGCCATGGTGATGGCTTTAATCGTTGGATTGCTACTTGCTTATCGATTAGATGAGCCAATCCTACTCGATCGTGCAAGAGTAGATGAACACGAGCATCCAATTGCAAAGCAATCTCGGCTGCAAAAGTTCTGGTCTGCACTCTCTCACGCCGTTGACGAGTTTTTTGATACTGGCCGTTACCTCATTTTTGGGAGTTTAGTCGCCTCATCTATTCAGGTTTTCGTGCCAACGAAACTGCTGACGACTGTTACCCATACGCCATTACTCGGTATTATCGTCATGATGGTCTTTGCTTTCTTGCTCTCGCTTTGTAGTGAGGCGGATGCCTTTATCGGCGCGAGCTTGATTAGTCTTTTTGGACCGGCACCGATTTTTGCTTTCCTTTTATACGGACCTGTCATTGATATGAAGAATTTGCTGATGATGAGCGCTTATTTTAAACCGAAATTTATCGTTCGTTATGTTGTTGTAATCTCAGTTTTAGTGTTAACTATCAGTTTGGGGGTGAGTTTCCTATGATTCGGTTTCTTATCTTGTCCGGTTATTTTGAGCTGATGATGTATTTGCAGCTGACCGGTAAACTCAATCAATATATCAATACACACTACAGTTATTTGGCGGTATTGTCTGCAGTTTTATCCTTGGGTTTTGCTATCGTTCAGTTAGTCAATTGGATTCGCCATGCGGAGCACAATCATCATTTACAAACTAAATTTTCGAGAGCATTTGCGCTAGTTCTACTTGCCACACCACTTATGGCTATTGTTTTTATTCCGTCTAAATCATTGGATGCGACTATTGTTTCTGCAAAAGGATTTAATTTCCCTCTAGCAGAAGGGTCTGGCGATAGTTCTGATGGTACGCAAATCCAATATCTGCAACCCAATACCAGTGTTTATTTTACTAAATCAGCTTACGACAAGCTGATGGAAAAGGAATTAGCCAAATACGAAAATCTGTCAAAGATTACTGTAACAGATAACAATTACATGGAAATTATGGAGTTGATCTATAATTTTCCTGGTACTTTTGAGGGTAAAACCATCACCTACACTGGTTTTTTATATAATGACCCCACAGATGCCAGTGCTCAGTTCCTCTTTCGATTTGGGATTATTCACTGCATCGCAGATTCTGGTGTATTCGGCCTGAGGACTTTAACGGATGGTATCACTTATACTGACAATACTTGGTTAAGAATCACCGGACAAATTCAGACGGCTTATTACACACCTTTTAAACGAGAATTGCCTATTATCAAACCTGACCACATTGACAAGGTCGAAAAACCGACAAATCCATACGTTTATCGGAACTTCTGAGGTTTTTTCTGATATAATTAGAATAATAGGCAAATGAAATTTTGGGAGAACTAACAATATGACTCAAGTAATATTTACAATTTTTGGTGCGAGTGGCGATTTAGCTAAACGAAAACTCTATCCGTCTCTGTTCCGCTTATATAAATCCGGTGTCTTATCGGAGCATTTTGCTGTCATTGGTACAGCACGTCGCTCTTGGACTAAAGCTTATTTTGAAGGTGTGGTTTTGGATGCAATTGCCGATCTGACGACATCAAAAACAGAAGCTGAAAAATTTGCATCTCATTTCTATTACCAAAGCCATGATGTTGAGGACGCTGGACACTACATCACTTTGAAGAACTTGCAAGATGACTTATGCACTAAATATGAAACAGGCCATAATAAAGTCTTTTTCCTAGCCATGGCACCAGAGTTTTTTGGCACGATTGCTAGTCATCTCAAATCAGAACATATTGTGGACGGTCTTGGATTCGAGCGACTTATCATTGAAAAACCTTTTGGTACGAGCTTGGATACGGCTAAAGAGTTGAATCAAGCTTTATCTGAGACCTTTAACGAGAATCAAATATTCCGGATTGATCATTACTTAGGTAAGGAAATGATTCAAAATATTTTTGCCGTTCGATTCGCAAATGTTCTATTTGAACATGTTTGGAATCGTGAGTTCATTGACAATATTCAGATTACCTTCTCGGAATCCATCGGGGTTGAAGACCGCGGTGGCTACTATGATAAGACTGGCGCGTTGAAAGATATGGTGCAAAACCATATTCTACAAGTTCTTTCTATTTTGGCCATGGACAAACCTGCTTCTTTCTCAAGTGCAGATGTCTTGCCTGAAAAAATCAAAGTACTTGAAAATTTATGTATTCCCGATGAAGCAACAATTGCTAAAAATTTCATTCGTGGTCAATATCAAGCAGGCCGTATCAATCAACAAGATTATCCGTCCTATGTTGATGAACCATCTGTCGATCCCACTTCAAAAACTGAGACATTTGCGAGTGGCGTCTTTTTTATCGAAACGGATCGCTTTAAAGATGTCCCGTTCTTCTTTAGAACTGGTAAACGTCTAACTGAAAAAGGCACGCGAATTAATATCCTTTTTAAAAATGATCAAAACATTTTCAATCAAGATATCGAGCAGAACATCCTGACCATCTACATTCAGCCAACAGAAGGCTTCTCTCTTCAAGTTAATGGTAAAGAAGTTGGTAAGAGTTTTGAGGTTGAGCCAGTTAAGCTTGACTTCCGTCATGATGCAGAAGCGCTTGGTAATTCGCCAGAAGCCTATGAAAAATTGATGTATGATGTCTTAAATGGCGATGCGACGAATTTCAGTCATTGGCAAGAGGTTAAAGCTTCTTGGACTTTGATTGATAAAATTGTCAGCACTTGGCAAGCAGATAAGTCGCCACTTTATCCCTACCAAGTTGGCTCAATGGGTCCTAAAGAAAGTTTCGATTTACTGGAACAATATGACACTAATTGGGTTTGGCAACCAGACCTCTGGTACCGCGAGCGTGGTTTGTTAAAATAAATTAAATCAAAAAAATCCTGAACACGACAGTGAACAGGATTTTTTATATGTCTATTATATTTTAAATTTAAATACTTATTAAGGGACTTGCCAATAGTAACCAGGAGGTAAACTACCGCCAGGAGGAATGACTGTACTATGACCTTTACGTGTATGCCAAGTATAGCCATCTTCAATCGCCCATTTACTAGCAGAAGTGTTATTAACATTTGCTGTTTCAGCTTGCGTTGCCTGAGCCGCTTCCGCAGCTTTTCTATCAGCCTCGGCTTTTTCTGCTGCTTTTCTTTCTACTTCAGCTTTTTCTGCTGCGGCTTTCGTAGCTTCAGCTGCTTTCTTTTCTGCTTCTGCTTCTGCTTCTGCTTCTGCTTTTGCTTTATCTTCAGCAGGCTTATTACGTTTTTGAGTTGCGGTGATTGTTTCTTTTAAGGTTGCGACAGCTGAATTAGCAGATGATTCTGTTTTAGCAGCTGCGAGATTATCTAAACCAGTATTGAGTAATTGTTTGTCAGTTTCAGATGTATACGAACTTTTCAAAAGCTCTTGAACATTTTTTGCACCTCAAGTGTTGCTTGAGACTTTCTGACACCTTCAGCGCCTGTCTGATCAATCTGAACTTTGATCTGCTCACTTGCTGTTTTTAACGAGTTATTTTGCTCTTTTAATTTTTCAAAATTTTTGTCATCAATGTTCTTTCGAGATACTATTAATAACTTGGATAACTTTTCTTTATTTTCCGAGGAAATATTTTTATCATTAAAATAGGCTTCAGCTGTTGCTATACTACTTTCTAGCAAGGTCTGATTAGATTTATTTTTCGCAATCAGCGCTTTAGCTTTATCACTTTCTTTCTTGACACGTTTCGTCTCTGACTTAATTTGCTCTATATCAGAATATTTTTTGAGATTATCATGCTTTTTCTCATATTTTTCAACTTGTGCATCAATTATCTTAGTATACGTTAGCGGTGAAAATTCACTACTTTTAAAATCTGATAAATCATCGATTTGTTGGCATAAAGCACTTTTAGCTGTCTTGACTTGTTCTTGATGATTCGAAATCTTCGCAGCCGTTCCCACACCACCACTGACTAAGATAATCCCTGTTGCTATCATTATCTTAGTTTTATGGCTTAAATTCCTTAAAAAACTTTTTCCGTTCATCCCTATCCAACTTCCTCATAAAATATAGGGCACCTCTAATAACTACCAATTAATTCACCTCAAAATGAAATTAGAAAAAAACACAGAAAACTAAGCATGGTCTACTGTGTTTTTCTTTAT
>SKEM01000200.1_pt2 | contig 23773 bp, 15 predicted proteins | sample 4826731 | NCBI WGS metagenome assembly SKEM01 (sample SAMN11008809, study PRJNA524170) | human gut metagenome | biome: Human fecal sample; material: Feces; isolation source: fecal sample from pouch patient p37 | host: Homo sapiens | place: Israel: Tel-Aviv | collected 2015-07-27
GCTTTAACAACTTGCCCCATTTCTTTAACTGCATCCATATTGATTCCACTTCTTGTTGAACCAACATTTACAGAAGCACATACTAGATTTGTTTCAGCTAAAGCCTGAGGTAATGATTTGATTAAAGTACGATCCCCATTTTGATAACCTTTTTGCACCAAAGCCGAGTAACCACCAATAAAATCAATACCTAAAGTTTGCGCTGCTCTATCTAAAGCTTTAGCATATTTAACATAGTCTTTATCTTTAGAAGCTGCAGCAATCAAACTAATTGGTGTCACTGAAACTCGTTTATTAATAACTGGAATTCCATATTCTGTTGCAATTTGATTTCCAACTTTCACTAAATCTTTAGCTTTAGTTGTTATCTTGTCATAAATTTTTTGACATGCTTTATCACTGTCACTATCAATACAATCAAGCAAAGAAATTCCCATTGTAATTGTTCTAATATCCAAATTTTCTTCTGAAATCATCTTGATTGTTTCAAGGATTTGCGCTGTATCCATGCTCTATCACCTCATCTTATAGTTGATGCATCGCTTGATATAACTTTTCGTTTCTAATTTTAATTTCTACACCCAACTTTTCACCCAATTCATTGAGTTCTGTTGTGATTTTTTCGAAATCTACTTTTTCATCCGGAATCTCTACCATCATCATCATTGTAAAGTATCCATTCATAATAGTTTGAGATACATCAAGAATATTGATTTGGTTTTTAGCTAAATATGTACTTACGCCGGCAATTATACCTGCCTTATCTGCTCCAATAGTAGTTAAGATTGCTCGCATTTAAAACACCATCCTTATTTTGATTACCCTTATTATAACTTATAAATCTACTTTTTCATCAACTTTATTAGTTGGTGCTACTCTTTATTTTTGATAAAATATACTTAACATTTCTATTTTGAAAGGACGATAATAATGTACAACATGCTTAATTTCATCCCTGATGATATGGGCGAAGTTCAACAAAAATTATTTTGGCTTAAAGCTAATGGATATCCTGATGCAACTGAACAAGAAGTTATTGAAAAAACTATCCTTGATGGTGTTCAATATATGTTTGATGACGCATTAGAAGGACCTTACTGGACTGTTATTTGGGATGATACTAATAAAAAATTAGCCGTACGTGGAGCTACAAGCGAAATTGTTGGCTATATCATTCCTAGAGAAAATCATTCTACATTCTCTGATGACTTTAAGGAAGCTTCTCCTCTAACTTGGGAAAATCTATCTAAACAAGTAGAGAAACTTATCGGCTCTGATTAATTAATAAAAACGGCAGCAAAGTCTTTAAAACTAGGCTTTGCTGCCATTTTTTAATGAAATAGTTCTTGTTCTATTTTAGGAATTAATTTAGTTGCTACAACCCTACCACCAGCCTGATTGATATGCATATGGTCACCAAAATCATATGCACTTTGTACGCCACATGGCAACATTTCTAAAAGAAGTGATGTGGGCACTGTTTCAGGAATTGTAGCAAGTTTGCTATTTAATTCTTTTCTAAATTTTTGTGCTTGTAACTCTTTATCATCTGGTCGCCCAGTGTGACTAAGCGTAAATGGTGGTATATCTAGCAAGATTAATTTACTACTGCGCTTTTTCAAAATTTCATTTAGCCTCTGAACAGCATTAAAAAAATTATCCTTAGTTATTTTTTGTCTTGCAGCTACTTCACTGATCAATGGTAGCATCAAATCATTCGCCCCAATTGAAACAATCGTCAACTCAGGTTTAAAGCCACTCCTATTTCTAACCATTCTACTTAATAAACTCTCTCCAAAGGTTTCATAAATAGGTTGATCATGGGGAGCATCATGAATTAAGCGACTTCCAGAAATAGCAGTATTTAGCACTGTTACTTCGTCAGGATGTACGGTCATCAGATATTGCATTAAAGGAGCTGTTATCATTCCCATTTCCATTAGCGAATCTCCTGTGACTTCTAAATATTTAGGAGTTGTTTTCGTCCATACATCTACTTCTTCTAAGCAAAACCACCCTTTTCTACTTTGCCAAGTATCGCTTAATTTAGGTAGAAAATTAGCACTACGGGCAAAAGAAGCGTTAGTCAAAGATGTTTCATAAGTACACTTAAAATCACAGTATTCTTGTTCCTGTGAAGACTTCATATAGACATAGATTGTTTGTCCAACTTTAATATCTAAGTCTATTGAATCTGTCCAAATTGCTTCTCCTTGTGGAATTACAATCGTATCTTGATAGAAAGCTGTTACTCTTTGCTTTTCTTTCATATCAGCTGTTAGAGCTACATAAATTTCATCAAAAATGAGTTCTTCTTTGCCATAGTAATTGGTTAATTTTAGTCGTAATTCTTTGCCTGATAAAAAAGACGTAATTTTTATTAATTGAGATAATTCTCTCATCTTAAATGGCATCGCCGAAAAATCAATATTTTCATAGTACCAGGCAGCTTGCCAAGCAACCATTCCTTTCACCTACTCTCAAAAAAGCACCAATAAGCTTTAATCTTATTGGTGCCAGTATCTTATCCTTTTTTACATTTCCTTAAATTCAGCATCATAAACTCTATCTTTTTTCAAAAATTTATCTCCAGCTAAATTCCGATAAAATGCAGCCTTTGTTGCGCTCATATATGGAATTAACCAAATGTAACCTAATCCAAATGTAAGAATTGACACAATATGCCAGCCAATAAAGCTTAAATCTAATAGGAATAGTTCCCACTTATGTCCATTCATCAATTCTCTACTTAAAGTTACATAATCAGGATATTTGTAATTGGCTTTTTCACCACTAGCTTCAACATCTTTATAGATAAAGTAAGTTTGTGAATATGAATATCCCTTAATAATCCCAGGAATAATGAAAAGTAATGACCATAGGAATTGTAATACCCATTGGATAATATACATCACTAATACTGGAATAAAATATCTTTTAGAAAACACTTGGAACATGCTTCTAAAATTGTTGATACTTTCCACGCTTTTGCCACGAAGCCAATCTAAAAAGGTATATTGAATCCCCAGATTTATCATAATTCCAATAATACTTGAAACAACATTGGTACTATAGGCTCCACCATTTCCAGTTGAATTAGCAGTCGCATCATTCGAAATGTTATTAAACACATCTGAATTATTATGCATTACTAACAATAGTACCTGTAAAAATGCTGAAATCGTAAACACTGTTATTACTGTGAATACAATTGGTATTATTGATAATCCTATCGCTTTTTTCCAATTTCCACGAAAAGCATCTTTTACTTCATTTTTTAATTCTGCTCTTGTTGCCATTAGTCCCACGCTTCCCTCCTACATACAATAATTAATATACTTACATAATTATTGTAACATATCAGCCTGGAATAAATAAAACTCGCCAAATCGACGAGTTTTACTTTAATTACTATTGTTGTGTTGAGATTAATTCTTTAACATCTTCAGCATCAATTCCAACAAAATATTTATTCAAGTCAAGTTTACCTAATGTTTCTTTTATAGTTGACACATCATACTTCAATCCACGTAAAGCATCTTCGACATCTTTTACATCGCCTGAACCAAAGAAGTCACCGTAAATCTTAATATCTTTGATCTTACCATCTTCAACTAAGAAACGTGCATCAATTGTACCGCTAGTAAAGTGTTTGCGACGCTTAACTGTGAATTCTGGAGACTTGCCATATACCCAATCCCAGTTCTTATAAAGCTTTTGTTCAATTGCTTCAATACCTTTTTTATCTTCGTCATCTAATTGGTATTCATATTGTTGTGCTTCTTCTAAAGAGTTAACACCCCAAATTAGTTTAATTAGTTCATCTCTAAATTGGAATGTATCAAAGTCTTTATATTCTTCGCTAACATATGGCTTTAGATTTGTAACACGAGAACGTACTGATTTAATTCCCTTAGATTCAATCTTATCCTTAGGAACACGTAAAGCATCAGCAACTGCATCAGTATCAACATCAAACATTAGTGTACCGTGAGAGAAAGTTTTGCCACCACGCGTATACATTGCATTACCAGAGAATTTCTTACCATCAACCACAATATCATTACGTCCGGTTGTTTCTGCACCTGTTACACCCATCTTATGCAAAGCATCTACAACAGGTTGTACTAAAGATTTAAAGTCACCAAATTTTTGATTTTCTGCTGGTACTACGAAACTAAAGCAAAGGTTACCTAAATCTTGGTACATAGCTCCACCACCTGATAGACGGCGTGTAATAGTAATTCCATGTTCTTCACAATATTTTTGGTTGATTTCTTCCATTGTATTTTGGTTACGACCAACAATAATACATGGCTTTTCAATGTAGAATAACATGAACGGAGGTTTTATCTTATCGCTATTCATTAAATATTGTTCTGTGGCCAAGTTTGTTCTAATATCATCTGTTTTCATTACAACGTATTGCATTTTTTCCATAACTTTCATCTTCCTCTACTAATTACTTTTATACAAAGAACCGATATCCACTAATACCGGTCCTTTACTTTAATTATTAAATATTTGTTGGGAATCCAATGGCAACATCAGCAGTATCCATAACAGCTTCACTTAAGGAAGGATGTGGATGAATTGTTAATGCAATATCTTCAACTGTTGAACCACATTCAATAGCCAAAGTTAATTCACTAATTAAATCACTAGCGTTGCTACCAACCATTTGAGCACCTAATAAGACACCTGTTTCCTTTTCAAATACTAAACGAATAAATCCATCTGTTTCACCCATTGAAATTGCACGACCATTAGCTGCAAATGGGAATTGTGCTTTCTTAGCGTCAAAGCCTTTTTCCTTTGCTTCAGCTAATGTCAAACCTGTTGTTGCAATGGATGTATCTGTATAACATACAGCTGGCATTGCATGGTAATCAATAACTGTTGGTTTGCCAGAAATAGCTTCTGCTGCAACCTTTCCTTCGTAAGAAGCTTTATGAGCTAATGCGTATCCCTTTGTTACGTCACCAATAGCGTAAATGTTAGGAATATTTGAACGACTTTGTGCATCAACAGGAATTAAACCACGTTCATCAACACTTACACCAGCTTGTTCTAAGCCCATATTTGAAGTGTTTGGACGACGACCAACAGAAACAATGACATAATCAGCTGTAATTTTCTTTTCTTCGCCATCTACTTCGAAAGTAACAGTTACATCTTTATCTGTTTGTTCTGCATTCTTAGCTATAGCATTAGTATAAATATCTACACCCTGTTCACTGAAGTGATGTTCTACAACTTTAACTAAGTCTTTTTCATAGTTAGCTAAAATCATATCTCCACCTTCAAGGATGGTTACATGAGAGCCTAAGTTAGCGTAAGCAGATGCTAATTCAGAACCAATGTAGCCACCACCTACAACAACTAATTCTTTAGGAACTTCTGTTAAGTTCAAAGCACCTGTAGAATCAAGTACACGTCCTTCAAATTTGAAGTTAGGAATTTCGATTGGATGACTACCTGTTGCAATAATCAAGTTATTAAATGTATATGTTTGAGCCTTATCATCATCAGAAATTACTCGTAAACTATGACTATCTTTCAAATATGCATTTCCCCAGATAACATCAATCTTATGTTTCTTGAATAAGGAAGCAACCCCACCTGTTAGACGAGCTACAACGTTATTCTTCCACTCAATTGTTTTATCGAAGTCTAGCTTAGCAGCTGTAACTTGAAGTCCCATTTCTTGAGAATCCATTGCATGTTGGTAATGATGTGCAGCCTCAATCAAAGCTTTAGAAGGAATACATCCAACATTCAAACATACACCACCAATGTATTCACGTTCAATTACAGTAACTTTTTGACCTAATTCTGCAGCATGAATTGCAGCTACATATCCACCAGGTCCAGCACCTACAACAACTGTATCTAAATCTATTGCAAAATCTCCAACTACCATTAGCCTATCATCCTTCCATTAATAACAATTCTGGGTCACTTAATAATTCTTTCAAGCGATTCATTGCACGTTGAGCTGTTGCACCATCAATTACGCGATGATCAAATGCCAAAGATAACTTCAAGACTTTAGCAATCTTTACTTCACCTTCAACAACAACTGGTTCATCAGTAATACGACCCATACCTAAGATAGCAACTTCTGGCCAGTTAATTACTGGTGTAAAGTGACCGCCACCTACTGAACCGATATTTGTAATTGACATACCTGTGTGACTCATATCACCGGCTGTTAATTTACCATCTTTAGCTTTAGCTGTGTTTTCAGTAATTTGTTTAGCAATACCAAATAGGCTTGTGCTATCAGCATGTTTTACATTTGGAACAAATAATCCTCTATCTGTATCTGTAGCAATTCCTACATTGATGTAATCTTTATAAACAATTTCATGCTTATCCATATCTACAGATGAGTTGAAGATTGGGAATTCCTTCATAACTACGGCTAATGCTTTTACCATATATGCCATGAATGTTAGACGGACATCGCGTTCTGCAGCAAGTTCCTTGTACTTCTTGCGATGTGCCCATAATTTATCAACAATCACTTCATCAAAGACATGCACATGTGGAATTTGAGATACTGAACGTACCATTGCATTTGCTGTTGCTTTGCGAATGCCTGACATCTTTTCACGTGTTTCAGGCCATTGAGCATCTCCAGCAGGTAACTTAGGAGCTGGTTGTGGTGCTGTTTCTTCCACAGCTGGTGTGGCTTCAGGGGCAGCAGCAACTGCACCACCATTAGCTTTAAAGGCATCAATATCACTTCTTAATACTTGACCATGACGACCAGAGCCTGGTACTAACTTCAAGTCAATTCCTTGTTCACGTGCATAGCGACGAACTGCTGGCATTGCAAGAACTGGTAAGCTATGATCTGCAACTTGTGGAGTTGGTTGTGTATTTGGTGCTGGTGCAGCTTCCACTTTTTCTTCTTTTTCAGTTTCTGCAGCAGGAGCATCGTCAGCTACATTACCTTCTCCTTCTGCAACTTCTAATTCGATCAATGGTTGACCAACTTCAGCAGTTTCGCCTTCTTCAACCAATATTTTTGTTACTGTACCTGAAACTGGGGAAGGAATTTCTTCAACTGATTTATCATTTTCAATTTGAACTAAATCTCCATCGACTTCCACCTTGTCACCAGGTTTTACATGCCATTCGCCAATTGTACCTTCTGCAATACCTTCACCGATATCTGGCAATTTAAATTGATATTTACTCATTATTTCACCCTCCAAATTAGAAGTTCACAACTTCTTTAACTTTCTCTACGATATCTTTCTTGTTTGGTAACCATGTACTTTCAGCTTCACTAAATGGATATGGTGTGTCAGGAGCACTCACACGACCAATTGGTGCTTCTAATGAAAGAATACCTTTTTCTGCAATTAATGAAGCTACCGCTGGAGAAATTCCTGCTTGTGCTTGTGCTTCTTGAACAAGTACAACACGACCTGTTTTCTTAACAGAAGCTAAAATTGTTTCTTCATCAAGTGGAGATACTGTACGTAAATCAACAACTTCAGCGTTAATTCCTTCTTTAGCTAAATCTTCAGCTGCTTTCAAACTTTCTTGAACCATGTAGCCATATGTTATGATGCTTACATCGCTACCTTCACGCTTAACTGCTGCTTTGTCCAATGGTACGATGTATGCTTCATCTGGAACTTCTTCTTTAACTGAGCGATATAATTTCATATGTTCTAGGAATACAACTGGATCATCTGAACGAATAGCTGAAATTAACAGTCCCTTAGCATCATATGGACCAGATGGAATAACTACGCGTAAACCTGGTGTTTGAGCCATCAAACCTTCTAAACTATCAGAGTGAAGTTCAGGTGTATGAACCCCACCACCAAATGGAGCTCTAAATGTAACAGGCATCTTACGAGTTGCTCCCATACGATAACGTTCACGGGAGATTTGTCCTGCAATTGAATCCATTACTTCAAAAACAAAACCAAAGAATTGAATTTCAGGAACTGGACGAAAACCAGTGAAGGCTAAACCTGCTGCTAAACCACCAATACCAGATTCAGCAAGTGGTGTATCAAACACTCTATCTTCTCCGTAAATTTCTTGAAGTCCATCAGTTGCACGGAAAACACCACCGTTTTTACCAACGTCTTCCCCAAATACTAAGACCTTGTCATCACGCTTTAATTCTTCATCCATTGCCGCTGTAATAGCTTTAATCATTGTTGTTTTAGCCATGGTTATTCAGCCTCCTTCTTTGTGTATTTATCAATTTGTTCTTGAATAGTTGCAGGTGTATCAACAAAGACATTCTTTAGATATTCGCTAACTTTTTGCTTAGGTGCTTTTTCTGTTAGAACCATTGCTTCATCGATTTCCTTGTTTACTTCTTCTGTCCATGCCTTTTCTTTTTCTTCAGACCACAGACCCTTCTTATCTAAGTAAGTACGCATACGAATTAATGGATCTTTTTCTTTCCATTCTTGTTCTTCTTCAGCTGTACGATAACGCTTAGGATCATCACCAGATAAAGTATGTGGTCCGAAACGATATGTTAATGTTTCAATTAATACTGGACCGTTACCAGCTGCTGCATATTCACGTGCAGCTTTCATTACTGAATACATTGCTAGTGCATCCATTCCATCTACTTGAACAAATGGAATTCCAGCTGCCACACCTTTTTGAGCTAATGTTTTAGCAGCTGTTTGTTTTGCACGAGGAACTGAGATAGCGTATCCATTATTTTGTACTACAAAAATTGCTGGAGCTTTAAATGCACCTGCGAAGTTGATACCTTCGTAGAAATCACCTTGAGAAGTACCACCATCACCTGTGTATGTATAAGCTACATTCTTAGAACCCTTTTTCTTCAAACCTAAAGCAATTCCTGCAGCTTGAACATATTGAGCACCGATAATAATTTGTGGTGGTAGTGCATTGAAGTTTTCAGGATATTTATTTCCATCAACATGACCACGTGACCATAAGAATGCTTTGTATAAAGGCAATCCGTGTAATACCAATTGTGGAACATCACGGTATGCTGGAAGGATATAGTCTTCTTTTTCCATTGCAAATTCTGATCCAATTTGAGAAGCTTCTTCACCTGCAGTAGGTGCGAAGAAACCTAGACGTCCTTGACGATTCAATTTAGTTGAACGTTCGTTTAGGACACGAGACCAAACCATTCTCTTAAATAATTCAACAATTTGTTCATCACTTAAATCAGGAAATAGATCCTTGTTAACAACATTTCCATCATTATCGAGAACACGAACTGTTTCAAACTTGTCATCAACGATGTTTTTTAATTTATCAAAATCAATACCAGCCATCTTGAAAACCTCCTTAAAAATTAGCGATATTTTCCGAACTTATTTTTATTTTATATAACGCTTACAATTTTATTATACCTTATTTTTTTAAAATGTTAATTTTGTTTTTTTTTGCACAATAGATTTTATGGCATATAATGCCGACTTATCAATATTTATAACTTTAAATTAAGTTCAAAAAAATTTATGAAGATCTATATTTGTTATCGTTATCACAAAATGATTACAAGCTTAACATGCCTATTTAATCAAATTAAAAAAGACTAACCTATTGTTAATCATCACATAATTTTATTAACTTTGTGATTTTTCCAATAAATTAGTCTTTTATAATTATTAGTTATCACGTTTATTCTTGCGTTTAAATCCGAATAAACCTGCTAAACTCATTAAGATTAATCCTACTAAACTAGCAGTATTATCTTTTTGATCACCAGTTTGTGGTAATGTTTGGCTTGATACTTTAGTATTCACTTTATCTTTAGAGTTAATAGTATTTTTGAAATCATTGGACTTCTTAGTTTTAGTTTCTACTTTACTTTCCTTACCGTTATTATCGTTCTTATCAACTTGGTTTGTATTCTTTGTAGAATCTGTACTATTTTTCTCATATACAAAGGTAATTTCTAAAGTCTTACCAAAAATACCATGAACCAATTTGCTCTCAGAAATTAAGTGGTAACCAGCAATTTCTAAGGCTTGAATAGTAAACTCATTTCCTTCTCTACCAGATACAGTTCCAGTATCGGCAAGCTTATTTCCCATATTGTCTTCATAATTAATTACCACATTTACGATATTAGCTTTATATATTACAACTTCTGTCGTATTGCTATCATTAATTGTTACTTCTTTAGCTGGTACGCTTGCCTTATCTGGTGTGTAGCCTGCTTTTTCTGGTGTCTTCACTTCGTCGAAGCTTTGACTTGGGACATCTGTGCTCCAGATTACTTGATCTGTTACTAGATCTTTGTCGCCTGGTTGGGTGAATGTTAGACTTTGACTCTTGGTATCTAATAGATTACCTTTTTCATCTCGGTACTCTATTGTTCTAGTTACCGTATTATCTCTAGTAACTGTTTCATGTTTATGCTTCAAATGAATTGTTATTATGTTACTTTCATCGGTGCCATCTTCTGGGAAGGTGTAATCCGTTGGATTTCCTCCTACTTCCTCATAATTTTCTGGTACTTCTGGGGTAACCTTTACAGTTTCTCCTGTCTTGCCAGATATGCTACCTTGCTTGACTTCTTTTCCACCGTTGTCATCATCCACATATACTACTCGACCAGTTTGTTCATTTGCCTTATATACTACAGTTTCTGTGTAATCTTCAGTATCAAATGTTACTGTTTCACTTGGAACAACAGCTTTATCTGGTGTGTAGCCTACTTTTTCTGGTGTCTTCACTTCATCGAAGCTTTGACTTGGAACATCTGTGCTCCAGATTACTTGATCTGTTACTAGATCTTTGTCGCCTGGTTGGGTGAATGTTAGACTTTGACTCTTGGTATCTAATAGATTACCTTTTTCATCTCGGTACTCTATTGTTCTAGTTACCGTATTATCTCTAGTAACTGTTTCATGTTTATGCTTCAAATGAATTGTTATTATGTTACTTTCATCGGTGCCATCTTCTGGGAAGGTGTAATCCGTTGGATTTCCTCCTACTTCCTCATAATTTTCTGGTACTTCTGGGGTAACCTTTACAGTTTCTCCTGTCTTGCTAGATATGCTACCTTGCTTGACTTCTTGTCCACCGTTGTCATCATCCACATATACTACTCGACCAGTTTGTTCATTTGCCTTATATACTACAGTTTCTGTGTAATCTTCAGTATCAAATGTTACTGTTTCACTTGGAACAACAGCTTTATCTGGTGTGTAGCCTACTTTTTCTGGTGTCTTCACTTCATCGAAGCTTTGACTTGGAACATCTGTGCTCCAAGTTACTTGGTTTGTTACCAGATCTTTATCGCCTGATTGAGTGAACGTTAGACTTTGACTCTTGGTATCTAGTAGATTACCTTTTTCATCTCGGTACTCTATTGTTCTAGTTACCACGTTGTCTCTAGTAACTACTTCATGTTTATGCTTCAAATGAATTGTCACTACATTACTTTCAGCATTGCCATCTTCTGGGAAAGTGTAATCCGTTGGATTTCCTGCTACTTCCTCATAATTTTCTGGTACTTCTGGGGTAACCTTTACGGTTTCTCCTGTCTTGCCAGATATGCTACCTTGCTTGACTTCTTGTCCACCGTTGTCATCATCCACATATACTACTCGACCGGTTTGTTCATTTGCCTTATATACTACAGTTTCTGTGTAATCTTTAGTATCAAATGTTACTGTTTCACTTGGAACAACAGCTTTATCTGGTGTGTAGCCTGCCTTTTCTGGTGTCTTCACTTCGTCGAAGCTTTGACTTGGAACGTCTGTGTTCCAAATTACTCGGTCTGTTACTAGATCTTTATCGCCTGGTTGAGTGAACGTTAGACTTTGACTCTTGGTATCTAGTAGATTACCACTTTCGTCTCGATACTCTATTGTTCTTGTTACCACGTTGTCTTTAGTAACTACTTCATGTTTATGCTTCAAATGAATTGTCACTACATTACTTTCATCAGTGCCATCTTCTGGGAAAATGTAATCCGTTGGATTTCCTGCCACTTCCTCATAATTTTCTGGTACTTCTGGGATAACCTTTACGGTTTCTCCTGTCTTGCCAGATATGCTACCTTGCTTGACTTCTTGGCCGTCTTTATCATCATCCACATACACTACTTTGCCTTTTTGTTCATTTGCTTTATATACTACAGTTTCTGTGTAATCTTTAGTATCAAATGTTACTGCTTCACTTGGAACAACAGCTTTATCTGAAGTGTAGCCCACTTTTTCTGGTGTCTTCATTTCATCGAAGCTTTGACTTGGAACATCTGTGCTCCAAGTTACTTGGCCTGTTACTAGATCTTTGTCGCCTGGTTGAGTGAACGTTAGACTTTGACTCTTGGTATCTAGTAGATTACCTTTTTCATCTCGGTACTCTATTGTTCTTGTTACCGTATTATCTCTAGTTACTGCTTCATGTTTATGTTTCAAATGAATTGTCACTACGTTACTTTCATCAGTACCATTTTCTGGGAAGGTGTAATCCGTTGGATTTCCTGCCACTTCCTCATAATTTTCTGGCACTTCTAGGGTAACCTTTACGGTTTCTCCTGTCTTGCCAGATATGCTACCTTGCTTGACTTCTTGGCCGTCTTTATCATCATCCACATACACTACTTTGCCTTTTTGTTCATTTGCTTTATATACTACAGTTTCTGTGTAATCTTCAGTATCAAATGTTACTGCTTCACTTGGAACAACAGCTTTATCTGGTGTGTAGCCTACTTTTTCTGGTGTCTTCACTTCATCGAAGCTTTGACTTGGAACATCTGTGCTCCAAGTTACTTGGCCTGTTACTAGATCTTTGTCGCCTGGTTGAGTGAACGTTAGACTTTGACTCTTAGTATCTAGTAGATTACCTTTTTCATCTCGGTACTCTATTGTTCTTGTTACCGTATTATCTCTAGTTACTGCTTCATGTTTATGTTTCAAATGAATTGTCACTACGTTACTTTCATCAGTGCCATCTTCTGGGAAAGTGTAATCCGTTGGATTTCCTGCTACTTCCTCATAATTTTCTGGTACTTCTGGGGTAACCTTTACGGTTTCTCCTGTCTTGCCAGATATACTACCTTGCTTGACTTCTTGGCCGTCTTTATCATCATCCACATACACTACTTTGCCTTTTTGTTCATTTGCTTTATATACTACAGTTTCTGTGTAATCTTCAGTATCAAATGTTACTGTTTCACTTGGAACAACAGCTTTATCTGGTGTGTAGCCTGCCTTTTCTGGTGTCTTTACTTCGTCGAAGCTTTGGCTTGGGACTTCGTTCCAAACTACTTGATTTGTTACTAAATCCTTATCTCCTGTTCGAGTAAATACCAAACTTTGTTTTACTGCATCTAATAACTTACCACTTTCATCTCGATACTCTATTGTTCTTGTTACCACGTTGTCTCTAGTAACTGTTTCATGTTTATGCTTCAAATGTATTGTTACTACGTTACTTTCGTCTGTACCATTTTCTGGGAAGGTGTAATCCGTTGGATTTCCTGCCACTTCCTCATAATTCTCTGGCACTTCTGGGGTAACCTTTACGGTTTCTCCTGTCTTGCCAGATATGCTACCTTGCTTGACTTTTTGTCCACCGTTGTCATCATCCACATATACTACTCGACCGGTTTGTTCATTTGCCTTATATACTACAGTTTCTGTGTAATCTTTAGTATCAAATGTTACTGTTTCACTTGGAACAACAGCTTTATCTGGTGTGTAGCCTGCCTTTTCTGGTGTCTTCACTTCGTCGAAGCTCTGACTTGGAACGTCTGTGTTCCAAATTACTTGATCTGTTACTAGATCTCTATCGCCTGGTTGAGTGAACGTTAGACTTTGGCTCTTGGTATCTAGTAGATTACCTTGTTCATCTCGATACTCTATTTTTCTTGTTACCACGTTGTCTCTAGTAACTGTTTCATGTTTATGCTTCAAATGTATTGTTACTACGTTACTTTCGTCTGTACCATCATCTGGGAAAGTGTAATCCGTTGGATTTCCTGCTACTTCCTCATAATTTTCTGGTACTTCTGGGGTAACCTTTACGGTTTCTCCTGTCTTGCCAGATATACTACCTTGCTTGACTTTTTGTCCACCGTTGTCATCATCCACATATACTACTCGACCGGTTTGTTCATTTGCCTTATATACTACAGTTTCTGTGTAATCTTTAGTATCAAATGTTACTGTCTCACTTGGAACAACAGCTTTATCTGGTGTGTAGCCTGCCTTTTCTGGTGTCTTTACTTCGTCGAAGCTTTGGCTTGGGACTTCGTTCCAAACTACTTGATTTGTTACTAAATCCTTATCTCCTGTTCGAGTAAATGCCAAACTTTGTTTTGCTGTATCTAATAACTTACCACTTTCATCTCGATACTCTATTGTTCTTGTTACCGTATTATCTCTAGTAACTGTTTCATGTTTATGTTTCAAATGAACAGTTATAGCTGGATAACCATTTGTTCCAAATACAATCTCATTTGGAATTTGGTCCTCATTTACTATCTCATACTTATCTTTATCTGGATTAGTAATATTAGTTTCTACACTTTCAAAAGTCTTACCTGTAATTTCTTGTGCAGTTCCAACTGTTTCTCCATCTAAATCATCATCTACATAAGTGACAGTTGTCTTTTGGTCAGCTGTATCATAATACATCTCGTATGATACAAAATAAGTTGCAGTCGAACCATCGCTTGAAACTCTACTAATTTTTCCACCCAACTTATCATCTTTAATTGTAATAGTTCCATCTTCAGATATCGCAACCGTCTGTGCAGGAACTTCTTCCATACCCTGACGAATTACATAGCCTTGGATATTTGGACTAGCAACAGTATCAAACTTATTGTTCTCAATTTTCCAGTCATGATTCCAAGTATATTTGCCTGTTACCAAGTCCAACATACCTGTTTGAGTAAATGCCACTCTACTTCCAACATCAGTTATATAATCATCTGCGATTGGATGTTTATTACCTTCGTCATCAATATAGAAGTAAGAGATCTTTTCTCTGACGGCCACGCCACCTCCGACTATAATTTTCTTGTGGGATAAATAAATAATAAATTCATTATTTGTATCGTCTGCTTGATATTTCGTTTCTTTATTAAAGTTATTTTCAACTTGATAATTCTTAGACTTCAAGTCATTTAATTCATTATCTAAATCAGCAAAATTAATGATCGTACCATATTTACCAGTGGCAGATGTTGTAAATATTTCCTTTGGTTCGCTATTAACAGTAACATCCTTATCCACAATTCTTAATACTGCATGTTGATCATTAGGAGTATATACAATATCAAAAGTTGAATCTTCACTTTCCTCAGTTATTCCTTCTACCATTGGAGCTCCTTGTCCAGGAGTATAACCACTTGGTGTTGCAACAATATCCTCTGCTTGTACAGCTTCAAAAGTTGTCCCATTCTTAGGTAACCATGGATCATAAGTAACATTCCCATTTAATTCGTCAATAGTTGCCCAACGTTGGAAAAGTAATTCTTGTTTCTTTTCTCTAGTTGTACCATCTGGCATATGAACAATTATTGTTCTAGTAACTGTATGGTTCAAATCATCCTTACCAACACCAGCTGGATATGGTCTAATTGGATTATCAGGATCAATTCCTGTATTTGCTTCATGTGGATCATTTGGATCAACTCTAACCGTTGCATGTTCTATTGGAATTTTAAGCTCTGGCGCTCCATCTGGGGTTAAAGTAATTGTTCCAGGAACCACTTTATCTGGATCATTTGGATGCTTATATTTCCAACCCATTGGAGGTTTGATTGGATTACCCTTTCCATCAGTTACTGGAACAGTCTCGCCTGTTTTACCAGTAATTGGATATTGTGGTTCAACAACATTTCCATCTCCATCTACAAAGACAATTTCAATAGTTCGATCTTCAGCATCATATAATACAGTCAAGTTCTTTGCATTTTGTGGCTTTCCTTGAATATCCTTTATTGGAGTCACTTCAGGTACTATTGGCATTGAAGCATGATATCCCTTAATCTCAGGCACCGTAAATGAAGCAAAATCACCACTGCCTCCATCTTTAGCTGCCCAATTACTATAAGTAACTGCAGTATTAGCTTGATTATTATCAGCTAATTTTACTAAATCTATTGTTGCAGTTCTTACATAAGGAACCTTCTGCACAACATTCTCAATCAAGTTTCCATTATCATCAACTGCTGGCTGTCCACTGACATCTGTACCATTACGGTAAACACCTTGATTGTATTTAAAGTCAATTTCACGACTAACCGTAGTATTTAAATCTTGCTCACTTATACCACTTGGATAATTATGTTGATAGCCATCTATAGTAAGATTTTCATCACTACTATGTGGATCATCAGCTGTAATTTTTACTTTTTTATGTTTCAATAAAACTGTCCAACTTTGTGATTTAGATGAATCATAGTATTTATCACCAGTTTGATCGGTGAAACCATCATCAACTAACTTATAGCCTTTTTGTTCTAAAGTCTTAATCTCATCAGTAGTAGTGTAATCAATTTTATCACCATGAGATCCATTCAAAGTTTTAGCAAAAATTACACCATTCGCATTGTCTTGATCCAGATAATTTACCACGACTGAAGTTGTATTTGCCACATAGATTACATATACATCTAAAGTTTTGTCCTGTCTATTTGGTGTCAACGCATCTATGGTAGATTGGACCGGCTTATAATTATCAATTTCTGGAGAAGTTACCGCTGTAAATTGATTGTAATTTGGACTTATTGTTGTGACTCCATTCTGCGTAGTTTCTGATTTCACAGCTTTCCAAGTTCCCAGATAGTTAATATTACCTGTTACTAAATCAATTTGTGCATCTTGATAATAAGTTATCATCTGAATTGTATCACTAAGTCCATTGACTGGCTTTCTGCTAACGTCTACTCCATCAATTTTAGTCCCTATTGCATATACGTGATGAATAATTCGATTAACAGTACTAATACTATCTGCTGAATCATACGAATTCTTAGGATAAACTGGACTATTATCTGTGCTATCTACTTTCTGCCCTTCTTGTGGCTTAGTATTAGGGTTAATATTAGCCCATTGATGTTTATAGAAGACATGTTCTTCAAAATTACTTGTAGTTACTTGCACTGTTCTACCAGTAATTATGGTTAGAGCATTACCATTCATATCAACTGCTGGCTGATATCCATATTTAGTTAAATCATAAGGTGTAACATCTCCAAATTTCGCACTTGTAGTATAAGCACCATTAACCAAAATTTCGAAAGCAGAACTTGCATTAGCTGTATCGCTGGTATATGGAATATAGTCTTCCCCAGCTTTAGGGACTAACTTACCATTGACTGATTCCATCTGACTAGGCTTGTAATAGCCTAGAACATTTCCCGTAACTTGATCAATTACTTTATAACGTGTAAACGTAATTGTATCGGTAGTAGTATCTGAATAAGTATCCTTATTAATATTCGCATTAGCAGTATTAATTAACGCGTTATTCTCATCTTTATCATGATAAGTGATTGTACGTGCAACTACTTTATTTTCTGCACTGTATGATATTGAGTCGCTTACATACAAAGTAATTATATTTTTACTGTTATCACTATTAAAGTTTGCTGGTACTTTCAAAACATAATTTCCTTCAGTTCCAGGTTCATCTGTAAAATCAACAAAGTTACCAGTTGTTTCATCGTAATAATTAACTCTATTAAGAATATAAGCACTAGGAATTAAGAAATCATGGACTTTCTTATCAAAAGCATCAATTCCTCCAGTAACTGTATCGTCTGTCTTTCCAGTCATAAATGGAATTGGATTATCAGCAATCCATTTCTTTTGCGTTATATTATACATTCTATATGACAAATTTTGACTATTTGGTGTGTACGCAATCGTCTTATTTAGATCTATTTCACTTCCAGTATTAGCTAGGAATTGATTATCAATATTAAAATTAGTATTGCTTTGCGCATTAGTTACATCAAGTCCATTTGCTGTATAACCCGGTAAACTAGGAATTGCTGTAACTCCTGGAATTACAAAGTTACCGTTACTATCAACCGTTAATGTTTCACCAGTTTCATCGTTTACTACGATATATTCCTTCTTTCCAGAAACTTGATGAGTTTTACGTGTAACAGTATATGTTACTGTTGTTGGAGAAACTTTCTGCCCATTAACAACAATGGCATTATCAAGATTAGTACCTCCAGCTTGATATTTAGCAGAACTAGAATCATAGATATAATAAACATTTTGTGTTACTTTCTTAGTTTCTGTAGTTACAATTTCTGATAATTCAAATTGCACAATATCCCCGTCAAAATAGTACTTAACTAAACTATCAAATTTTGCTACCTTATTTATATCATCTTTATTTGTGATAATTAATTGTGGCAAGCCTGATACCTCGTATCCTTTTGGAATCATATCTGCTGGGACACTACTTGCACTAAAGTCACTACTTTTAAGGGTATCAACATTATCTGAATAAGTTTTTGTCATCGCTGGAATATCAATGTACTTGTCAACCCCATTCTCATTTTGATAATGTAATCGTACTGTAACAGTCGATGTTCCTTGAATCTTAATTCCACTATTATTGACAGTAAATGGTGAGAAGTTATCTCCAGTAAGAGCTGCTTTAATATACCCTGTCTTTCCAGCATCTTCTTTGAAAGTTGGATCTGTTCCTTTAACAATGAAACGTCCTACATAATCTTGACTAGGAATTGACTCATTAAATACAACCATAATCGATTTAATTTGCGACCAATCCGTTACTTGATCAGCAGGTATATATCCTTCTAAACTTGTTTGTGTACCCTTAACTGATGAACTTGGCAAATTTTGTGTATTAGTCGAGTATAAGATAGTATACGCATCATCTGATAAATTACCATAACTCTTATCATACATAACTGGTCCTGATAAATGAACATCATAGCTACTTGCCCCATCACTCTTTTGTGGTAAATCTATTAACAATCTAGCTGCACTAAGATCATTACTATCATAGTTGGCAATATTAAGGTAGTAACTTAACGTGTTATCTCCCTTATCATCACTTGTACCTACTAGAACTGACTTAGGATTTTGATTCCCTTGTGATGTTACCGGTACATAAGTGATAATTTGCTTATCAACCACAAAGTAATTTCCATAAATCGTATTTAGTTTATATAAACTTCCTGGAATACTACTTGTCATCACATTTCCAGTATATTGATTTACCAAATCTGTAACATTCGAACTTGTATATTTAGCATTGTAATTAATTAAGCCTGTTCGAGTATACATATATACATCATACGGATATTTGCCTGCAACTGCATCTGGATCCATCATAATAAATATCTGATTAGTAGATTGATTTTGGGTATACAAACTATATCCAGTACCTGTGTAGTCAAACTTTATAACCTGTCGCCCATCAACTACGTAGGTTGAATATTTAGGAACTATTACTTTTCCACTATCATCTGTTGTTTTTAATTGAACACCATTCCAACCAAGCCCATAGGAGAAATACTTAGGTAAAACATAGTAGATAATAGGCTCATAGATTCTATCAGTTGTATATCCCGTTCCATAACTGTGAGTATCAAACTTTCCATAATAGTTAGGATCTGTATTTTTTGGATTATACATTGTTTTAGTTTGATATCTCCATGCACCAATTGATGCCTTCAACTGATCCAATCCCTGAACTTTTTGATCAATACTAAGCGTATAGTAGGTATTGTTATTAAAGTCTGGTGAAAATACCGCTAACTTAGTCGTTAATACTGTATCAGGCGGAATTACTGCCATGGTATTCATTGCATCTGATAATGTCCCTAATGCTTCAAAAATATCTGGATCATCTGCTTGTCTGTTTCCGACATTATCTTTAATAATATTATCTACAGCACCGCCATGTTTTGTAGAGGCACCTACTTCTACATAATTAGGTATTATATCTACTTTAAGAATGTATTCACCTGTTGGCGCAAGAATTGTCTCTCCTGCATTAACTACACCTGATAAAATTTTGCCACTCTTAGTTTCAATATTATATGCATATGATGTGGTTCCTGGACGCATAGTATTATTGATTCCAGGAGTCTTTACCCCAGTTACATCTAATCCATCTGGGAATGCTGCCTCGATGTGCAAACTATTTGTGTAACTAATAGCTGTAGAATTTTGAAATCCAAAGTAATTTACGACTCTAGTTGGCTGACTTTGAGTAAATTGCTTAGCTGTATTGTTTCCAGCTATTACTACTTCAAATTGACCGTCTTGAGGAGTAAATTTAGGACCAACTAAAGTTACTGTCCACGGATTATTAACTTGTGCGGTTAAATCTTTTTCTCCATTAGTAGTTCTTATTTTTTGATCAACAGTAATTAATCCATTTGCACTGTAATCTCTTTTACCAAATGGCTCTATTGTTTGTATAAACTTACCTACTAAATGATAACCTGTATCGTCCTGGTAATTTTGACTTCCTGAACCAGCCGGAATTGTAATAATTACATCACCGCCAGCTTTATCTTGAGTGAAAGTCACGCCACTGTTAGATCCTAGCTTGCTAGCATCCATACTTGCTTGAGGATCAAGGAGAAAATTGCCAGGTACTGGAACTGTAATTGTTGTTCCTAAGTTCTGAGTATTATTAACCTTATTTGAACCATATCCACTGTCTCCTACCCCTGTAGGCTGATTGATGTCAATTTCAAAATCATATCTCGTGTCTACTCGTAAATTTTTTACATACTTAGGATCTGGCTTAACTTGACGAATAGTTGGGGCCATAGAAGTCTGAACAATTGAAGTAAACTCCAGTGGATAATTATTAATTACCTTACTTGGATCAGCACTGTTTTGATAACTCCAAAATATTTGTCTCTTAATTGGACCATTGGGATCCAAATGATTTGAAGAATTTACATTAGGCTGTCCAGCATAATTATTGCCATCTGGAACTACTATTCTAAGTCCGTCTGTAACTGTATATGATCCACTAGATATTACTTTATATACCTTGTATTTTTCTCCATCAATGATTTCATCAGACTTAATAACTTCAGCCTGACCACCTAATTTTTCAGGTGTATAAGCACTATCATCAATCCCAAAGCTAGTTACTGGAACTTTAATAGTATAGATATCCCCTGGTAGAAATCTACCCGTTAATATTATATTTAAATCCTTTCCAGCATCACCATCATTGCCGACAGTTGTACGATTGATTGACAAAATAAAGCCGTTAACATCTGTTGAAGAAGTATCGGTGTGTGTTGGCTCAACAGTTGGACGTACTCCTTGCAAATTAGATGGTGCTTCATTTGCTGTTGACTCAGCAGTATTTGCGTTAGTTAGACTATTTGTCGTTTTTACCGGTTCAGAACTATCCGTTCTACTATTTACATTTTCTGTACTGATAGAATTCTCAGCAGTGCTCGAAGTATTTGAGAGTGTTTTTATTTCGTCACTCGTTGATTTATCTGTAACATTTGTACTAACAGATGTATTTGTTTCACTTGCATTAATTGCTGAAGTTTCATTTGATTTTAATGTCACTGTTTTTTCTTGATTTACTGTATCAATATTATTTGTATTTTCAGTTTCTTGCACTGTATCTGTTGTATTTGCAGAAACTGTGTGAGCATCAAAAATGATAAATGACATTCCTAAAAGAACTGAAACAGTCCCTATTGATAGTTTTTTCAAACCATAAATTTGTTTTCTATCATAAAGTTTCTCTCTTTTTAATTTTATATTTTTTCTTCCTAACATAAACTCGTCCTCTAATGAATTTTAAAAATTCACCTTTCACTATTATTTGTTCTAAAAAATCACAAATACTAATAAAAAATTAATAGATCACACACCATATACTCATTTATATTTTACCATATTCATTTATTATTTTTCTTGTTTGTTTACTGTCTATTGTAGCACTACTTCATAAATTTGATATAATATTTCATATCAAGCTTGTAAAGGATGATATTTTTATTATGAATAACTTGAAGAAGAAAGCTACTATCGCTTTTAGCATTTTACTAATATTAAGCCTCATTTGTATTGGAGTTTCTGCATGGTTAATCATTAGTGAAGCTAGTGCTGTTATTACTTTAGTTATGTTTTTCGTTGATTTTGTTGTATTGTGTGCATTATTAACAATAGTATTTACTGCGTATTTTTACAAAAAACGTATGAAACAACTAGAAAAGCAAGAAAAAAAACATAGGTAAACTATTATGGAAAAAATTATTGATAATTTAATATCAAAAGATGACTTATTTAAAACTTTAGAAAATCGTTTTAATAAAAATATTTATCGCCATCCTAATATAAAATGGGATGAAATCGCGTCTTTATTAGAAAATGATTCCGAGAAGATTTCTAGCTTATCCTACCTTGAAACTAGTGGGGGAGAACCTGATGTTACTGAGATCAATAACCAGATTGTTTTTATTGATTTTTGTAAAGAATTTCCTAAAGAACGCAGAAGCTTGTGTTACGACAAATCTGCTCGTGTTAATAGAAAAAAATTCCCACCTGTTTCTAGTGCTTGTGAAATTTGTAAGCAATGACAAGTGGATCTATTAACCGAAGACGACTATCATGTACTGCAAGAAATCCAAGCTGTCGATCTTAAAACTTCTAGTTGGTTATTTACACCTGATAACATTCGCCAACTTGGTGGTGCAATTTTTGGTGATCGACGTTATGATACAACTTTCATTTATCACAATGGTGCAGATTCCTACTATGCTAGTCGCGGCTTTAGGGCTAAATTAATTTTAAAATAATTTCATTTTCCACATTTGGACACAGGACCAATTTTCTAATTTATGCAAATTAAACGTTTACTTGCACAAATTAGAAAATTGGTCCTATGTCTAGATTCGACTTTTTCCAAAAAAAGCAAAAAAATTACTGGGCCCCGATTAATTGGGATCCAGTAATTTTTAATAGTTCTTAATATTATTTAGCTGGAAGTACTCCACCTTTGAATTCTTTCTTAATCCAGTTTTGTGTATCTTTGGATTCTAATGCTTTCACTAACTTCTTGATAGCTGGTTTGTTCTTGTCAGCCTTACGTACAGCAATGATGTTAGCATATGGAGAGCTCTTCTTTTCTAGAGCAATTGCATCTTTAGAAGGATTTAAACCTGCTTGTACAGCGTAGTTAGCATTGATTACGTAAGCAGCGTCTTTACCTTCTTTGTATAAACGAGGCATTAACTTAGCTTCAAAGGAGTGCTTGAATTTCAAATGTTTCTTGTTTGTAGCAATATCATTAAAGTTAGCTGTTTCAATATTTGTACCCTTCTTTAATGTGATTAATCCTGCATCTTTAAAGATTGTCAAAATACGACCATAGTCAGATACGTTAGAGGAAACATTAACTGTTGCTCCCTTAGGTAAATCCTTCAAACTCTTGTACTTCTTGGAGTATACACCGATTGGTTCCAAGTGAATATTACCAGCTGAAACTAATGTACCGTTGTTCTTTTTGTTCCAGTTATTTAAAAATGGTGTATGTTGGAAGTAGTTAGCATCAATTTCCTTGTTAGCCAAAGCCTTGTTAGGAATAATGTAGTCGTCATACTTCTTAATCTTTAAATCGATGCCTTCCTTCTTTAATTCAGGCTTTACATGTTCCAAAATTTTAGCATGGGGAGTTGGAGATGCCCCAACTGTTAAAGTTGTATCGGCATTTGCCTTAGAAACGCCTGTAAATAAGAAAGCAGCTGCTGCAACTGATGTAATTAAACCAAAAACTGTTTTTTTCT
>SKEM01000576.1_pt1 | contig 23696 bp, 20 predicted proteins | sample 4826731 | NCBI WGS metagenome assembly SKEM01 (sample SAMN11008809, study PRJNA524170) | human gut metagenome | biome: Human fecal sample; material: Feces; isolation source: fecal sample from pouch patient p37 | host: Homo sapiens | place: Israel: Tel-Aviv | collected 2015-07-27
GGCGTCCCAGGCGCCCCAGGCGCTGCGCAGGTGGAGCTCGCCGGTGGCGAGCTCGGTGGGGCCCCAGGAGCGTGGCTGGACGGTGAAGGCAGTCGTGACGGAGCCGACGGGACCGTCGGGTACGGCGAGGTCGAGGACGCCCTCGGGTGCGAGCCGGAGACCCGGTCCGGCGCCGAGCTCGTGGCCGACGGTCTCGGCGCCCTCGGTGCCGGTCGTCACGGCGCGGACGCGGACGGCCTGACCCTCCAGGAGGTCCCCGGAGGCGCCGAGGACGGCGGTGGCGGGGCGGCCCCTCGGTCGGGCGAGGGCGCCCCGGGCGGCGACGAGGAGCATGGGGGCGGCGAGCACGACGAGGTCGGGCCGGTGGAGGAGGACTGCGGCCAGGGCGGTGAGGACGCCGACGTCGACGGCGGTGAGGTGCAGGACCGTGGGTCGCCACTCCCCCGCCGGCTCAGCGCGCTCGACCGTGCCGGGCACGGAGGTGCCGGGCACGGCGGAGCGCGCCCGGGCGCCGCCGCCCGGTCCGGGCTCGAGCCGCTCGCTCACTCGCGCGCCCCGGGCACGGGCACGGTCTCGAGGGCCTGCCGGACGACGTCGGCGCCGGTGACGGCGGTCATCCACAGCTCGGGCTTGATGGAGATCCGGTGGGCGAGGACCGGGACGGCGACGTGCTTGACGTCCTCGGGGGTGAGGTAGTCGCGGCCGCCGATGCCGGCGAGGGCGCGGGCGACGGTGACGAGGGCGAGGGAGCCGCGCGGCGAGGCGCCCATCTCTACGGCCGCGTTCTCGCGGGTGGCGGCGGCCAGGGCGACGGCGTAGCGGCCCACGGAGGCGTCGACGTCGACGGCCTCGACGGCTGCCTGGGCGGCGAGGAGGCCGGTGGCGTCGGTGACGGCGGGGACGGTCTGCTCCTCGGTGCGTCGGGCGACGCGGCGGGCGACGACGTCCCACTCGTCCTCGAGCGCGGGGTAGCCGAAGGACAGGCGCATGAGGAAGCGGTCGAGCTGGGCCTCGGGGAGCTGGTAGGTGCCCTCGTGCTCGACGGGGTTGGCGGTGGCGATGACGTGGAAGGGGCGCGGCAGCGGGAAGGTGGTGCCCTCGAGGGTGACCTGGTGCTCCTGCATGGCCTCGAGGAGGGCGGCCTGGGTCTTGGGCGGGGTGCGGTTGATCTCGTCGGCGAGGAGCAGCCCGGTGAAGACGGGGCCGCGGCGGAAGGTGAACTCGGCGCGCCGCTGGTCGTAGAGGAAGGAGCCGGTGAGGTCGCTCGGCAGGAGGTCCGGGGTGAACTGGGCGCGGGCGAAGTCGAGGCCGAGGGCCTGGGCGAAGGAGCGGGCGGCGAGCGTCTTGCCGAGTCCCGGGTAGTCCTCGAGGAGGACGTGCCCGCCGGAGAGGATCCCGGCGAGGACGAGCTCGAGCTCGGCGGTGTTGCCGACGACGGCGCGGGAGACGGAGGCGAGGACCCGCTGGGCGAGGTCGGCGGCCTGCGCGGTGGTCATCGCTTGGGCTGCCACGGCGGCGGGCTCGGGCGTGGTGGGCGTCTGGTGCTGCTCGGTCACAGTGCGTGGATCCTCTCGATGAGGGTGGTGAGCGCCCGGGTGGTGCGGGGCGGGGCGGCGCTGCCGTCGACGAGGGCCCAGAGCTCTTCGCCGAGGGCGGCGCGCGCGGCGTCGGGGGCGGTGGCGGCGTCGACGCCGTGGTGCTCGCGGAGCCGGTCGGTGGCGAGCGCGGCGAGGCGGGGGCGCACGCCGGTGGTCCAGGTGCGCTGGTCGGAGGCGGAGCGGAGCATCCAGTCGACGTCGGCGAGGTGCCGGTCCCGCGGTGGGGCCGGTGCCGTGCGCGGCGGCTCGACGGGGAAGGCCGGGGAGGCGGGGCGCAGACGGCTCAGGCCGACCCAGGTGAGGACGGCGACGAGGACGGCGAGGTAGGCGGCCGGGTGGACCCGGGTGCCGACGACGCCGAGGAAGGCGAGGGCGCCGCAGCCCGCGGCGGCGAGGAGGACGGCGTGCGTCCAGGCGAGGGGCTTCACGAGGGTCTCACCTGCCCGGCCGAAGCGCCGTCGGTGAGGGAGACCGGTGCTGCGCCGGTTCCGACCCCGAGGGAGGCGTGGACGCGGTCGAGGTCGGCGACGGCGCGACGGCGGTGGCCCTCGGTGAGCTCGTGCCGGGAGAAGCGGGCCTCGCGGAAGAGTCCGGCGAGGTCGGCCAGGGCGTCGGCGGGGGCGCTCGCCGTCGACAGGACCCGGACGACGAGCTCGGATGAGGTCTCGGTCGGGCGGCGCACGACCCCGGCGTCGGCGACGGTGCGCTCGAGCTCGAGCCAGGTCGCGACGACGGCGTTGCGCGGCGTGCCGTCGGTGAGGAGCCGGGCCTGGCGGGCGGCGCGCTCCGCGGTGAGGACGGAGAGGTCGAGGACGCCGTCGTCGCCGAGGGCGTCGTCCTCGGGGGACGACGCGCTCCGGAGACGTCGCAGGAGCGCGCGGAGGACGAGGACGGCGACGGCGAGGGCCGCTGCGACGGCGACGACCACGACGAGGGTGGCGATGACGCGCCAGGCCGTGTCCGAGTAGCCGGCGCTCGTGACGTCCGGGGGCAGTGGCGGCTGGGTCGCCTCGGCGGTGGCGGCGGGCGCGGGGACCGCCTCGGAGCCCGTCGTGCCAACAGAGGTCGGCAGGGCGAGGATGGGCGCGTCGGCGAGGCTCGCCCAGGCGACGAGGGCGAGGCCGAGGACCGCGGCGAGGGCCCCGAGGAGCCGCCCGGGGCCCAGGGCCGCGCTTCGAGGGCGGGAGGGTGCGGCGGAGCGCGTCATGCTCGTGCGGCCTCCTCCCTCGGGTGCCCGAATCCTATCGGCGCGGCGCGGCCAGGGAGCTGCGTCGGTGGGCTCAGTAGCCGAGGACGGTGAGGAGGCAGCCGACGACGGCCAGGATGACGAAGATCCAGTCGAGGAGGCGCAGGCGCCACACGGCCCAGCGGGCGTGGCGCTCGGCGCGCTGGAGCGCGGTCTCGGAGTCGTCCTCGACGGGCGTCGGCGGCGGGTAGCTGGCCGGCAGCTCGGGGGCGGGCTCAGCCTGCTCGACCGCATCGTCCACGGTGCCCGGATCCGTCCCGGGCTCCGACGGAGGGGCGCCGTCCGCCGCGACCTCGGCCCCGTCGTCGTCGGGGGCGGCGGGCTCGGCGGCCGGGGCCTGCCCGGCCCCGCGCAGACGGCGCATCCCGATGACGGACCAGATGAGCAGGAGGACGTCGACGCCTCCGCCGACGGCCGGCGGGACCCGGAAGGCGACGGTGTGCAGCGAGACCGCGAGCCCCACCATGACCAGCATGCCGAGGATGAAGCAGGTGACGAAGGCGCCGCGGTGGCGCAGGATCCGGCCGAAGAGGACGACGGTCGTGATGATCATGACGGCCAGGACGCCGAGCGCAGCGAGCTGGCCCCAGAAGAAGAGGAGGCTGCGTCCCTCGCGGAAGGCCTCGAGGGCGGAGACGGAGCCGGGGACGGCGACGATGCCTGCGGCGATCGGGGCCAGCATGGCGACCCAGTCGCGGGCGCGCGGGGCCGGCGTCTGCGGGGCCTCGGCGGCCGGGGCGGACTCGGACCTCGGGTCGTCGGTGGGAGCTGTCATGGGGGCGTGCGTTCTCGGTCTGGCTGGGCTGGCGGGACAGGGCAGACGTTAGGTCGACGCCCGGGGATCGGCGGCACGACGCGCCGCGTCCGGGGCGCGCCCGGCGGAGGTCACGGCGAGGGGCGCCGACCGCGTCTGTCACGAGCGGCACGTCCGAGGGCGCGCCGCGATGCCGTCGGGTCCTGGCGGGTGCGATGGTGCGAGGCTTCGGGCATGACGAGCACGCACGCCCTCACCCGCGAGGTGCTCGGCCCCTGGTCGCTGGCGACGAGCAAGGTCTTCTGGGCCGGCTTCACCCCCAACCGCCTCGGCGCGGGCCCCGGTCCGGACGCCCTGGCCACCGCCTTCGTCTGCGAGACGGACTGGAGGGCGGCGACGGCTCTCGTCACCCAGGAGCGGACGACGGCGCGGATCGAGGTGACCGGCGACGGCGACCTCGATCCGCCGCCGAGCAGGCGGCGCGCTTCCTCGCGCTCGACGTCGACGCGACCGCCTGGCCGGAGGTGGGCGAGCGGGACGCCGTCGTCGGTGAGGCGCAGCGGATCCTGCCGGGGTTCCGGCCCTGCGGCTTCCACTCCCCCTACGAGGCCACCTGCTGGGCCGTCCTCTCCCAGCGGGTGCGCGTGCCCGTCGCGGCGGCGCTGCGCCGCGGGATCGTCACGAGCCACGGCGAGGACGGGCCTTCCCCTCCCCCGGGGCACTCCTCGGCGCGCTCGAGTCGGGGCGGCTCACGCTGCCGGGCCGAAAGGCGGAGTACCTCGCGGCGGTGGCCGAGGCGGCCTTCGAGGGTGTCCTCGACGGGCCCCGGCTGCGCGCGCTCACGGAGGAGACGGCGCGTGAGGAGGTGCAGGTGATCCTTGGGATCGGTCCCTTCGCCGCCGACCTCATCCTCGTCCGCGGCTGCAACGCGACCGACTGGCTGCCGCGCGCGGAGCCGCGACTCGAGCAGGAGATCACGGAGCGCTACGGGGCGCGCGCGAGCCCGACGGAGGTGGCGCAGGCCTGGCGGCCCTTCCGGTCCTGGGCGAGCGTGTACCTGCGCGCCGCCCGCGAGGGCCGACTCCACGAGATGGGCTGAGCCTCGTCTCCGGGGCTCCCTCGATAAGAGGGTCGGATTCGTGTCCGACCGCCCTCGTACGCTCTCCCGGTCCCGCCCGCTCTCCCCTGAGGTGCCCCGTGCCGGCCGAGCTCCCCTCCCCTGACGACGTCGAGGTACCGCCCCCGCTCAACCGGAACCGCGCCTTCATGGCCCTGTGGACGGGACAGCTCGCCTCCGCGCTCGGCTCGTCCATGTCGACGCTCGCCTTCAAGCTCGTCACCCTCGCCGTCACCGGCTCGGCGCGCACGGCGGGCCTCGTCGGAGGGGCGGGCGCGCTCGGCGACTTCCTCGTGGGCCCGTTCACGGGCGTCCTCGCGGACCGGGTCTCGCGGCGCCGCATGATCGTCGTCGGGAACCTCGTCGGGGCGATGCTCTTCGGCGCCCTCGCCGTCGCGGGTCTCGCCCACGCGCTCACCGGCCCGCTCCTGCTCGTCATCGCCCTCCTCTCCGGGATGAGCAGGACCGTCGTCTCGCCCGCGCTGTCGGCCGCGGTCCGCACCGTGGTGCCCGGCTCGCAGCGCGCCCAGGCCTCCGCCTACGCCAGCGGGCGCGCCGACGCCGTCTCGCTCGTCGCCCCGCCCGCGGGAGGCGCCCTCATCCCGCTCGGCTACGGGATCCCGTTCCTCGCCGACGCCGTGAGCTACGTCGTGGCCGCCGCGTCGGTCCTCCTCGTGAGGCACCCGCTCACGGCGCCGGAGCGGGAGCGACGGCCCTTCTGGCACGAGATGGGTGAGGGCTTCGCCTTCCTGGGCCGGCACACGACGCTCATGGCCTTCCTCGTCCGGTCCGCCACCTTCAACCTGGGCGTGTCCACGGTGACGACGGCGACCGCCCTGCGACTCGCCGACCGCGGCGTCCCGACGGCCCAGATCGGCATGGTGGACACGATCGCCGCCGTCGGAGGGCTGCTCGGGGCGACGATCGCCGTGCGCGTCGTCAACCGGGTCCGCACCGGCGTGTTCTCCGTGGTGACGTCGACGGTCCTCGGAGCGCTCTTCGCGCTCACAGCGCTGTCGGGCTCACCGTAGGTCGTCGGGGCGCTCTTCGCCGCCGGGATGGTCCTCATGCCGACGAACAACTCCGGCGTCATCGGCTACTTCTCGCACGTGGCCCCCAACGGGTTCCAGGGGCGCTTCTTCGGCGCGAGCGGCCTCGTCCACGGCGTGCTGCGACCGCTCGGGCCGTTCCTGGCGGGCATGGTGCTCGCCGACTGGGGCGGGGACGCCGCGGTCTGGCTGGGCAGCGCGCTCATCGCGCTGAGCTGCCTGCCGATCCTCCTCGTGCGCGAGCTGCGGACGCTGCCCACCCCCGACGAGTGGTCGACCTGGGCGGAGATCGGGGACGCGGGCTGAGGGCGTCGGCCCGAGGCCTCGTCGGCGGGAGGCGCCGATGAGCTCGTCAGCGATCGTGCTGCGGGAGTAGAGGACGTAGCGGCCGAAGCGCGCGGCGTCGAGGAGACCGGCGGCCGCGAGCGCGCGCAGGTGCTGGTTGGCTGCGCTCGTCGTCACGCCCATGAACAGGGCGATGGCGGTCGAGGAGGCGGGCTCGTCGAGGCTCAGCAGGAGCCTGGTCCGGGTGGCGCCGAGCACCCCAGTCAGGCCCGGGGCGGCGTCGGGCTCAGAGAAGGACAGGCGTCCTCGTCCGCGCGCCCGGTAGGAGATGACGAGGTCGGCGACGTCGCGGTTGGGGACGTTGTGGTTCCACTTCACGAGCGTCGGCAGGAAGGTCAGCGGCGTGCGCGAGACGTCCCACGCGTGCTCGTACTCCCCGCGGAACGGGAGGACGACGTCCCGTCCCTCGATGACGGCCCTCTCCTCGACGCCCTTGATCGCGGCCGCCGGGCCGAGCGTGGCGAGCTCGTGGGCGCGGAAGGTGACATCGGCGTCGAGGACCGTCTTGAAGCCCTTCCACCACCGAGCCATGCAGGCGTCCCAGTACTCGTCGAGGATCTCGAGCGCGCGCCGCCGAACGTCATCGTCGCTGCGCCCCAGCTCCGTGGGAAGACCATCGGGCCAGACGTACTCGAGGTCCTCGCGCCAGCGTGCGGCGGGGACCTCGCCGACACGACGCAGCTCCTCGGCGAAGGTCGTGGCGCGTACGCCGGCCGGTCGCAGGAGGACGTCGGGGACGTCCTTGCGCTCGTTGATGAGGGAGAGGACGCGGTCCTCACCGACGCTCGCCCGTCCCTCAGCCGTGTCGCGGTACCAGGCCTCGTGGAAGGGGTGCCGCTCCGGGTAGCGGACGATCATCGTCGAGAGCGCGAGCTCGGAGAGCGGGTTCGGTGCGAAGCGCACGTTGGTCAGCCCGTTGACCGCCCGGAGCTCCCCCATGGAGCAGAACGCTACATCAGTACCCTCGCGCCGCCGGCTCACAGAGGCTGCCGCCATGACTCCCGACCTCCCGGCGATCGAGCTCGACGCCGTCTCCCGGACCTTCACGACCCGCGAGGACCACCATCGCGGAACCGTCAGCGCCCTCGACGGCGTGAGCGCCACGATCCCCCAGGGGCAGACGGTCGCCCTCCTCGGGCGCAACGGCGCCGGCAAGACAACGCTCACGAAGATCCTCTCGACCCTTCTGCACCCGACGGGAGGGCGAGCCCGGATCCTCGGCCACGACGTCGTCACCGACGCCCGGGCTGCTCGCGCCGCGTCGACGTCTGTCTTCGGCGGCGACCGCGGGCTGTACGGGATGCTCGACGCGGTCGAGAACCTACGCTACTTCGGGGCCCTCAACGGAGTCGGCTCCCGCGAGCTGCGGCGGCGCGTCCCCGGGCTGCTCGAGCACGTCGGTCTCGGCGAGGCGGCGCACCGGCGCGTGGAGACCTACTCCAAGGGGATGCGCCAGCGCCTCCACGTCGCCGCCGGCCTTCTCGTGCGTCCCGCGGTCCTCATGCTCGACGAGCCGACGGTCGGTCTCGACCCGATCGAGTCGGAGCACGTGCGCACCACGGTCGCCGAGATGGCGGGCGAGGGCACGACCGTCCTGCTCACGAGCCACAACCTCCTCGACGTCGAGCGCCTCGCGCAGCGCGTCATCATGATCGCGAACGGCCGCTTCACCCACGACCTCCCGCTCGCGGAGTTCCGGCGCCTCACCGGCGTCGAGGCAGTCGTCACCGCGCGGACCGCCGGTGCCGAGCCCATCGAGATCCCGGTGGAGTCGTGGTCCCTCGCGGCGCTCGACGGTATCCGCGACCGCCTCGCCGGGACCGAGCTCGTCAGCCTTGACGTGCGGCCGACCTCCTTGGAGGACGCCTTCGAGGCAGCGGCGAGGAGCAGCCGATGAGCGCCTTCACCGCGGCGATGCGCAACCAGACGCGCATCGTCATGACCCGTCCGATGAACCTCGCCTCCGGGCTCGTCACCCCTGTCCTCTACATGACGCTCCTGACGGCGCCGAGGCTGGAGTCGATGACGCCGGAGGCTGCGACGAGCGCCTTCACCGGCTCACTGCTGACGTCGCTCTGGGCGGCCTCCCTGTGGAGCGGCGCCGGGATCCTTCGCCGGGAGCGCTGGGGCGGCACGCTCGCACCATCCTTCACGGGCCGCCCCTCCCCCGTCGCCGTCCTCGTGGGCAAGACCCTCGGCGGCGTCCTCTACGACACGGGCCTCATCCTCATCGCGCAGACCGTGTTCTGCCTGGTCGTGCACCTGCCGCTGGTCGTGCCGGACCCCGTCGCGTTCGGCGTCGGGATCGTGGCCGTCATCGTGTGCGGCGTCGCCTCCAGCCTCATGATCGGGGCGGTCCTCATGCTGAGCCGGTACGCCTTCCAGCTGACGACCGCGCTCGGCACGCCGGTCATGCTGCTCGGCGGCACGCTCATCCCGCTGTCGCTGCTTCCGCGCTGGGTCTCGTGGCTCGGCTGGTTCATCAACCTCTCCTGGCTGCAGCGCTTCCTCGTCTCCACCCTCAGCGCGACGACCTGGGCGCACCTCGCCTTCGGCGTCGGGATCTCCGCGGTCTACGCGCTCATCGGCGCGCGCGCCGTCCACATCATGCTCGACCGGGCCCGCAAGGAGGGCACCCTTGACCTCGTCTGACCTCTCTCCCGCCATCGGCTCGCCGTCGCCGCGCGTTCAACGGAGCCGGCCTCGGCCCACCTCACGGCCTGCGTCCTCGAGGGCTGAGCGCGCCGCGCTGTGGCGGGCCAACGCCCGCGTGGGCGTCCTCGAGCACCGAGTGATGTGGCCGCTGCCGGTCTACCTGCTCGGGCACCTCGTTCCGACGGTCCTCGGCCTGGTCGTGTACGTCCTCATCGGGCTGCTCGGCGGCGGCGATCGCGGCATGGTCTTCGCGTACGTCGGCTGCGTCGTCCTGGCCGTGCGCGGAGACTGCCTCTCGGCGGTCTCCGATATCCCGGTCGAGGACGCCGCCCTCCACCGCTACCACCAGGTGCGGCGCGGGGCCCTGCCCGCGTTCATCCAGTACACCGGCCGGGCGGTGGCCGACGGCGCGAGCGCGGCCCTTGCGGTGCTCGTGACGGCGGTGGTCCTGGGCGGCGTCGTCGGAGCGGCGACGGGCGACTGGGCGGTCATCGGCCGGGTGCTGCTCGCCCTCCCTCTGCTGACCGTCACGATCCCGAGCGCGATCGTCGTCGGGCTGACGGCGACGGCGCCGGCGATCGGGAACGACTACCAGAACCTCGTGCACAACACGGTGGCTGCGGTGGTCACCATCTGCAGCGGAGCAGTCTTCCCGACGACCATCAATCCGGTGCTCGACGACGTCGCCCAGGTGATGCCGCTGCACCACAGCGTGCTCGCCATGCGTGACGTCGTGGCGGGAGCACCGGCGGGCACGTGGCTCGCTCAGCTCGGCCTGGAGCTCGCGGTCGGGATCGGCTGGGGCGTCACCGGGCTGGTCGTGTACCGATGGTTCGACCACCGCGGGCGGGTCACCGGACGGGGCGCCTTCACCGCGTGAGCGGTGGAGCCCAGATGCTCATGAGCGGCAGGTCGAGGTCGTAGGCGAGCACGATTGCTCGCGCGAGCGCCCGCTCCTGCTCAGTGGTGAGCACGCCGAGGCTCCTCCCGAGCGCAGACGCCGGGATCGTGAGGACGTTGTCGAGACTGATGACGGAGTCATGGTCGAGACCGTTGAGCGGGCCGACCGGGACCTCGCTCGAGAGCCCCTTGATGGTCGAGGTGATCGGCGCGACGGTCACCTTCGTCATGGCCGGTCGCGCCGGCTCGCGAGTGAGGACGACGACGGGCCGCGTCTTGTCGAGGCGGGCGAGGCAGACCTCCCTCACTGGTCAGTCCTCGATCATCGGCTGGGCTCCGGTCCAGGCTACGAGCCCGTCGAGGTCATCGCCGGTGCCCTTCTCACGAAGGAGCTCGGCATCGCGCTCAGCAGCCCGACGGCGCATCTCGCGCTCGAGCGCCTCGGTCACGATTGAGGCGCGGCTGGGGGCGTCACCGGCGGCCACGGCCTCGTCGAGGAAGCCGACGACGTCATCGGGCAGGCGGACGGCGATCTGAACGGTCATGGGTGCAGCATATCCCAGCGAATCCCGTTTCGGGATGCGACGGGTCGTACCGCCGGCAGCGGACACGGCGAGGCACGCAGGAGCCCCGGTGCGACGATGCTCCCAGCCGTCCCCTGACCAAGGAGCACATCATGACCCGTCGCATCGTCCAGAAGTCCTTCGGCGGGCCGGAGGTCCTCGAGCTCATGGAGTCCGAGCCGCTCACCGCCGCCGACCTCATCGTCGCGCCCGAGCGGTTCACGGACGAGCAGGCGGGTGCCTTCCCGATGGCGGCGATGACCGCCTGGCAGGCCCTCGCGGACACGACGCACGTCTCGGCCGGGGACCGCGTCCTCGTCACTGGCGCCGGCGGCGGTGTCGGGCACATGGCCGTCCAGATCGCCCACGCCCTCGGCGCGCACGTGACCGCCCTGGCGAGCACCGGCAAGCACGAGTGGCTCCGCTCCATCGGCGCCGACGAGACCGTCGACTACCACGACGACGCGGCCGTCGCCGCCCTGGCCGGCACCGTCGACATGGCCTTCAGCCTGGCCGCACCGTCGCGCGAGACCGCCCTGCGCGCGGTGCGCCGCGGCGGCGAGCTCGTCGGCCTCGGCCTCGGCGCCACGGACCTGCAGCCGGAGGCGGAGGAGGCGGGCGTACGCCTGTCCTCCACCCACGTCCGCACCCAGCGCGAGTGGCTCGAGGCGGTCACCGAGCTGGCCGAGCGCGGTGAGATCACGCCGCTCATCTCCCAGGCCTTCGACCTCACGGCGGCCGCCGAGGCGCACCGCACCGTCGAGGGTGGGCACACGACCGGCAAGATCGTGCTCACGACCGCGCGCTGATCTCGCGCAGCGCACGACGGAGGGCGGGTCCGGTGACGGGCCACCCCTCCGTGCGCTCAGGACCGGGCGTCAGCCCGCGAGGAACTCGTCCGGATCGATGTCGTCCTCGTCGTCGGCTTCGTCCCCGGTCTCCCCGTCCTCGTCCTCGTCGGCTGGGAAGACGTCGATGACCTCGAAGGGGCCGGTGATCCCGACGTCGTCGAGGGCGTCGGCCACGTCGTCGATGAGGTGCGACATCGTCAGCTCCTCGACGGGGCGCGCCGGGGCGCCGAGCGCGTCGACCGCCTCGTCCTCGGCCTCCTCGTCGAGGACGACGGTGGTGAGGTGGAGGGCGTCGAGGCCGGCGGTGGACTCGGCGCGGTCGACCTCGAAGCGCTCGGCGAGGCGGGCCTCGAGCCGCAGCAGGTCCTCGGGGGCGCCGAGGAACCAGCCGTCGACGTCACGGTGGCGGCTCTCCGAGCGCGGTCCCATGAGGAGCCGCCCGAGCACGACGCCGTCGGCGACGTCGTTGACCCGCGAGTCGATGCGCCGGAAGACGTCGACGTGCTCGCCGAGCACCTCGCCGTGGGCGAGGACGTGGGCGAGGCCCCGGACGCCGCGGGCGCTGAGCACGTCGGCGAGGTCCGCGAGCCGCTCGTCGGGGAAGTCCTCGGGCTCGAAGTAGATGGCGTAGGAGGGATCATTGCCGCTGCCGGTGACGCCGAAGCCGGCGTCCTGGGCGATGCGGGCGATCGCGGAGGTCGCCTCCTCCGGCCAGCAGCGGACGACGGCGGCGTTGGCGCCGATGCGACTGATGAAGGCGTGGCGGCGGCCGTCGGCCTCGAAGCGCGCCCAGAGCTCGTCCTCGTCCTCGTTCGCGACGTCGCTCATGGCGGTCCTTCCTGCGGGGGTACCCGCCCACCCTAGCCGCGGGCCGGGACATGGGCGCCCCCGAACAACGAGGAAGCCCGGTCCCTTCCGGGACCGGGCTTCGTGTACCTCTGCGGTGCTAGTAGCGGGGGCAGGATTCGAACCTGCGACCTCCGGGTTATGAGCCCGGCGAGCTACCGAACTGCTCCACCCCGCGTCGGTGATGTGAACACTAGTCGCCCGCCCGCCCGGACTTCAAACCGAGGGAGCGTGCCCTTGCTCACCCGCGCGGAGCGACGGCGCCATCGTCGCGCGAACCATGACCTCCTCGGCAGACCACGACGCCGACGGCGCCGCAGTCTGCCGAGGAGGTCACCTTCTGTCGTGGTCGGGAACGAGGCGGCGGGCGCCGGAGGAGCACCCGCTCCCCCGACGCCCGCCGGTCACCGCTCACTCACTTCTTGAGCTGGTTCTGCGCGTCCACGGCCCGCTGGACGGCGTCGTCGAGGCGCTTCTGCGCCTCGCCGTAGGCAGCCCAGTCGCCCTTCTCGCGGGCCGTGTTCGAGTCGTCCATCGCGGTCTGCGCGTCGGACAGGGCCTGGTCGAGCTGGGCCTGCGCGTCACCGGACGGTGCCGCCGTGGCCGCAGCGCTCGGGGCCGCGGTGGCGCTGGACTGCGCCGTCGCCGCGTCCGTGGGCGCCGCCGTCCCGGAGGTGTCGCCCACCGCGCCGGCCGCCGCGGCCTCCGCGTCCGAGGTGCCGTTGGCCGCCGCGGCGTCGCCGTTGACGACCTCCTCACCGGTGGTCGCACCGGAGTCTCCGCCGAAGACCTGGTTGAGGGCCCCGGAGAGCGTGTCGTCGAAGCCGACCTTGTCGCCGAAGGAGACGAGCACCTTGCGCAGCAGGGGGTACTGCGTGCCCGAGGAGGACTGGACGTACACGGGCGGCACGTAGAGCAGGCCGCCGCCGACCGGCAGGGTCAGGAGGTTGCCCTTGATGACCTGGGAGCCCTGCTGGCTCAGCAGGTTGAGGGTCTGGGACGCCGTCGGGTCGGAGTCGAAGGTGTTCTGCACCTGTCCGGGTCCGGAGACGTTCGATGAGCGCGGCAGCTCGAGGAGCCGCAGCTTGCCGTAGTCCGGGTTCCGCACGCCGGCCTTGCCCGAGGAGGTCTCGGAGTCGACCGCGAGGAAGCCCGTGAGGACGTTCCTGTCGGTGTTGCCGCCGATGATGTAGACGCTGGACAGGGAGAAGCTCGCCTGGTCCTGGTCCGGCATCTTGAGCGTGAGGTAGTACGGCGCCTGCGGCTCGTTGCCGGACTTCGTCGGGTCGTCCGGGACCTTCCAGAAGTCACCGCCCGAGTAGAAGTCTGCGGCGTTGGTGACGTGGTACTTCGCGAGGATCGTGCGCTGGGCCTTGAAGAGGTCCTCCGGGTAGCGCATGTGCGCCATGAGGTCGGCGCTCATCTCGCTCATCGGGGTGATGGTGCCGGGGAAGACCGCGGACCAGGCCTTGAGGACCGGGTCCTCGTCGTCCCACTGGTAGAGCGTGACGGAGCCGTCGTAGGCGTCGACGACGGCCTTGACGGAGTTGCGCACGTAGTTCGACTCGTCCGGGGCGCCCAGCAGCGTGGACTCCTGGTTGGTGCCGTCGGCCGTGACGTCGGAGAGGGACTCGTGCTGCGAGTACGGGTAGTTGTTCGTCGTCGTGTAGCCGTCGAGGATCCAGACGACCCGCTTCGGGGTCTTGGAGTTGCCGTCCGTGTCGACGACGGCCGGGTACGGGTTGCCGTCCAGGGTCAGCCACGGGGCGACCTTGGCGACGCGCTCGGCGGGGTCGCGGTCGTAGAGGATCTGCGAGCCGGAGCGGACCTCGTTGGAGAACAGGATGTTCATCTCCTGGAACTTGGCCGCGTAGAGGAGGCGGTTCCAGGGGTTGGAGATCGACGGGCCGCCGTCACCGGTGAAGGTCGTGTTGACCTGGCCGGACTTGGAGGAGTCGTCGGGGTAGTCGAGCTCGCGGGGGCTGCCGCCGTCGTCGCCGCCGACGATCGAGTAGGACGGCGAGTCCTGGCCGAAGTAGATGCGCGGCTCGTAGGTGCCGAGGTCGCCCTGCGAGGGGATGCCGCCCTCCCAGAAGGAGGGGTAGCCGCCCGAGGCGACCGTGTTGCCGTAGGCGGTGACGACGCCGTAGCCGTGCGTGTAGACGGTGTGCTCGTTGACCCAGGTGCGCTGCCCGGAGTCGAGGCCGTCGAGGCTGAGCTCGCGCACCGCGATGACGGTGTCGCGCGAGGAGTCCTCGACGTCGTAGCGGTCGACGTTGAGGTTGTTCGCGAAGGAGTAGTACTGCTTGTTCTGCTGCAGCTGGCGGAAGGTCGAGGAGACGAGGTTGGGGTCGAGGAGGCGGATCGACGTCGTCGACTCGGCGTCCTCCTTGAGCTGGCCCGCCTCGGCCGTGGTCTTGGCGTTGTAGCTCGTCGTGTCGACGTCGTCGAGGCCGTAGGCGGCCAGCGTCGCCTTGATGTTGCGCGAGATGTACGGCGACTCGGCGGACTGGGCGTTGGGGTCGACGACGAACTTCTGGATGACCGCCGGGTAGACCGAGCCGATGACGATCGCGGAGACGATCGAGACGACGACGCCGGTCACCGGCAGCTTCCAGGAGCGCGCCCGGATGGAGACGACGAAGAGGACGGCGATGGCCAGGCCGATGGCGGCGAGGATCGCGTTGGCGGGGATGACGGCCTTGACGTCCGCGTAGCCGGCGCCGTCGAACTTCGAGTTCGAGGAGTACAGGGCCGAGTAGCGGCTCAGCCAGTAGCCGCCCGCCTGGAGGACGGAGAAGGTGGCGAGGAAGACCGCCAGGTGCCGCCGCGCCGGGCGAGTGAAGTGCGGGCGCCGGGACACGGAGACCCCGCCGTAGAGGTAGTGGGTCACGAGGCTGGCCACGCCGGCGAAGACGATGACGCGCGAGAGGTAGCCGACGAGCGTCCGGAGCACCGGGAGGATGAAGACGTAGAAGGAGACGTCGATGCCGAACTGCGGGTCCTTCACGCCGAAGGACTGCGAGTGCATCGCCAGGAGGATCTCGCGCCAGCTCGGGACGAGCTCCCAGGCGGCGCCGAGCAGCGCGAGCAGCGCCGGCAGGCCCCAGAGCAGGACGCGGCGCATCGGCTCGATGGCGGTGCGGTAGGACTCGAGGTTGCGGCCGGCCTCGTCGTCGGGCAGGTGGAGCTCGCGGTCCTTGTAGGCGCGGGACATCGCGAGGAAGACGGCGGCGAACATGAGGGCGAAGCCGACGACGAAGAGCACCGTCTTCGAGATCCACTCGGGCCAGATGATGCGCGAGAAGCCGAGCTGGTTGAACCAGAGGACCTCGGTCCACGTGTTCGACAGGAAGCCGATGACGAGGGCGAGGGCGACGAGGATCCCGATGGTGAGGGCGAGGGGCCCGGGGCGTCCGCGCTCGGCTCGGGCACCGGCCCCGCCGCGATCGCCTCCGCCGCCGTGGCCGCCGGCGCCGTGGCCGCCCCGGCCGGAGGCGGCCCGCGCGGCGCGGGCGGCGTCGGCGCGCTCGCGCACGCCCTCGAAGGGGTTGGATCGGCCTGCGCCGCGCCCCATGCCGAAGACCGCGGCGGGGTCGAAGGCGAAGGGGTTGTCCTCGCCGGCGTCGTCGGCGCCGCGGCGGGCGGAGCGCCCGTCGCGTCCGGTGCGTCCGGAGTCCTCGCTCCGGTCCGCGCGCTCAGCGCGCTCAGCGCGGTCTGCGCGCTCCGCGCTGCCGTGCTCACCCGAGTCGCTGGCGGGCCGCTCGGGCGACCGGCCGGCGTCGGACTGGAAGAAGCCTCCGCGCACACGGTCCTCACGGCTCGTGGCGTCGTCGGAGGAGTGCTCCCCCGCGGCGTCGTCGGGCTGGTCGATGGGCTCGTCGTCGGGCCTGTTCATCACGATCTCGCTCCGTGCTAGGGCCGGTGCGCGGGGCACGCACCGTGTCATCACCGGCACCGGGGCGCCGGTCGCGCTATCGTCCCACAGGTCACGACAGCCACCCAAAAGCCATCCGCTTCCCGGCGCGGGGCCGCGCGGGCGGTTCACGGCGGGCGCAACGCGAGCACCCGCACGGGGCGCGTGGCGGGACCCGCCGCACCCCGGCACGGGTGAGGATGACGGCATGAGCCCCCAGAGCCCCGACTCCTCCGCCGCCCAGCCCGCGCCCCGCTCCAAGCCGCGAGGCGCGCGAGAGAGCGCCCTCGCGCGCGCCGTCGTCGAGCTCGAGGAGCACGTCTCGCGGCTCGGCTGGGACGCCCCCGTCGGCGTCTTCGCCCTCGTGCGCACGGCCGCGGCCCTCGAGACCGACCCCGCCATCGCGGAGATCCTCGACGACGAGGCCCTCGCCGCGGCGCGGAAGGACCCCGAGTCCCTCACCGTCATCGAGCAGGAGGACCTGCCCGGCGCGGCCGACCTCGAGGACCTCCTCGCCCAGCTCGCCTGGCCGGAGTCCGTCGACGGCGTCGCCCTGTCCGTCGAACGGGTCACCCTCCCCGCCCAGGCCGAGGCGGAGGCCGCCGCCATCGAGGCCCCCGAGGAGCGCGTCGCCTACCTCCAGAGCCGCGCCGACCGCGACGACGTCCGGATCGTCGTCGGCGTCCTTCGCTCGGGCGAGTCCTGGTGCGCGATCCGCGCCCGCTCCAAGGACCACGAGCGCTCCGTCGCCCAGGGTGACCCGCTCGTCCCCGGGCTCATCGACGCCCTGGGGGCCACCCTGCTCTGAGTCCCGGCGGGGTGCGTCCCCCGCGCCCCGGCACGACGAACGGCCGCCCGGCGCACCTCGAGGAGGAGCGTCGGGCGGCCGTTCGCGTCAGGCGGGCTCGGCCCGTGCGATCAGACGGTGGGCGCCGGGCTCCCGCCCTCGTCGTCCGCGGCGCCGTCCTCATCCGAGGAGGCGCCGTCGGCGGCGGCGTCCCCGAGGCCCTCGGGGCTGTTCTCGTCGGCCTCCTGGGCGCCGTCGGCGTAGCCGAGGGTGCCGTCCAGGAGCGAGGCGAGGTCGTCGTCGATCTCGGAGTCGAGGTCCTGCGCGGCGCGCCGCATCGCGAGGAAGTCTTCCGGGTTGGCGAGCTCGGACGGCGTCGGCATGACGTCGGGGTGCTGCCAGAAGGCGTCGCGCTCGGCGTCCCCGACCTCCGCACCGATCGTCTCCCAGAGCTGAGCCGCCTCGCGCACGAGGCGCGGGCGGAACTCGAGGCCGATGAGGCGGGCGAAGACCTGCTCGGCGGCGCCGCCCTGGAGACGGCGACGGCGCACCATCTCGCGCAGGGCGACGGCCCGGGGCAGGTGCGGGATCGTGGCGCGGGCGGTGACCACCTCGACCCAGCCCTCGACGAGCGCGAGCAGCGTCTCGAGCCGCTCGAGGGCCTCGGCCTGGGCCTCGGTCTCCTGCGGGGCGAACATGCCGCCCTCGAGGGCCGCGCGCAGGGCCTCGGGGTCGTTGGGGTCGACCTGGGCGACGGCCTGCTCAACGGCGTCGGTGTCGATGGTGATCTCGCGGGCGTAGGTCTCCACGGCCGTCATGAGCTGGCTGCGCAGCCACGGCACGTGGGCGTAGAGGCGGGCGGCGGCGGCCTCGCGCACGGCGAGGAACATGCGGACCTGGTCCTCGTCGGCCTCAAGCCCCTCCGCGAAGGCCGTGACGTTGGCGGGAACGAGCGCCGTGCCCGGCTCGCGGGTGAGGGGCAGGCCGACGTCGGTCGCGGAGACGGACTCGGCGCCGAGCTGGCCGATGGCCTGGCCGAGCTGGAGCCCGAAGGCCGTGCCCGCCATGGAGCGCATGATCTTCGACAGGGCGCCCATCTGCTGGGTGGCCTGCGCCATCTCGGGCGGGAGCTGCTTCATCTGGCGCTCGAGGGCGCCGGCCAGGGCCGTCGTCGCCGCCTCGGCGGCCGGGGCGACGACCTCCTTCCACACGGGCAGGGTGCGATCGACCCACGTGGAGCGGCTCCAGGCCTCGCGCCCGCCCGGGGCCGGCATGAGGTCGGTGGCAGTGTCGAGCCAGAGGTCCGCCACGGACAGGGCCTGGCGGACCTGGTCGGCGGACCCGGAGGTGATGGTCGGGTCGCCGGTGGCGCGGGCCGTCTGGAGGGCGAGGTCCTGCCCCATCTGCCAGTTGACGGGCTCGTCGGAGGAGGCTGCGAAGAGCTGCTGGAGCTGGGCGCACATCGCCATGAGCGGGCCGGGGCTCAGCTCGGACAGGTCGCCCATCCCACTCATGCGGGCGAGCTGGCTGGGGGCGACGCCGGAGGAGCGCAGGGCGTCGACGGCGTCACCCGCCATCTGGGGGCCGAACATCGCGGAGAGCAGCTCCTCGATCTCGTCGAAGGGGTCCTCGCTCATGGGTCCTCCCGGGCCTCGGGGTCTGGTGCGGGCGCCCGGTCGTCCGGGTCCCTCAGGGAACAGGAGGATCGTGCCACGCATTCCTGAGCGGGAGCCGTGCGACGCCCGGGAGCGGGTGCGGCGCGCGGACCGGCTGCGGGCTCAGGACGGAGGGTGCCCCACAATGTCCCCCGTGACGCAGCACAGCCCCAGCCCCGACCAGCAGCCCGGTGACGCCACGGGGAGCGGTGACCCGGCCGAGGGCGCCGCGGCCGACTCCGCGTCCGCCGACTCCGCGTCCGCCGACGGCGCGGTGACCGGGCGCGGATCGCTGCGCCGGCACCGCCGTCGGCAGCTGACCGCCCTCGGCGCCGGGGTCGCGGTCGCGGGGCTGCTCGTCGCCGGGGCGACCGTGCCCATCAACAAGGTCATCGAGGCGCCCGGCCCGACGTGGAACGTCCTCGAGGGCTCGACGGGCTCCTCGGTGACGAGCGCGTCCTCGACGGGGACGGCCTCGAGCAGCGCCTCGGGCACCGCCTCGTCGGGCTCCTCCGCGAGCGCCTCGGCCTCCGATTCCTCCGCGATCCTCTCGGTGACGGGCACGCGCACCTACGCCGCCGACGGCGCCCTGCGGATGACGACCGTCTCCGTCATGGGCTGCCCCGGGTACAAGGTCACGGCCTTCGACCTCATCGGCGCGTGGCTGCACTCCGACCGCAGGGTCCTGGACCGCGACGCCGTCTGCCCCTCCTCGATGACCGCCGAGCAGGTCGACGCCGTCAACCAGGCCGAGATGACGAGCTCGCAGGACTCCGCCGTCGTCGCGGCCCTCATGGAGACCGGGCTCGCCAAGTCGATGGTCCTCACCATCGCGCAGGTCGCGGACGGGCAGAAGGACTCCGGCCTCAAGACCGGCGACGTCATCACCTCCGTCACCCCCGACGGCGGGGCGACGACGACGATCACCACCTACGCGCAGCTGCACGACCTCATGCAGACGATTTCCGAGGGCACGAAGGTCACCGTCGGGGTCACCCGCGACGGGAAGGCGACCTCGGCGGCGCTCACCACCCTCGCCCCGTCGAGCGGCGAGCAGACGAGCGGCTCGATGCTGGGCGTGGCCCTGTCCGTGCGGGCTGACTCCGACGTCGACGCGACCTTCGGCCTCTCCGACGTCGGCGGACCGAGCGCCGGCACCATGTTCGCCCTCGGGATCATCGACGAGGTGACCCCGGGCGACCTCACCGGCGGCAAGGACATCGCGGGCACCGGCACGATCAGCGTGTCCGGCGAGGTCGGCGCGATCGGCGGCATCCAGCAGAAGATGGCCAGTGCGAAGGCCTCGGGCTCGGACTACTTCCTGTCCCCGGCCTCCAACTGCGACGAGGTCGTCGGCCACGAGCCGGACGGCATGAGCGTCTACGCCGTCTCCACGCTCCACGAGGCCATCGAGACGGTCGAGGCGATCGCCGACGGCAAGACCTCGGGTCTTCAGACCTGCGAGGCGGTCCAGGCGGAGGCGAGCGGGACGGCGTCGCCAAGCGCCGGCGCGTCCGCGACGCGCTGAGTTCTCCACAGGCGCTGGTCGGCCCCTCGCGCACGGCGCCACCCGGGTGCGAGGCTCACAGCGGCCGCCTCCCCGCTCCCCCGACCCGGCGGCCGGGAGGTTCCCGTGCGTCTGAGAGGCCAGTCCCCCGTCCTGTGGCGCTCCGAGGGCTCGAGCCAGGTCGGCTCGGAGCCCGGCCTCGCGCTCGTCGTCGACGGTCTCGACGGTCCTGCGCAGCGCTTCCTCGACCGGCTGCCCGTGGAGGAGGCCGACGCCGGTCCCGGCTGGGTGCGGCTCGCCGCCCGCTGGGCGGGGCTCGCCCTCGAGGACGCCGAGCACCTCGTCGCCGACCTCGCGAGCTCCGGAGCCCGCACGCGCTCGGAGCCCCCGCGGACCGCCGACGAGCGCTACTGGGACCTCCTGTGCGAGGAGCCGAGGGCGCGGAGCCGGTCACTCACGGAAGCCGTCGTCGGTCTCATCGGCTCCGGGGACCTCGCGCTCGAGGTGGCCTGCCTGCTGGAGGAGGCCGGGGTCGGCTCGGTCCTCGCGCACGACCCGCCGCTGGCGGCGTGGCTCGAGGAGCACCGGCCGGGGCTCGCGGTCCGCGCGCCGGCGGCGACGGTCCCCGACCTGGTCGTCACTCTGGAGGCGCACGTCATCGATCCGGTGCGGGCGCGGGCTCTCGCGCAGGCGGGCGCGCCCCAGCTCCCGGTGACGATCCGGGCGGCGAGCGTGCGCGTGGGCCCGGTCCTGGGCCCGGGCGCTCCGGTGTGCCACGTCTGCCTCGACCTGGCGGAGCGGGACGCGGACCCGGCCTGGCCGGCGGTGGCGACGCAGCTGCGGATGACGCCCGCGCCGCCGACCGAGCGGCTGCTCCTCCACCAGTCGGCGGCCCTGGCCTCGAGGGCGGTGCTGGACGCCCTGCTGGGCGAGCCGTGGTGGGGTCGGAGCATCGAGATCAGCGGACGCGACGCCATCGGCCTCGAGCGGGAGTGGGATCCGCACCCCGAGTGCCTCTGCTCCTCGGGGCTCGAGGTCGCCGACTCCTGACGGCCCCCTACTGCGCGTCGGCGTCGAGACCGCCGTGCTCGCGCACGATGCGCAGGACGTCGGTCCCGTACTCCTGGAGCTTGACGGCACCGATGCCGCGGATGAGGGAGAGCTGCGGCAGCGCCGTCGGCTTGACGACGGCCACCGAGCGCAGGGTCGCGTCCGCCAGCACCGTGTAGGCGGGCTTGGAGCGCTCCTTGGCGACCCCGGCGCGCCAGGCCCGCAGCTCCTCGAAGAGCGCGACGGTGGAGGGGTCGTTCTCCTCCTCGAACTCGGCGGCGAGCTGCTTGGAACGGGCGCGCTGGCTCGTCCCGGTGGAGCGGGTGCGCGACGCGACGACGCCGGGGTCGTCGGCGGGCCAGATGCCGTCGAGGAAGCGGGAGGGCTTGCGCGCGGCGCGGCCGCCGACGTTGCGGGCGCGCGCGTAGGAGATGACGAGGTGCTCTCGGGCGCGCGTGACGCCCACGTAGAGCAGGCGGCGCTCCTCCTCGATGGCGTCGGGCCCCTCGGCGAGCGAGATCGGCAGGAGCCCCTCGGAGGCGCCGATGAGCAGGACCGCGTCCCACTCCAGGCCCTTGGCAGCGTGGAGGGAGGACAGGGTGACGCCCTCGACCGTGGGGGCGTTCTGGGAGTCGGCGCGCTCCTGGAGCTCGGTGACGAGGCCGTCGAGGTCCGCGCCGCGCTGCTTGGCGAGGTCGTCGGCGAGCTCGACGATCGCGTTGAGGGAGTCCCAGCGCTCGCGCACGGCGCCGCAGGCGCTCGGCGGCTCCTCGTTCCAGCCCTCGCGGGACAGGACCATCCGGGCGTCCTGGCCGAGGTCCCCGGTGAGGCTGGCTCGCTCGGTGCGGGCGGCGGCGCGCAGGACCACCATGGCGCGCTTGACCTCGGGGCGCTCGAAGAAGCGCTCGCCGCCGCGCACGAGGTAGCCGATGCCGGCCTCGGACAGGGCGGACTCGACCGCCTCCGACTGGGAGTTGGTGCGGTAGAGGACGGCGATCTCGGACAGGGGGACGCCGGAGGCCTGGAGGCGCTGGACCTGGGTGACGACCCCGGCGGCCTCGGCGACGTCGTCGTCGTAGGACTCGTAGCGCACGGCGGGGCCGGAGGGCCGCTGGGCGACGAGCTCGACGGCGCCGGCGGGCAGGGCGAGCCGGCCCCCGCCGCGGCGCGAGCGGGAGAGGACGCGGTTCGCCAGGGAGACGACCTGCGGGGTGGAGCGGTAGTCGCGCGAGAGCCGGACGGTGCGGGCGCCGTCGTAGCGCTGGGCGAAGTCCGTGAGGAAGCGCGGCGTGGCGCCGGTGAAGGAGTAGATGGTCTGGGAGACGTCGCCGACGACGCAGAGCTGACGGCGGTTGCCGAGCCAGAGGTCGAGGAGGCGCTGCTGGAGCGGGGAGACGTCCTGGTACTCGTCGACGACAAAGTGCTTGTACTGGCCGCGCACCTGGGAGGCGATGTCCTCGCGGTCGAGGAGGACGCCGACGAGCAGGAGGAGGACGTCCTCGAAGTCGATGACGCCGCGCTCGGTCTTGGCCTCCTCGTAGGCCTCGAGGACGCGGGCGACGGCGGCCGGCTCGAGGCCCCCGACGTCGGTGCGGCCGGCGGCCTGCGCGGCCTGGGCGTAGTCCTCCGGCAGGATCATGGAGACCTTGGCCCACTCGACCTCGGCGGCGAGGTCGCGGACGACCGCCTTGTCCGAGGGCATGCCGAGGCGCCGGGCGGCGGGGGCGACGAGGCCGGCCTTCCAGGGCTGGATCTCGGGAAGGCCGCCGCCGATCGCGGTGGGCCAGAAGTAGCGGAGCTGACGCAGGGCGGCGGAGTGGAAGGGGCGGGCCTGTGCACCGTGGACGCCCAGGTCCTTGAGGCGCGAGCGCATCTCCCCGGCGGCGCGGGAGGTGAAGGTGACGGCGAGGACCTGGGTGGGCTGGTAGGCGCCGACGGCGACGCCGTGGGCGATGCGGTAGGTGATGGCGCGGGTCTTACCGGTGCCGGCGCCGGCGAGGACGCACAGCTCGCCCTCGAGGTGCTCGGCGACCTCCCGCTGGTCCGGGTCGAGCGCGTCGAGGAGCTCCGCGGGGCTCGGCGGTGCGAGACGCGGGGCGGACGGCTGCTGGTTCGGGGAGGTCTGGCTCATCGTGGTCCCAGCCTGCCACGGCCCGCTGACACGAACCGACGCGCCGAGCGGGCTGGGGAGGCGCGGCTCCGGGGCCCGTCAGCCGCGGATCTCCTCGCCGTACCAGTCCTCGATGAGCATGCGGGCGATCGAGGTCGGGCCGGGCAGGACCACGTCCCCGGCCTCGATGGCGGCGGCGAGCTCGGCGCGCGACAGCACGAGCGCGCCGGTGACCTCCTCCTCGTCGGGGCGGGCGGCGTGCTCGCCGGGCGCGAGGCGGGCGCGGTAGCCGAGCATGAGGGAGCGCGGGAAGGGCCAAGGCTGGGTGGCGACGTGCTCGACGCTCGCGACGCGCAGCCCGGTCTCCTCCTGGACCTCGCGGACGACGGCGGCCTCGGCGGCCTCCCCGGCCTCGACGAAGCCGGCGACGGTCGAGTAGCGGCCCGGGTCCCAGGCGGCGCCGTGGACGAGGACGATCCGGTCGGCGTCGTCGGTGACGGCCATGATGACGGCGGGGTCGGTGCGCGGGAACTGGAGGGCGCCGCAGCCGGTGCAGCGGCGCGCCCAGCCGGCCTCGACGGACTCGGTGCGCGAGCCGCAGGAGGGGCAGTAGCGGTTGCGGGCGTGCCAGGCGGCCAGGGCCGCGGCGGGGGAGGCGAGACCGGCGTCGTGGGCGGTGAGCTCGTCGCCGACGGCGCGCAGGGCGGACAGCGGGTAGCGGTCGAGGGCGCGGGCGAGGTCCGGGTG
>SKEM01000577.1_pt1 | contig 23688 bp, 21 predicted proteins | sample 4826731 | NCBI WGS metagenome assembly SKEM01 (sample SAMN11008809, study PRJNA524170) | human gut metagenome | biome: Human fecal sample; material: Feces; isolation source: fecal sample from pouch patient p37 | host: Homo sapiens | place: Israel: Tel-Aviv | collected 2015-07-27
CCTACGAAATTGCCCATTATTTTGCCCACCCGTATGCGCCACATGAACGCGGAACCAACGAACGGTTGAACCGCGAGCTTCGGCTACACATTCCAAAGAACCAGCCAATTGAGAGCGTTACAGACGAAGAGCTGACTATGATCTCAAAGTACTTAAACTGGCGTCCTCGGAAATGTTTAGGGTGGAAAACGCCACTCCAAGTCTTCTTTGGTGACTTGTCCGAAAAATTCGATTAATTGTTACAATCTACCGTATATAAAAACTGCTAACTCTACCTATTGTTAGGTAAAATTAGCAGTTTTAGTTAGTGTTTAATTAATTGGTTCAATTTTTTAGCCCAACTTGCTCTTCACGAAGTCTTGAACTTCTTCAACAGTGGCGCAGTTGGCGATGATTTCGTCAACGTAGCCGGCCCATTCCTTGGTGTCGAGCTTCTTCATCATGCTCCGGGTACGGAGGATGGAAGTAGCGGACATGGAGTATTCATCCAGGCCCATCCCCATCAAGAGTGGCAGTGCCATTTCGTCACCGGCCATTTCCCCACACATGGCGGCCTTAGCGCCGTTTTCGTGAGCGGAGGTGATGACGTGCTTAACTAGGGATAAGAAGGCTGGGTTCAGCGGTTGGTAAAGGTAGGAAACGGCTTCGTTCCCACGGTCAGCGGCGAAGCTGTATTGGATCAAATCGTTGGTCCCAATGGAGAAGAAGTCCACTTCCTTAGCCAGTTGAGCGGCGTTTAAAGCGGCTAGCGGGATTTCAATCATCATCCCGATCTTAACGTCGTCGCCCAGACCTGGGTGATCCTTTTGGACTTCGGCCTTGGCTTCCTCAAAGATCGCCTTGGCTTGACGAAGTTCGGCCACCGTCGCGATCATTGGGAACATGATTGAAACCGGTCCGAATTCAGAGGCACGCACCAGGGCCCGCAGTTGGGTCTTGAAGAGTTCCGGCCGGTCCAAGCAAATCCGAATGGCCCGGTAGCCCAGGAATGGATTTTCTTCCTTTGGTAACGGCATGTAATCAAGCGGCTTGTCCCCACCGATGTCCATCGTCCGAACCACGACCGGCTTACCGTTCATGCCCACTACGGCCTTCTTGTAAGCTTCAAACTGTTCGTCTTCGCTTGGCATGTGGTCGTTGCCCATGTACAAGAATTCGCTCCGGAAGAGACCAACCCCATCAGCACCTTGCTTAACGGCGTCTTCCGTGTCGTCTGGTGTCCCGATGTTGGCGGCAATTTCAAATTCCTTGCCGTCCTTAGAAACGGATGGGGCATCGACTAACTTAGCCCATTCTGCCCGTTCGGCTTCGAAGGCTTCGGCCTTAGCTTCGTATTCCTTTACTTGGTCGTCACTCGGGTCAATGATGGCGTCCCCGTTCAAACCATCCACGATCATCATTTGACCGTGTTCAACGGAAGTCGTGATTTCGTTAGAACCAACGATGGCTGGAATCCGTAAGGTCCGGGACATGATGGCGGCGTGGCTCGTCCGGCCCCCTAGGTCGGTTACGATCCCCTTGACGAACTTAGCGTCCATCTGAGAAGTATCGGACGGGGTAATTTCGTGGGCCACGATCACCACCGGGCTGTTGATACCGGCGATGTTTGGTAATTGCTTACCCAACAGGTGGCTCATTGCCCGCTTTGCAACGTCCTTAACGTCGGCAGCCCGTTCTTGCATGTAGGCGTTATCGGTCATGGCGGCCAACATGTCAGCAAAGGCGGTCGTTACCTTGTCAACGGCTTCTTCGGCACCGGTGTGGTTATTTTCGATGTCATCCTTAATTTGGCCCAGCATTTCCGGGTCGGACAGGATAGCGATGTGGGCATCAAACACACCCAGCTCTTCTTCCCCAAGGCGATCCTTAGCGTTCTCCTTGATTTGCGTCAATTCTTCGATTGAGTCTTGGAAGGCCTTTTCAACCCGGGCGTATTCCGCCGCTGTGTCGTCAACCTTTACCTTGTCGTAGGACAGATCTGGATCAACCAACAGGTATGCCGGGGCAATCCCGATCCCATCACTAGCTGCAATTCCCTTCACGTCTTTTGCCATTATATGTTCCTCCTAAATCTGAGTGTCAACCGTGTGACACTGCTCAATACGTCTAATTATAAATCGTTATCATTGTGAATTCCACCATATATTAAGCGGTTGCACGTAACCGGTTTCTTTAAGAGATTTCTAGTAGTTCCCTTGGTGTCTTAAGTAGGTACGTCGGCTTTTGCGCCCTTAACGAGTCGACATCAGCTGCTCCCCACAAGACCCCACACGTTTTCATTTGCGCAGCGGCTCCCATTATTAGGTCGTACTTAGCATCACCAATCATCACACTGTCTTCGGCAGCTAAATTGTACTTATCTAACAACAGGAGTAGTGCTTCCGGGTTTGGCTTCGGGTGCTCAACCTTGTCAAAGCCAATCGTTTCATCGAAGAGATCCAAAATTCCTAGTTTCTGTAAGTTGCGGTCTAAGGATTCCGTTTCCTTTGCCGATGCCACAAAAAGTTTCTTTCCCTGTTCCTTTAAAGTAGTTAACGCATGCTCAACGCCGGGGTACAAGACGGTCCCCCAGTCCTCATTTTCTAAATATAGGTTCCGAAAGCGACGAATTAAGCGTTTGGCATCCCCTTCATTCAATTCACGATCCGCCATTTGCGGGAAGGACTTATCCGCCGGGACTCCCATATAAGAAATGATCTCATCAACACTTGGCACCTTTAGCTTAGAATCGTGAAAAGCCGTTTGGGCGGCATAGATGTTAACTTTCGTCGAATCAGCTAACGTTCGATCAAAGTCAAAGAAGTAATTTTCCAACATTTTATTTCCCTTCAGTAACAGAAAAAGGCGGGGCCACCGAAGCGACCGCCACCTTTTCTCGATTTCGATACCAGAAATTAATCCCAGATCCGGTCAATTTCGTTCTTGAACTCCAGTGCTGCAGCGTGCGGGTCGTCAGCACCGTGAATGGCCCGGCCAGCAATGAAGGCGTATACCGGAACCCCGGCAAACAACTTCAAAACTTTGGCCTTCATTCCACCAGTTACAGAAACCTTGAAGCCCATGTCGATAAGCTTCTTAACGGAGGCCAGATCCTTTTCGCCCCAGGTTTGACCAGCAAACTTAGCATCCCGACTTTGGTGGTAAACCACTTGGTCGATACCAGCTGCTAACCATTCCTTAGCGCGTTCTTCGTTGTCCCAACCCTCGTACAGTTCAATTTGAACTTCGATTTCCTTTTGGGCACTTGCCATCGTCGGAACCGTAGCGGCGTTGATGCAAGTCATCCAGTCTGCGCCGGCGGCCTTGCATTCAGCAGCAACTGCGCCACCAGCATCGGCGGTCTTGCAGTCCGCTAACACGATCTTGTCCGGGCCGATTGCGCGCAATGCCCGAACTGAGTTCAGACCGTCCTCGTAAATTAAGAAGGTTCCTGCTTCAAGCACGTCAACTACATCAACAACTTGGCGGGCGATGTTAAGTGCAGTTGCGGTATCCTTGGTGTCTAATGCCACCTGTAACATTGGTTTTGCCATGGTTTAAATGATCCTTTCTGGGAAAAATCCTATCAATCGACTCTATCGACTCTATGCACTAACTTACTTAAACTTGCTCTTCAGGTCAGCGTCTTCAATCGCCTTAACGATTTCAGGAACGGACATCGGGTTCTTGATTGGCAGTACGATTGCACCAGCCTTACGAGCGTCTTCAAACATGTTGTTGAAGGCAACGGAAGTGAAGACCACGTCGTAGTTTTTGGCCGTTCCCTTGGCTTCGGAAACGGAGCAGTGGTTCCCTTGAATGTTCTTGAAGCCAGACTTTTCCAATGCCTTTTGCGCGCTCCGCATCATCATCAAACTAGTACCAGAACCATTTGCACATGCAGCTAAAAACTTCATTGTTCTTTTCCTCCTAAATGTAGATAAGTAAGTAATGTTTTAAAAGTGACTCAACAAATTAATCTTGCGCAGCACCGGCTGCCTTATCCTTGTGAGATTCCTTCCATGCTTCGTAGTCGGTCGTAACCAAGAAGTAACCTTCTGGGTCTGCCCGGTATTGAAGTTGTGGAATAAGAACCAGGATAATGACCACGATCCCAATTCCGATGTAGCCTGCGTACTTCATGATAATCGTGAAGAATGGCCATACCGTTGCCCAGTCGAACATCCCAATGTAACCACCGTATTGAGCCATTCCGACCCAAGTAGCGATGAAGGCAGACCCGGCAATTTGAATCAAGCCACACAGGAACGGGAAGAGCATTGCGGCAACGACCCCACCACGGTTATTAGCGTATACGGCGATGGCAGCGTTGTCAAAGAACATCGGGATAAACCCGGCGATAACAATCGTTGGGGAGTGGAAGACCAACAGCAAGATGATCATTAAGAATTGCCCCAGGGCCCCAAACATGAACCCAATCGTGGCAGCGTTGGATGCATCCCCAAACCCAAGGGTAGCGGCAACGTCGATACCAGGAACGGAACCTGGCAGCCAGCGGTCGGAAATCCCTTGGAAGGATTCGGTCAGTTCGGCAACGAAAGTCCGAACCCCGAGTTGCAAGATGGCTAAGTAAACCGCAAAGTTCAAAGCAGTTGTCAGTAGGTAGAACAAGAAACTTTGGTCAGCGGTCATGAACTTGGCGTGAACCAGGTATGGCTTACCCAAGACAATCAGGATAAACCCGAAGAAGATGATCATCAGGATTGAAGTCGAAACCATGTTATCGTTGAACATGGACATAAACCCTGGTAATTCAATGTCTTCCAGCCGCTTCCCAGACTTACGTCCCTTCTTCTTGTTGCTCTTCCCCCACATTTCAGCGAGTTTAGCAAAGAAGAAGATCCCAAACATTTGTTGGTGGGCAATGGCGAAGCCGGCACCATCCGTTAATTCCTGGGTGATTCCAACGGTTAAGTTCGTCCCAACGGCCCAGTAAAGCCCCAGAACAATACTCATCACAATCAGAATCGGCACTTCCCGCATCTTTGGGAAGCAGAATAAGAAGAGCCAGAAGGCCGTCGCAGCTTGTTGAACTTGCACGTTACCGGTCGTGAACACGGAACGTAACTTCGTCCACTTGGAGAAGCGCACCAACAAGATGTTGAAAATGTAGGCAAACAAGAGCAGCAACATCGTGTCGGCAAAGGTCCGGCCAAAAGTCTTTTCAATCCCGGCCGTAACGGCATTTTGACCGAAGTACGGGTCGGTAACCATGGCACTCAGGTTGAACCGGTCACGCAACCCAACCAAGATTGGGCGGAAGGAGTTAACCAACCCTGCGGAACCAACGTTTAAGATCAGGTAACCAACCGTGGCCTTTAGGAACCCGGATACGCATTCGTACCACGGCTTACGTTCCAAAATGTACCCCAGCAAGACGATGAACCCAATCATGAATGCTGGCTGTTCAAGGATATTGGTGGCAAAGTAGGTCCAACATGCCATTAAGAAGTTTAATACAGCGTCCATCCTTCAATATCCTCCTACACGTTGTACTTTTCCACCACAGCCTTGTAGTCATCGAGGTTCTTAACGGCCATTAAGTCATCAATTAACCCGTCTTCCATCAGCATGTTGGAAAGGTTAGCAATGTTTTCCATGTGTTGGTCAGAATCCTTGGCCGCCAACATGAAGAACAGCTTAGCGTCTTTTTCTGGATTTTCTTCTTCAAAGGAGACGGTGTTCGGGAAGATCGTGCAACCAATCCCGGTTCCCTTAACCCCTTCGTTTTTAGCCGAGGAGTGGGGCATCGCCACGCCCGGCACGATTACGATGTAGGGACCATACTCTTTAACGTCGGCAATTACTTGGTCGATGTATTGATCGGTGACAAGTCCCTTTTTCTTCATCACCTCACCACTGATCCGCATGGCTTCTTCCCAATCCTTGGGTGCCTTATCAGTGATGTTGAGTAAGTCATTTTCTAAGAAATAACGAAGCATAATAATTCCTCCCAACCCACCCGGTCGTGGGCCTTGGTCAGCCGGTTAGGTCATCACTTCTAGCCGACTTCAATAAAGTTCGATGTTGATTACAGCAGTTCTGGGAATGGTAAGTCATTGTCGTGCTTGAAGGCATCGTGGAATCCACGGTCGTACATGTATTCACGCTTGTTTTGGTCTTGTGGGAAGTTGAATTCACCACCAACTTGCAGGATGTACGGAATAAATTGGTAGTTCAAGCGGTAACGCTTACGTTCCCAAAGGGCAAAGATATCCTTCGGGTCCGTGAAGAAGTTGCTCCAGATATCCCAGTGCATTGGAATAACTACCTTGGTCTTTAAGTCTTCAGACATCCGCAGAACTTGGGAGTCATCCAACTTGTCGGTAACCCCACGTGGGTTTTCACCGTAAGCACAAACAGCAACGTCAATCTTATTTTCGTTCCCGTGCTTAGTGAAGGTGTTGGACATGTGGGAGTCAGCGGCGTCGTAAAGGTTCCCACCGGAAGTTTCAAACAGGTAGTTAACGGCGATCTTACTCATGTCCTTTGGCATCGTGCCGGCGAGCGTTACTTCTGGGTCGTCTTCGGTAACCAATTCCGTCCGGTCAAAGGCTTCTAAGGCCTTTACCTTAACGGCGCCGATTTGAAGTTCATCACCCGGCTTTACGACGATCGTCTTTTCTTTTGGAATCCCCCATTCAAGCCATTCATCAACAACACCTTGTGGTCCAACAAACTTAGCGTTCGGGCAGTTCTTGTTGATGGAAGCGGCCGTGTAAATATCTAAGTGGTCGTGGTGCGTGTGGGTAACAAAGAGGGCATCCACATCCTTAACCGCAAATGGATCCAGTACGTATGGACGGTTACGCAGGTTTGGTTGTTGTTCGTGGCCACCGTTCATCCGCATCATTTGGTGACCCTTACGCATTTCGCCGGTCCCGTGGGTGTGCTTCCCGGTCCCGTTCCAAAGGTCAACAACGATGTTAGTGTTTTCGTGCGTCTTCAACCAGAAGCCCATGCATCCAGTCCACCACATTGCAAAGCTGCCTTCTGGAACCTGCTTGTTAGCAATCGTTTCGTTCAGGTACGTCCCCCATTCTGGGAAAACGTTTTGCGTCCATACTTCCTTCGTTACATCCTCGATCTTCTTCGGTGAAGCCATCAGAGTAATTCCTCCTTGAATTAATTCCTTTGTTACTTTTTACATTTTGTATTATGACCTCACTAGGAAGCGATTCCAATCTTATTATATGAAAATTAACACGTTTTTATGTTACTAGCTGACAAAAAGTAACAATTTATCATCGTATAACATAAAATTACCGGCTATTAATCACACTTAATGAGATATAACCCCCGCTAGTCACTATTTTATGATAGAATGTTCCATAGAAAAGGAGTTGAAGAGCATGAAAACCACATTTAAAGTTCTCTTTATCAAGGGTTATTACTGTGGAAAAGCCGTTTTAAACGTTATTGTTTACCTACTATTTGCAATTTACGTTGCTTATTTGATAGCAGTTGCCCCAATTATGAGTACTAAAGTGCTTTATAGCATCATTCTTGTCATTGCCCTCGGAACCTGTTTATACTATGAATACCTTAAACACTTTTATCACAAGATGATCGGGGTGCTCATTAATGATTGCGACCCCCAGCAGGCCATCTCCTTACGTAACCAATTCCAAAAATTAGATGTCTTTCGTGGTTTCAAAGGATCACTAATCGTCTTTAACACCTTGCTATTAATGGATACCGGCCAGTACGAGTCCTGCTTACGCTGGTTAAACGAGAATGACCGTTTCTTCCGCTCCTCAATTGATAATCTTTTCATCATGTACCATACCCGTCTCCAGCTTGCGTGGCTCCTCAACGATCCAACCGCTGCCGACTTTGCTATGAACGGGTTAACCAAAATCCGCGGAACCAAGCAAAAGAAGTATTCACCCCTCTTTTCTTGGGACGAAATTGATGGTTTAGATTGCCTAATCAAAGGACGCCACACTAAGGCCTTACAGTACTTCTTACACGTTGATCGCGAAAAGCTTAACCAGCGTGAAATCACCTACTTAAATGCCATGCTTATCCAAACTTACCGCCAACTGGAACAAACAAACCGCATTGGCGACTACGCAAAGGAAAATCGCGAATTCGGTGGTAAGCTAGCGCTAGTAAACTAACACTAAGGAAGCCACGTAAAATGAAAAACTCACTAGAAACGATTAACTCCCGCCGCGACAAAATCTTAGAACTGTTACACCAACACGAAGCCCTCACTATTGATGAACTTAGTGAACAAACGCAAGTCTCTGCCATGACCATCCGCCGTGATTGTAAACAACTCGTTGCAATGGGCGAAGTCGAACAAAAGCGGGGCGTCATTTCAATCGTTCACCGCAACGTTAAAACCAACCTCTCTGACCCCCACGATAAGATTAAAGAGGCTCTTGCTAAGGCAGCCGCTGACCACGTCAAAGATAGCCACTTCATCTCCATCAACTCCAGTACGACCGCTTTAAAGGTCCTAAAGTACCTTCACGATCCCCGCACGATCGTCCAAACTAATAACGCCAATGTCGTTAACTTCCCCAACGCCGATCTGTACTCCATTATTTTGTGCGGTGGTGAGTTAACTCCCGAGCACATTTTAGTTGGCCAGGCTGCCACTAACTCCTTTAGCAACGTTCAGGCCGACCTCGCTATCATTGGTTGTGCTGGTTTGAACATTAATGATGGGATCACCACCCCCATCTTTCACGAAGCCGACGTTAACCGCGCCATCATCAAGCATTGCCAGCGTTTGATTGTCGTCGCCGACTATTCTAAAATTGGCAACACCTCTAACTTCAAGATCGGCGAAATTGATGATATCGATATTTTGATCACCGATACCTTCGCTCCCGACGAGGAACTAAACAAGATCCGCCGCCACGGCGTTGAGGTAGTCCAGATTCCAATGTAATAGCACATAAAAAGGCGCCATCCATGCGGACGGCGCCTTTTTTACCTTCGCAATTAATCTAGGGCGATCTTCACACAAAGCTTCCGGTTGTGAGTTGGCTTGTTACCAACCATCCCGTGACAAGCGTGAATGTCAGTTGGATCAAAGATTACGTAGTGACGATCCGTTAAGAGGACTTCCCCTAACACTGCACTCGGGTGATCGAAGTACTGGAGGTCTTCCGTTTCATCGTACTCGGTGCGTGGCTTGATGGCGGGATCGAAGTCACCAAAGTGGCAGTATTCTTGCCCCGTAATCATGTAGTGAATATCAATGTGGTGACGGTGGGTTTCAAACGGCATCTCATCGTCATACGGCCGTGAGTCATAACTTTGGAAGCGCAGTTCCACTCCATCAGCAATCGGCTTCTTGCCGATCGGTTCGTTTAATAACTCATCCGTTGTCCGTGCACCCAGCCAGTCTAAGGCCAGTTGAATCCGTTCTTGAACCTTTTGGTCCCGTTGGTGATTTTTACTTAAGCCAAATTCCATGATTAATTCCTCCAAATCTTATTGTTCAAGTGCTGAGCGGTCTTCCCGAACAAAGAGCAAGGCGACCACTGCAATCAGTGGGAAGACAGAAATGATTAAGAATGAAGTAACGTAACTTCCCGTCATCATCAGTAATTGACCTAACAATGCCGGTGCTAGGAAAGAGCCAATTTGGTTGAAGGCGTTAATGAACCCAGACACCGTCCCCCGTTGGTCAGGAGGAGCAACTTCAACGGACAGGTTGTTAGTGATCGTTGAGAACATGAAGGCCCCAATCCCAACGGCCCCGGTCCAGAAGTAAAGCATCGGTAAGTTACCCTTTGGCGAAAGGGCGAACCCGATAATCGTTGGCGTAAAGATGGCCATTAGGATGACTGCCCACCCGTGGCGGGAAATATTTTGGAACCGGTCTGAAATCCAACCAGCCACGATCATTGACAGAACAGAAGTTACCCCGAAGAAAGTCATTGCCTTCCCGGCCGTAATCACGTCAAAGCCCAGGCTCTTAACGATGAAGAGGTTGGCCCAGTTGGTAACCCCCCACTTAGCACCAGTTGCAAACAGACCAGTGATCGCTAACATCCAAACACTCCGGTTGTTAACGGCCTTTTTCAAGCGCGCCATTGCGGACTCTTCTTGAACCTTACCGCTCTTCGTCTTAACCCCGAATTGTTGTGGGAACGGCGGGTTCCCCTTTAACGTAACCCAAGCGTAGAAGAGGGCTACTAACGGGAAGAGCGCCGTAATCCCCATCGCAGCACGCCAGCCGTAGTGAACGGACACGTACGGTGCATAGGCATTAACAACAATCAAACCAAAGGAGGTACAAGTGTTAAACCACCCGGTCGCCGTTGCCCGCTTCTTACCATCGAACCATTCCGTGATGATCCCTAAACAAGCAGACAGGTCCGGACCACTAACGATCCCGAGCAAGAACCGGAGGACTAACCCTGACCAGTAACCTTGCATAAAGACCATCAAGGCCATCATTACTAAGTTCCCCATGATGGCGACCATTACCATTCTCCGGTAACCGAACTTATCTGCTAACATCCCCCCAGGGAGAACCGTAATGGCATAACCAATGTAAAAGGCAGTGACGTAGCTATTCCCTTGTTGAACCGTGAAGTGCATCGCGTCATTAACGGTCGGCATCAACGTTGACCATGACAGGCGCGTGATAAAACTAATCAAAAAGGCCAGCCAGATCCCGGTGATCACCAGAACCTGCTTAACGGTCCAACGTGAATTATCCACGGCAGGTGCGTTGTTTCCCATGATTTTTCCTCCTTAACGACCAAGCTTCAAAACAATCTTACGAACGTGGACTGGCTTTTCCCCCACCATTCCGTTCGTCCGGTGTGGTTCGTGCATTCCAATTAAGACGAAATCACCCTTTTGGAGAACCACTTGATTAAAGTGCGTCGGTTGCTCAACAAACTGAATGTCTCGCTCCTCGTTGTAACCCGTCACGGCAACGAATGCCGTATCCGGTGCCACATCAATCCGCTCCGTTCCTTCCACAATGTAGTGCAGGTCTAAGCGCTTTTGATGAATTTCAAAGTCGAAGTGTTCGATCAGTTCCGTTTCATACTCCAAAGTTTGGCAGTAGAACCGTTCCCCATCTTGATGGCTGCGTCTTAACGGCGTTGTCGTCAGATCCGTTGATTTCAAAAACGCCACGGCTTCTTGAATTCGTACGTAATCTTCCAGTTCAAACGAAGCAAGATTGACATATAACACCTTCTCATCTCCTAACTATTGGTTACATCAGTTGGTTAAGCGGTTTACAAAGGGACCAAAAAAATAAGAACTTAATTGTAATAAGTGCAGTTTAACAACGGTTTTCGCCCCCAACTGTTAAACGTTTAACCATTCAACAACGTTATGTTAACATGCAAACTAATTTGTTGCAACCCCTTTCATAACAGTTTAGTTACAAAGTGATCAATTATAGTCTTTTTCTCTATCAACAGATTAACATATTTAACGCCATCACCGTCACTCACTTGTTAGTTATTGATCAATCTAGAGAAAACGCTTACCCACTAAGGATTGTGCTTAGTTGAACATTAGTCAATTCCTCCCTTTTCTTCCTTTCTCTTTACCGCACCATTTCGCCCGCTATTAAGTCGCCCTCCCTTATCACGTCGACGATAACAACACTTACGAAATTCACTTGTTAACTCTACGTAAAAAGCGCCTGTAATCCGATTGATCGAATCACTGGCGCTTTTTTAGTATGTTTTAAATTACTTCAGATCCTTTAAGGCTGGATCTTCGGCATCAAGCATTGCTTGAACGTTTTCCGGCTTGAAGTATACCCGTTCGGCGTTGTTGTACATTACGTCTTCGAGTTCTTCTTCGGTAAAGATATCCGTGTTTTCCAACCAAGTTGCTAATTGGTGGTAAGTGTTAAAGGTTGAAGACCACGGGGAATCCGTTCCCCAAATAATCTTCTTTGCCCCCAGGATTTCCTTAGCCAGCTTAACGTCAGCTTGGCAACGTGGGTATGGGAACTTATCGGTTTCTTCACCTTCGATATCTTGGATGGCCGAAATATCAACCAAGATGTTATCAACGGACGCAAATTGTTGAAGGGCGTTTTCCAGCCGGTCCAAGTGATCCGCGTTCGGGAAGGAGAGGTGGCACACCACGAAGTCCATCTTCGGGTAACGCTTAGCTAGGTTTACGATTGCTTCTGGTTGGTAACTAGTTTGGGTGTAGTCACCGTAGTCAGTCGTGACAACAAAGCCTGGGTAGTCAGCCAAGAAGTGCATAATTTGGCTAACCCGGGTTTCGTTGTCTAAGCGGAAGGCACGGTGGAACCCGTGCAAACCGCCACCTTGGCTGATTTCAAACTTGATGGCCCGGAAGCCAAGGTCTTCAACGTGACGGCGAACAATTTCTAAGGCGTTGTCAGCAAACGGATCAACGGAAAAGGCAGCGACAAACTTACCTGGGTACTTCTTCACCGTTTGGTAGGAGTAGTAGTTTTGGTAACCGTTCAGGGTCCCTTGTAACAGGACGGCCTTTTCAATCCCCTCTTCTTTCATGATGTCCAAGTAGGTCTCGGCGAGGAACTTGTCGTCTCCCCAGCCTTCTGGAATCAGGTGAATGATTTCGCCATTATCCCAAATTGTCCGGCCATCGCCAATCGGCGTCAAGCGCCCTTGACATTTTGAACCAGCGATTGCACGAACCAAGTGAATGTGACCTTCAATTTTCTTCATGATGTATATCTCCAATCCTTTTAAAGCTTAAATCACGAACTAATTAATACTCAATCTTGTCAGCACTACCAGAGAAGCCGGCGTTCTTGTCCGCCATCTTGTTGAGGTAAGTCCAGATTTGAGAGCGGTAACGACGTAAGACGTAAAGTAATACCAAGTAAACAACAATGCAAAGTCCAATCCAAAGTGGGTTTTGCGAAATAAAGGCGGCAAAAACCAAGGCGTTCAGTGGCCGAGCCATAAGGTTGAAACTGGTGATCAGAACCACCCCGGCTGGAATGGCTGCCCCGTAGTGGGAAACCGCACCGGTGTAAACCGTTCCCAGCCAACTAGATGCGTAAAGTCCCAGTGAGAACCAAACGATCCCGTTGGCAATCACCTTCAGAATGTTCCCGCGGGTGATGGCAACGATGGATTCAACCATGAACGGAAGGGAAATCAAGTCGACCACCGGAAGGGTCCGGTTGCCAGGCAGAACAAAGGCGATCAGCACCATGATTGGGATCAAGATCACCCCGGAGATGATCGTAGCCGGTTCACCATAACCAACCCCGTCATCAACACCAAGGAACCAGCGCTTCTTGTCGTGAACGGCGTCGATTTCCTTTCCTTCTTCGACAACTTCCTTCTTGCGGTTCTTGTCGATTTCTTCGGCCAACGGGGAGAAGGCCTTGGCAAAGACTCCCGTAACCAGTGGGAAGATGGTCATAACGGCGGACAATTGGATGGCGAATTGAAGGATTTGCCCCCAAGCCTTTACAGTCCCTAGGTCGTTAATGTTCCCTAAGATCCCGATGATTAAACCAAGCAGCGCCCCTAAGGTAGTCGGTTCCCCAAAGACTCCGAGCTTGTTCTTGAAGTAAGCCGGCGTCATCTTAACCTTGTTGAACCCTAAAAGGTTCCACAGTGGGTCCAAGATGATGGCCGGAATGGTTTGTTCAATGTTGTGTAGTGACGAAACGGTGGCGTTTTTAACACCGTAGTAGTCTGACCACCGATCGGCCTGCACTTCGGCTAGAATCAACGTGTACAGCAACATGAAGAAGGACAGCCCTAATGATAACCAGAAGTTGTGGGTAACGTAGTAGGCCATCGTCCCCCAAATCATTAACCCGAAGTTGTTCCAAAGGTTAGACGCCATGAAAACCTTCGTGATCCCAAGGGCGAAGATGATTAACTCAAAAATCAGCCCAAACACGAAGAAGGATAACCCCACCGTGGAACCAAAACTAGCTAGCGAACCCGCTTGCCAACCAATATCAACCACCGGGAGCTTAATCCCGGTGTTATCAACCATTTGCTTGATAATCTTCGTAACAACTGGGGTAAATTCAGTAATGATCCAACCGAATCCGGTCAGCCCGACCCCAGCGTAGAAGGCACTCATCATGGCCGTCTTAGGACGAACCTTTAAGAAGAGGGCGATGACGAAGATCATGATCGGAACAACAACGCTTGCTCCGAACGCCGTGAAGAAGTTATTAACAGCTTCTAACATTCATTTATCCTCCGAAGTCTTCTAAATATTCCTTAAGCAACACTAATTCTTGTTTGATGGTTGCCTCGTTGCCTGCATACTCAAATCCGTAGGCGTTGACGTGGTCAAAGGACGCCAGTAACTTGCGCCAATCCAGGTCCCCCTCCTCCAGGGGTGTTACCGTTAACTTACCCGCCACCGTCGTTTCGTTTTTCAGGTGGAGATACGTCGTCACTGGATTTAAAGCCACCGCTGCTTGGTCAGCACTTGCGTCAAGCCAGGACCAGTTGGCAATGTCGAAGCAGTAGTGAACATCTGGCAACTCAACTTGACTAGCTAACTGGTAGAACGCCCTTGTGGTATCTAAACTACTGTCAGCTAAGGTTTGATTGTTCTCCAGGTTAAGTTCAAAACTCCCATCCATCAACGGAACCAGTTCATCTTGCAGCGTCTGACTCGTCACCTTCGTTAACTTACCGATGTTCATCTTTAAGTGGTTTGAACCAAGCAACCGCATTTCGTGAATGTAACGAGATAGATTACTAGTTAAGTGTTCGCTGTCAACTAAGACATCATTAACACTGTAGTAGACATCTAATCCTGCCTCTTGAGCCAGGTTTGCAATCCGGGTGATTTCCTCATCGCCACCAGTCAGCAATTCATTGCGGACTTCAATCGCGTCAAACCCTAACTCTTTAACCACCCCAACAACATCTTCTTGCCGTTCTCCCGCTTGGAAGCGCGATTGAAAGGCGATCGTGTTAAGGATGTAAGTATTCTTCACTCTACCATCTCCTAAGTCGTTTTAAGGGACCTTCAGTTACAGCAAGGTTTAGTTAAGCGGTTTACAATTTCTTCAAAAAATAAACGGAATAAATAGGCTTTCTTTTAAAATCATTGCTTAAATTAACTTAACCGCTTAACCTAATTCCAAGAAATACTGTACCCCATTTTCCAATCAAATGCAACCCCTTTCAGAAACCGGTTGCTACGATCATAACATTATTAATAATAAAAAACCAATTTTATCACCGCTTTCATGTGAAATGTTGACCAATTACAAAACTTAATTTACGGCATTTTGGTATCGCTGCCATTTTTGCGGTAAACAAAAAAGCACTTGTCTTCACAATCTTGGCAAGTGCTTAATTCTAAATCGTAGTTAGCTAATACTTAGCTCCGCTTAGCGTGTTCCTTGGACTTAGCGTTATCTTGGCCGTAGTAGGCGTTGGCACCGTGCTTGCGGTAGTAGTGCTTGTCCAACAGGTATTGTGGCAGCTGAGTGTTATCCATCGTCATTTGCATCGTGTGGAAGTCCTCTTCGGCCACCACTTCTAAGACCTTGGCGTTGTAAACGGCCTTAGCTGGCGTTGGTCCCCAGGTGAACGGACCGTGTTGGGATACCAAAGTCCCCGGCGTTGCTTCGTAGTCCAGGCCCCGTTCTTCAAAGGTCTTGACGATCGTCTTCCCGGTGTTGCCCTCGTAATCTTCTTCAATTTCTTCCTTGGTCAGGGCGTCGGCCGCTGGAATGTCAGTAAAGAAGGTGTCGGCGTGGGTGGTGTTCATGGCCGGGATGTCGAGCTTAGCAGCGGCAAAGGAAACTGCCCACGGGGAGTGGGTGTGCACGATCCCACCGATCTTCGGGAAGTGGTTGTAGAGGTAGGTGTGGGTTGGCGTGTCAGAAGATGAATTGTAGTCCCCTTCGACAACTTCCCCCTTCAGGTTCACGACCACCATGTCGCTAGGCTTCAATTCGTCATACGGTACCCCGGACGGCTTGATGACGTAGAGGCCCTTTTCGCGGTCGATTCCGGAAACGTTCCCCCAGGTAAAGGTCACCAGGTCCAGTTCTGGCAGTTGCATGTTGGCCTCGTAAACTTCTTGCTTTAATTCTTCTAACATAGCGGTGCTCCTAATCTAATTTCATCGCCTCACCAGCGGCTAATTCGGCTGGCATGGCTTGCTTGTAGTTATCAATAAACTTCTCGTAGCCACGAACACTTTCCGGTTCCGGATACAGGGTGGCACTTTCGGTATCCACAAAGACTTCTTGGTCTAAATAATCAGCCAAACCCTTATTGCGGTGGTCTAAAGCGTACAGGGCCAAGACGGCCATCCCCCATGGGCCACCTTCACCGGCGTTTTCCATCACAGTGATCGGGGTGTCCAAAGCATCGGCCAGGGCTTGTTGAGCCACCACCGGCGTCTTAAAGAGGCCCCCTTGGGCAATCAAAACGTCGGTCTTAATGTGTTCTTCGCGTAGCAAAATGTCCATCCCAATCTTGAGTGGAGCAAAGGCGGAATAGAGCTGAACCTTAAAGAGGTTGGCGAGGGTGAAGTGGCTGTCTGGCTTACGTACTAGCATCGGGCGCCCATCTTGGACCCGGGTGATGTTTTCCCCGGAGAGGTAGGCAAAGTTAACTAAGCCACCCCCGTCTTGTTCCCCCCGTAAGGAGGCGTCAAAGAGCTTTTCGTAGAGTTCGTTTGGCTTCAGGGTGACCCCTAGGGTGCGAGCAAATTGGTCGAACAAGCTGGCCCAGGCGTTGATGTCAGATGAACAATTGTTAGTGTGGACCATGGCGACTGGCGCACCGTCTGGCGTGGTGACCATGTCAATGTCGCGGTGAACCTGGTTCATTTCTTGGTCCAAGACCACCATTGAAAAGGCCGACGTCCCCACGGAGATGTTCCCGGTCCGCTTGGAAACCGCGTTAGTAGCCACCATCCCGGTTCCGGCATCCCCTTCTGACGGTGCTAGTAAGGAGCCCGCTTGAAGTTGCCCAGATGGGTCTAACAATTGCGTCCCTTCCTTAGTCAGGTGACCGGCGCTCTGTCCGGCTAGCAAAACCTTTGGCAAGACGTCTTCAATCTTCCAGTCAAAGGCAGCCACTTCCGGCAGGGCGCTGAACTTTTGTAGCATCGCTTGGTTGTAATCATGGGTGGCTTCATCAATCGGGAACATCCCGGAGGCGTCCCCAATCCCGGTCGTCTTTTCGCCAGTCAGCTTCCAGGTCACGTAACCATCCAAGGTCGTCATAAAGTCCAGATCCTTGACGTGGTCTTCTTGATTGAGGATGGCCTGGTAGAGGTGGGCAATACTCCAACGTTCCGGGATGTTGAAGTCAAACAACTTAGTTAGCTTTTCGGCCGCCTCACCGGTGATGTTGTTGCGCCAAGTTCGGAACGGTACCATTAACTCGTCGTCCTTGTTAAAGGCCATGTAACCGTGCATCATGGCGCTAATGCCAATCGACCCGATTTTTTCTAGCTTCAAGCCGTATTGTTCCTGCACTTCCGCCGCCAATTTTGCGTAGCTAGTTTGGATTCCTTCCCAAACCTTTTCCATTGGGTAGGTCCAGATGTGGTGATCCAGTTCGTTTTCCCAAACGTAATCCCCACTGGCGACGGTCTGGAAGTCGTCAGTAACCAAAACGGCCTTGATGCGGGTTGAACCCAGTTCAATTCCAAGTGCCGTTTTAGCGGCGGTGATTTTTTCGGCAATCAATTGTTGATCCATGAGCGGTGACTCCTTTGATTTATTATGAATTGATCCTCTAAACGATTTTATTTTATATTTTTTGTCCGTATAAATCAATCAGATCTCCGCATTTTAATAAACCGTTTTCATTTTTAGGCAATAAAAAAAGGTTGAGAGCTAGTTTTCTCTCAACCTCTTACTGTCTTTTCAAACCTTGGATAACAAACACGGGAACCAACCGTCCACCGGAAGTTATCTCCCACTCCCCACTAATTTAACCCATCCCACAGGGTCTTGAAGGCAACCGGCATTTCAACGTCAAAGGCCAGTTCCGTTTGGGTAAACGGATCGGTGAAGGCCAGGTGGCTAGCGTAGAGGGCCTGGTGGTCGATCACGCTAAGGTCACCGCCGTACAAGTGGTCGCCTAAAAGTGGGTGCCCAACGCTGGCCATATGCACCCGAATCTGGTGGGTCCGCCCGGAGTGTAAGCGCAAGCGCACCAAAGTCCAATCGCCCCGGCTTTCTTCCACCCAGTATTCGGTCTTTGCCGGTTGACCAGCCGGGTTAACTTCACGCTCAATTTGTCCCTTGATGCGGGCGATCGGAGCGTCAATAATCCCGTGGCCCTCGTCAAAGGTTCCGGCCACAATCGCCCGGTACTCTTTTTGCATCGTGTGCCCCTCAACTTGGGGGCTAATCATGCTGGAGGCGACGTTGTGCTTAGCCACCAATAGTAGTCCGGCCGTATCGCGGTCCAAGCGGGTAATTAAGTGGGGGCGCAGATCCGGCGCGTCCTTGGCCACTAGGTAGCCCTTCACCCGGTTTAGAATCGTCCCGTTGACCACGTGGGGGCCGGGAACCGAGGCTACCCCCACTGGTTTGTTCACGACCAACCAGTTGTCATCCTCGTAGACAATCGTCAGTGGCTCTTCGGAAGTCGCTACGGTGGCGGCACCCGGTTCAGGTTGGACGGTCAAGGTCAGCGGTTGGTTCGGCAAAATTTTGGTGGTTGGCCGTACCCGCCGGTGGTCGACTTGGAACTCGCCAGCCCCGTTTTTGATGTCGTTAAAGAGGCGGTGCCCCATCCCTAGCGAATGAAGAAAGGTTTTAATCTTAATTGGTTCTTGGCCCCGGTAGACCCACGTGTTTTCCATCTCGGCTTGGCTCCTTTTTTCTGTTGAATGCAAAAAAACCGGATCCGAAGACCCAGTTTTTGAAAAATTATACGGTCCGTACGAGACTCGAACTCGTGATCTCATCCGTGACAGGGATGCGTCCTAACCAGCTAGACCAACGGACCATTTAACAACAAATAATAGTATACGGGAGAGTGAATTCACCGTCAACCATTTTTTGCTTTTTTGTTCAAAACAGGAGCGCCCTTTCCCATTCCCCGGTATAATGAATGGCGAATAGGAGGAGAAAAAATGAGTCACCTGATTAGTCAACTCAAGACCCTTTGGGGACATTATTCACGCTACTTAAAGGTTATCTTTATCATTTCGGTAATTCTGTTTGTGATTACTTCTTTGACCGGGTTCCTGCGCGACGTTAACTGGGACCGGGTCGGCGACGGGCTGAGCTCGCTTTCGCCCTTAACGATCGCCCTGCTCACCATCGCCGGGATTGTCTCTGTCATCCCGATGCTGGGTTATGACGTCGCCATCACCCACCTCTTGCCTGGCAAGTTTACCGTCGGTCACATCATCAGGAGCGGCTGGGTCACCAACACCCTGACCAACGTCGCCGGCTTCGGTGGCCTGCTCGGGGCGTCTCTGCGGGCGACTTTTTACGGTCAGCAGGCCAGCAAAAAGGAAATCCTAAACGCAATTGCCAAAATTGCCATCTTCTTGGTGGCCGGTCTATCGGTGATGTGTTGGGTCGCCTTGGTCCTCATGTTTGGTTTTCACCAGGGGGGCCACTTTAACCGTTACGCCATCTGGCTGGTCGGCGGTGGACTATACTTCCCGGCCGTCTTTTTCTTCACCCGCTGGAAGTCCAAGAGCCTCTTTGCCGACCTGTCGTGGCGCCTGGAATTATTGATCATCATTTCCTCGACGCTCGAATGGCTAGGGGTCGCCCTCTTCTTCGTCTTTGTTGGGGCAATGATGGGCGTCCACGTTAATCTGGTCGCCGTTTTCCCGCTTTACGTGGTCGCCCAACTGCTCGGAGTCGTTTCCATGCTACCGGGGGCGCTGGGTTCCTTTGACCTAATGATGATGGTCGAGTTGGTCATGCTGGGGGTTCCCCACGCCACCACTGTCGTCTGGTTGGTCTTGTTCCGGGTCTTTTACTACTTGATTCCACTGGCCCTGGCCGGGATCTTCTTTGTTCACCACCTCTGGCTCCAGCTCGATAACTTCTTGGACCACCTCCCGCAAGCGGCCGGTCGCCAAGTCGCCCACTGGGTGGTGACGACCTTCATGTACGGCTCGGGGATCTTGATGCTTTTAGCCGCTTCGGTTCCCGACCTGGCCGATAACAACAAGCTCTTGCAACAGGTCTACCCCTTCACCTTTTTCTTCTTGCATCAGCTAACGACGGTGGCCTTTGCAATCGCCCTGCTGGCTTGTGCCCGCGGGATCCAGGCCAAGGTTGCTAAAGCCTACTGGCCCTCGCTAGCCCTGCTCGTGATCGGAATTGCCAACACCCTGTGGTACCTAGGCACCCTTAGCTTAGCGATCTTCTTAGCGGTCCTATTTTTCTTGACCCTGGCGATGCGCCACGTCTTATACCGTAAAAAACTCCAGTACTCGCTAGGTAAGTTCACCCTCGACGCCGTTATCTACGCCGGGGCGGTGATCTTATACGTCATCGTTGGTCTCGTTAACAACCCCACCTACATGGCCAAGCATTCGATCCCGAGTTTCCTGCTCTTCCCCGGCGAAAAGGTGTGGCTGTCGGGCTTTATTGGCATCCTGATCGGTCTGTCGATCATGCTTTTGATCATCCACTACTTCACCTCGGGGCCCGACCCCTTCGCTGGCGAACAAAAGCTACCGGTTGACCGGGTCAACGCCCTGATTGAAGAATTTGGGGGCAACGAAACCTCCCACCTGGCCTTTTTAAAGGACAAGAACCTCTACTTCTACCAGGTTGACGGCCACGACCGCCTCTTTTTCATGTACCGGCGCAAGTACGACAAGTTGATCGTGATGGGGAATCCGGTCGGGGACCAAACCGTCGTCCGCGAGGCGAGCCTAGAATTTCTACGCGAAGCCAACTTATACGGTTACCAACTGGTCTTTTACGAGGTCAATAGCCAACTAACTATGCTCCTGCACGAATTTGGGTTTGACTTCCTAAAGACCGGTGAAGACGGATTGGTCAAACTTGCCGACTTTACCTTGGCCGGTAAGAAACAACGCTCCCAACGAGCCTTAATGCACAAGTTTGAGCGGGAAGGTTACCAATTCACCATCGTTGAACCGCCCTTTTCCGATGAGCTGATGCAAGAAATGCGGGCCGTTTCCGACGACTGGTTGGGTGACCAAGTTGAAAAGGGCTTTTCCTTAGGCTTCTTTGATCCCGACTACATCAACACCGCCCCGGTGGCCCTGGTCGATGACAAGGACGGCAAGTTGGTGGCCTTTGCCACTCTGATGCCGACCGGGGGTAAGGAGATCCTGACGATCGACTTGATGCGTCACTCCCACGCCGCCCCGTCCGGAATCATGGATATGATCTTTGTTTCAATGTTCTTGTATGGTCAGGAAAAGGGCTACACCTACTTCGACCTTGGGATGGCCCCACTAGCCAACGTTGGTGAATCGCGGTACTCCTTTACCGAAGAGCGGGCTGCCCACTTCATCTACGAATATGGGACCCCTCTCTACGGCTTCCAAGGCCTGCGCCGCTACAAGGATAAGTACGCTAGCGAGTGGCACTCCCGCTACACCGTCTACCGCAAGAAAAACTCCCTGTTGGCCACCATGATCGCCCTAGTATCGGTCGTTAACCAACGTGCCGATCAAAAGGTTGACCGCCACCCACTGATGATGTGGTGGAAGAAATAGGAGTGTGACCCAACCTTCTATATACCATCAAATAAAAACCGATCAATTCGCAATTATTTGCGAGTTGACCGGTTTTTTACTTGGAAAGAAGTTTGACAATCTCTATTTCATTTTCACTATTACACAGATAACGTGGTCACCAACCGCAGGCCTAGTATCTAAGTACGGCCGAAGAACGCTGCTTAACACAGCAACCTTCTGCCTAGCTTAGCTATACGCCCTGCCATACAGGTTGGTTCCCACTTCGAAACCCAGGTGCGAGGGCGTTTTATTGTCTAGTGGTTGTTCTCTAATAGGTAAGGGTAGAGCATTTGACAACGAACCTCGGCAGCATCCACCCCTAAGGCGTCCGCAATGCAATAGGCAAAGGCCAGGGCTGTTGCCGGTCCCCGGCTGGTGATCAACTTTCCCTTTTCATCGACCACGGTAATGTCTTCGTGGAAACGACCGCTGGGAGCAACCTGCGTGGTCGTTTGCTCAATCCCCGGAAAACAAGTGTAGTCGTGACCATCCAAGAGTCCGTAGCGGGCAAAGGCAATTGGGGCGGCGCACATGGCGGCGTTCCACTTCCCCGCTTGCCGGCGCTGTTGCATCAATTGCATCAAGCGGTCATCATCGCGCAATGCCTTTGCGCCACCCGAGCCGCCGGGAAAGACCACGCAATCGAACCCCAAGAGCCCCGCGCCTACTTCGGCTAGGCTAGTATCGCAAGTTAAGGCAATCTGGTGGGCCCCCATCACTTGGCGATCATCTAGGCCCACCATCGTCATTTCAATCCCCAACCGGCGAAAAACATCTACCGGCGTCAGGGCCTCGATTTCTTCACAACCTGGGGCAATCATTACCGCTACTTTTGTCATTTTGAATCCCTCTTTCTAGCTGTTCACAACCCGTTTGATCTCTTCAACCGCCTGCTCACTCTCCGGGCTTTGGTAAACCGGGTAAATGTGATACAGGTTCCGCCCGATGTGGGTGGTTACCGGGACGTGTTGCTGGCGGAGCCGCTCCGCAAAGTCCATGGCGTCCGGGTACATCAACTCTTCGGTCCCCACAAAAATCGTCACGTCGCGTAAGGGCGACAGGGTTCCGTACAGCGGGCTCACCTGCCAGTTACGGTGGTCCAACTTAACGGCCCACATCGCCCCTAACTGCCGAAGACCGGCGGCGTTTAAGGTGACGTCTTTTTCCTCGTAGTCAGCGACCTGGGGATTAGTTAAATCGATGTCTAACCACGGTGAAATCATGATTAGGTGACCGGGTTGCGGAAGCCCCCGTTCACCCAGGTACTCGCAAAAACTAGCCGCCAACCCGGCGCCAGCCGAGTCCCCCATTACGGTCACCTGGCTGACCGGCACCTGGGTGTAGACCTCGTTATAGATCTGTTTAAGCACGGCAAAGGCGTCCTCAACCGTGTGGGCTGGCAAGGTCGGGTAAATGGGCACCACCACTTTTGAAGCGGTCCTGTCCGCCAACCGGTTCAAAAACTGCCAGTGCTCCTTTAGCGGCCGCTCAAAAAAGGCGCCCCCGGTTAGGTAAATAATGACCGGGTGTTCCTGCAAGTCCGCGTTGAGCGTAAAGCACTGGCTACCGGCCACTTCGCTCTCCTTAACCGGGACGGTGAACTTAACGTCACTGGGTAATTGAAGGGGGCGTTCACTTTCCACCGCCGCCCTTTGCAATGCATCAGCCAGTTTAGTCGGGGTGGAGAGTGTCTTCTTAAAACCAGACACCCGGATCGCCATTTCAGTTAGGGTGGCCCGCTGGGAACGGTGGTGGCCACACTTGGTGACCTCCTTTAGACTGCTCTTAATGCTTGTCACAATTCCGCGGGCTATTTGGCGGTCAAAGTGACGCCGCTTTACGTTCCTCATCATCTACGTTCCCCTTATCAAAATTTTGTGTGCATTCCTCGTTTCTCTCTACCCGGAATGTCAATTTAAATTAGAAATCGGCTATCTGTAATATACTTCATGAATACCTCTAAAGGTGTTTGGTAATTAAGTGACTTGCGTGGAATGTTATTACGGCGTGTCATAATTTGCTGGATTA
>SKEM01000578.1_pt1 | contig 23680 bp, 20 predicted proteins | sample 4826731 | NCBI WGS metagenome assembly SKEM01 (sample SAMN11008809, study PRJNA524170) | human gut metagenome | biome: Human fecal sample; material: Feces; isolation source: fecal sample from pouch patient p37 | host: Homo sapiens | place: Israel: Tel-Aviv | collected 2015-07-27
TTTGATCAGTGGTACTGACCCGCGCATAGCCATATTTCATCTTTTTATCTCCTTACTTATGTCATTAAGTAATGACACGGTTCTAACCCTTTAATTATACAGTATCAAAAAAGAGGCCACAACTGTAAGTTGTGTCGCTGTCATTCTCCTATTATTCTCTGTTACAGGGTCTAATTTGGAGACTCCTAGTGGACATCTACAAGTCTCGTTACATCACGAAATAAAAAAAGTCTAGGTCAATATTGAATTGATCAGCTAATATTATCAATTAAGAGCATCTTGTTTTTCCTGGACCTTTTCCATTAAGTCATTGCTTACATGTGTCAAGAACTCTTTATAGTCATCTTCCCCCCAATGGTTATATCTGTTTGTTCCTTGTTCGTTTTCGTTAGGGGCTGGATTAAGTACTGTGCTTGGGGTTCAGCAATTGTTTTGGTAATCTTAAACGGGTACCTTATTTTACAAACTGTCGGTATTATGTAGTTTAAGTCGGGCCTGAGTGCCCGACTTTTTACGAAGATGGAGATTAAATGATTAAAAACGACCAACCAAAGGATAAAATTATTGATGTGGCTCGCAAACTGTTTGCTAGTCGCGGTTTTGAGGCAACGACGACACGAATGATTAATAAAGCGGCAGGGACTTCGGAGGGCGCACTTTACTACCACTTTCCACATGGTAAACAGGAAATTTTGGATACAATTGTTCAGCAGGGAATTGAAAGTCGGGTTAGTTTACTAACGGTATCACTAACAAATTCGACAACTGTCACTGGTATCGAAACTCAAATGATGACATTATTCGATCAGCTATGGCAAGCATTCCAAAGTGAAACCAGCTATCAATCGTTCATTATTACAATTCGTGAACGAATGCTGTTGTCTGATGAGCAATCTCACTGGTTGATTGACGCGATTCAACAAATTCAGGCGCGATTATCTCAAGCCTTTCAAAATATCGAGAAACTGGCGCTTAATGACAGCCAAGCTGCCGATAACCTTGCGATGATTGTGATGTCGATTTTTCAGAAGGTACTGTATGATGAATTGTTGATTAAAAATCAGCGGCGATTGAGTGCCGATGTGCGGGAACGGGTTCGCCAACAGATTCACTTTTTGCTAGCACCGATTCAAACAACTATAAATTAAAAAACGTCCTTCCTCGATTTGATTCGGGGAGGGACGTTTTGATTAGAAAGCGGATAAGAATTAGAAATCGTAGTCGCTGTTATCCATGGCTTCGGCATTACCCATTAGATAGCCAGCACCAACTTGGGAGAAGAAATCGTGGTTCGCCGTTTCGGTTGAAATGCCGTTCATCACAATCGGGTTGATATCTTCAATTTCGGCATGGGGGAAGCGGGATTCAAAGCCCATGTTTTGAAGGGCTTTGTTGGCGTTGTAGTGAACAAATTGTTTCACGTCTTCGGCTAAACCAATTGGCGCGTAAACTTCTTCAGTGAATGCAAATTCGTTTTCGAGGAGATCATCGAGTAAATCATCCATCCATTTTTTGAATGTTTTTTGTTCAGCTTCTGGCAGCTCGTTATAGCCTAGTTGGAACTTGTAGCCGAGGTAGGTGCCATGGACGGATTCGTCGCGGATCACCAGCTTGATGACCTCGGAAAGGTTGGAGAGCTTATTGTTACCGCGGTACCAAAGTGGGGTAAAGAAGTTGGTGTAGTACAAAATTCCTTCGAGAAAGACACTTGCGACCTTCTTTTCAAGGTTGTTTCCTGTTTGGTAAATGTCATTGATCCGTTTGGCTTTGTACTGCATTCGGGGATTATTGTTCATCCAATTGAAGACTTCGTCAACAGTGGCCTGATCGTTCAAAGAGGTCAAAATAGTGCCGTAACTCTTGGCATGAATTGACTCCATCATCAAAAAGTCATTGATGACTGCCGCTTCCTTCCGTGTCCGAACGTCGGGCCGCATGACGTCGACGCCTTCTTCGGATTGGAGTGTGTCCAGCAAGGCTAATCCCCCGACAACTCGGTTGATGACTGACTTTTCGGTGTCAGAAAGTGTCCGCCAGTCGCGTAAATCATTAGAAACGGGCACCCGTGTATCTAACCAGTATTGTGCCGTTGCTTTATCCCATACATATTCGTCAAATTCGTCTTCGATGATGTCCCAGTTAATTGTTTTATAGCTCATTAGTTGAATGCTCCTTAGAAATCGTAGTCGTCGTCGGTCATTTCTTCAGTGTCCGATTCGTTGTTTGCTGCCGTCACCTGTTGCAAGAATTGATCTTGGTCGATCATCAATTTCTTGAGCTGCGCCACTAGTGGAGATGGCTGAACCTCGTAGCTAGCATCGAAACCAAGTGATGTTAGTGCATGATTGGCACCATAGGAGGCCAGATTGATGGCTTCGGTGGCATCGTCAAGGTTAGCTTCTAAGAAATCTTTTTCGGTTTGCATGAGTTGATCAAACTGGGTGTTAATCCAATGCTGCAGTTCGGCTTGGTCACTTGACGCGAGGTCTTCAAACCCAAGGTGAAATTTGTAGCCGACATAGGCACTAAAGATGGCACTTCCACGAAGAATATTGGCCAACATTTGGTAGGTATTGACGAGAGAATGGGTTTGAAGGGTTGTCCAATATTTACCAAATGAAAGGCCAGTTTCGGTCAAAATGAAAAGGGCTTTTTTTTGTAAAGCCGTGCCATTAGTGCTCGTTTGAGCGAGTTGGTCTATTTCAGCTTGCAGATCGGTATTATTGTCTGCCCAAGTGAAATTTGCGCCACCATTGCCTGGAATCAGGGCCCGGAAAATGGTCGTGTAACTCTTAGCATGGACTGATTTCATGAAGGTAATAGTATTTAATACGGATTCTTCTTGTTGGGTTCGCCGATCATGGCGAATGGCAGGAGTGCCGACCTCTGATTGGTAGACGGCTAACATCGATGCACCTGCCAACATGCGGGTAATGGCCTGTTGTTGAGTGTCTGCTAGCTGTTGCCAAGCTGGTTGATCATTCGTGACGGGAATCCGAATGTCCAACCAAAAGTTAGTGGTGAGTTGTTCCCACGTGTATTTATCGAAATTATCTTTAATGTCATCCCAGTTAATTGCTTTGTAGTATAAATAGTCCATCGTTATTTGTTCGTCTCCCTAGTTAGGATTCACAGGTGTACGGGCACCGTGATCCAATAACGTGTTGTCGGTGGGTTAAACGGGCGCTAACCCTGAATACATCCCCTAGATCATGCATGACTCGCATTCATTTGCGGTTTTGATTTCGTCGTCTTCTGTGAATGTTCGAATGTAGTAAAGTGACTTGATGCCCTTGGTCCAGGCGTAATTCCGTAACCGGTTAAGGTCTCGGGTTGTCATCTTTAAATTGTTATTGTCCTTCCACTCGTAAAGGTCAGGTTTCAAAACTGAACGCATAAATAGTGTCAGACTCATGCCTTGATCAATGTGCTTTTGAGCTACGGCATAGGTGTCAATAATTTTTCGTTGATCAATATCATATGCGGGTGTGTAGTAAGGCAAAGTTTCGTTAGACAGGTAAGGTGCTGGATAGAAGATTGAGCCTACCTTATTTTCCTGACGTTGTTCTACTAATTGTGTGATTGGATGAAGTGATGCACTTGTTTCATTGACGTACGAAATTGACCCGTTCGGTGCCACAGCGAGTCTATTACGATGATAAAGGCCGCCAGTAATCACAGCTTGCTTGAGTGCCTTCCAATCTGTAACAGATGGTAATTTAATATTTTTGAAGATTTTTGCAACTTTGGTACTCTTAAATTTAAAGTCTGCGTTCAAGTATTGATCGAAGTAACTGCCATCAGCGTACTTTGATTGGTCAAATTTAGCGAAGGTTTCGTGGCGTTCACGGGCAATTCGATTGCTCGTAACGAGTGAATAGTAGTTTAAAGCTAGGAAGTAGGCATCAGTAAATTCAAGGGCCTCTGGTGAGCCATACTCAATTTGGTGGCGTGCAAGGGCAGTATGCAGACCCATAGCCCCTAATCCAATCGTGTGGTAAAGTTCGTTACCATGTTTAACAGTCGGTACTTCCTTAACGTCGGTTGTGTCAGTTACGAGGGTGAGCGCACGAACAGCAACCTCAACTGAGTGACCGAAGTCCGGCGAGTCAATCATATTCATGATATTGGTTGATCCGAGATTACATGAAATATCGGTGCCAGTTGTCTTGTACGATAGGTCATCGTCAAGTTTTGACGGTTCTTGAGGCTGTAAGATCTCACTACAAAGGTTACTCATAATAATTTTGCCATCGACAGGGTTAGTTTGGTTGGCCGTATCAATGTTCAAGATGTAAGGATAACCAGATTCTTGTTGGAGTTGAGAAATCTTTTGTTCTAGTTTCCGCGCGTTAAAGACTGACTTCTTAATATTGGGGTTAGCGACCATGTTGTTATATTCTTTGGTGATATCGATGTAAGCAAATGGCGTACGATATTCACGTTCGACATCATAGGGGCTAAAAAGATACATTGGTTCGTTAGTCTTGAGTAATTCATAATATTTATCAGGAACAATCAAACCGAGGGACAAGGTCTTCACCCGAATTTTTTCGTCCGCATTTTCCTTTTTGGTATCCAGAAAATGTAAGATGTCAGGATGGAAGACGTTGAGATAAACCACTCCGGCGCCGTTCCGTTGCCCAAGTTGGTTACTGTAGCTAAATGAGTCTTCAAGTAACTTCATCACTGGTACAACGCCAGACGAGGCGTTGGAAATCTGCTTAATAGGATCACCTGAGGCGCGCAAGTTTGACAGGTTAACGCCGACGCCCCCACCGATTCGAGATAGTTGAAGGGCAGAATTAACGCCACGTCCAATTGAGAGCATGGAATCGGCCATATCAATTAGGAAACACGACACCATTTCTCCGCGGCGCTTTTTCCCCGCGTTGAGGAAAGTGGGAGTGGCGGGCTGGTAACGCTGTGAAATTAATTCATCGGCAACGTCATTAGCAAGTTGCTCATCACCGTTTGCAAGGTAGAGAGCATTGAAGACAACACGGTCGATAAAGCCTTCCAAGAATTGTTGTCCGTCGTTGGTTTTCATGGCGTACTGTGTGTAAAACTTGTACGCGCCGAGAAAACTGCGGAAATGGAAGTGATGGTCTTTCATTCGGTCGAACAAGGACCGCACAAATTCGTGGGAATACTGATTCAAGATATCTGGATCAATGTAATCTTCGTCGACTAAGTAGTTTAATTTGGCATCCAATGAATCAAATTGTTTAGTCTTTGGTTCGACCGTCTCTTCAAAATAGGCCTTGAGGGCTTCTTGATCGTAATATAGCGGAATTTCTCCGTCGACGGGGATGTTTACGAGGTTATTTAAGTAAAAATAGGTGTTTTCCATTTCTGGGGTGCTAGTTGCCATTAGGGACTACTCCTTTGTTGTTTGAGAACTGAATTGATCGCGATAGGTTAAGATTGCATCGGCGATGCGAGGAAAATCGTGTGCTGTGCCACGTAGTTCAAAATCGGTAATGTAGGGAAAACCGAAGCGCTCAGCGTACTGTTTAGCCGTGAGTGCAAACTGCTTATTAAAATTACGATTGCCGCTACCGATAATCCCGTAACAACGGCGATAATTATCTTCGTGTTCTAGGTAATCCCCCAAAATGGTGGTCAAGATTTCGGTGTAGCCGTTGTTAACTCCGTTACCGCCTTTAAGAAAGGCCGGCAGGAAGGCAACAAACGGTTGGTCGAGAGTGGTGAATTCGGGGTGTTCTTTAACGTTAATTGAATTAACTTGAATGTGGCGTTCTTCTTCAAAGTATTTTGTCAGTTTGCCAATAAAATATTTGGTATTACCGCTCAAACTGATGTAGAGAATATTTACAGGTTCCGTAGCGAATCATCGTCCTTTGTCTATATATAGTGTGACGTGAATTATCGTAGCACAATATATAGCGTTTGAATACCGACTTTCCCAAAATGAATCTATTGAATTGCTAAAATATGAATTAACATTATCATTTGATAATGACGATTAAACGGCTGGTACCGGGGATGATTAAATTACGGTGGTGGCCAAAAAAGACAATAAAAAATCAATTTGAAATAATGAGATTTCAAATCGACAATTTTTTAATCAAGTTTTATGAGTTTAGTTGGGTCAATGACGCATCAAAGCGTGCCAGATGACGCTTGCGAATTGAACGCCAGATAAATTAAGCGTGTCGTCGTTAATCAATCAGCCACTTGGCTTCACGAAGTTAGTTTGGTTCTGGTGCAAAATTAACAAAATAGTCTTTTTAATACATTGGGACGATTGTTGAACGGATCATTGTACTAATAATTCGATTAGTGATTGTGACGACGAAAAACCAAAGAGACTTGGTTCTCTTTGGCTTACTTTATGTAGTTGATGCATGACTTCAATCCCACTTAGCGTTTTTAGCGCAGTTCGTAGTGATTGAAAACCGCTTGATTTTACTAAGACGTGTTTAATTAACCGATGATCTTGTTCAATCAAATTATTACGATATTTAGAACATTGGTGATTTGCTTTCACCAATAAGCCATCTTTAATTACTTGTTTAATAGCCTTTAAAGTGCCAGCATATTGATCAGTAACCAGACAATCAGGACGACCATAGGTCGTCAATAAACGTTTCAAAAAATGATAGGCGGATTGATAATCACGATGTTTACGTAACTCAAAATCTAGTGTTAATCCATGACTATCAATGGCTCGATAGAAGTAATGCCAACGAGCTTTGATTTTAATATAGGTTTCATCAACTCGCCAGCTTTGACTATGAGTATCTCGCTGTTTTCGCCATAATAATTTGAATAGTGGCCCGTAATGGTGAACCCAGCGCATGACGGTTGTATGATGAATAATAATTCCACGGTCACGCAAAATTTCAACCACATCACGGTAGCTTAATGAGAATCTAAAATAGTAGCCAACGGCTACCAAAATAATATCTTTTTGGAAATGTCGCCCTTTAAAATAATTTTCCATCATCGCTACCTCGCTTTTTAGGCTAATTATACTCAAAATAAGTTTACCTGAAAAATTTTGCACCAGAACCGTAAACAGTTGGTCACTGTTAATCCAAGAAAGACATCTCAAATCTGCTCAAGCTGTGGGTACGATGATGGTAAACATACCTTAGATATTAGACAGTGGATATGTCCTAACTGTGGTATTAATCACGATAGAGACATTAATGCTGCTATCAATATATTAAACGTTTAATAAAAGACTAAACTGGGTCGGAACGACCCTTAGTAAATAGCCGTAACCTCTGCACTGATATTCCTAGAATATACGTGTAAGTCAGCGGTGTTCCTAGAAGCTCGTTACTTTAGTGACGAGTAGTTCACTAAAGACTATGCCGATGACATTTTCATCTGTGATTTCTCTTAACCCCGATTAACAAAAGCAAAACGCGATTCAGTTAAACATTTCTGTCATCAACAAATGTTATTGTATAAATGCGAGCTATGCTATAATAAAACTGTAAGTCTAACATTATCGTTAGACTTAAAATAAAAACTCAGAAAGGTCTGACTACATGCAACTAAAAGATGTTGTTAACGAACTATCATTGTCAGAAATGCAAATCACACGACTTGCCAATGATAAAAAAATTGTTCGCTATCACAAAAATCATTCAAAGATGTGGGAATATGACGACGAAAGTGTCTTCGTTTATAAGCATTATCTCGAAGAAAAACAACGCTTAGCACAACGTTATAATACCCAAAAAACCGTAATCAAGCGCAACAAATCCATTGCTAAATTCCACCGTGAAAACATTACAAACGCTGTCACAAAAGCATTTGAAGATGTGTATTCAAACATCGAAGACCACATCACCAAGATTGATCAAATTGTTGATTTAACAATTAACAAATTGTTACGACAAAATAAAATGCAATTTGACATTACTGAGATTCAATCCGCCGTTGAACAATCACTTGTTGATGTTGAAGAATTTAAAGTTGCCGAAGCGTATACAGCATATCGTTTACAACACGACATCGATCGTAAAAAACAAACATCTGTTGATTACCAAATTAACAAGCTATTGAAAAAAGATGATGACGTTGTTAACGAAAATGCTAACAAAGACGCTGATGTTTATGCCACCAAACGTGATTTGACCGCTGGTGCCGTTTCAAAAGCAATCGGCTTAAAAATATTGCCAAAAAAAATTGCCGATGCTAATATCAAAGGTTTGATTCACTGGCATGATTTAGATTATAGTCCTGCAAACCAATATCACAATTGTGGATTAATCGACTTAGAAGACATGTTGAAGAATGGATTCACATTAGGAAACGCTGATGTTGAATCGCCCCACACATTGACAACCGCGGTAGCACAAGCATCACAGATACTTTCAGCGATAAGTTCATCTCAATATGGTGGTTGCTCCTACGATCGCATTGACGAAGTCCTCGCACCATACGCTAAAAAATCATTTAAAAAGCACTTAAAAATTGCTAAATCATTAAACATCGAAGATCAAAAGAACTACGCAGAAATAATGACACGCCGCGAAATTCAACAAGCTATGCAAAGTTTCGAATACGAGATAAATACACTCTATTCATCAAATGGACAAACTCCTTTTGTGACGCTAGGGTTTGGACTTGGTACTAGTTGGTTTGAACGTGAAATTCAAATCGGTATCCTTCACCAACGCATTGCTGGACTAGGTAAAGATCATCGGACTGCAATTTTTCCAAAGTTATTATTTACAATTAAACCCGGCGTTAACATGCATCCAAAAGATCCCAATTATGACATCAAGAAACTCGCTTTAAAATCAGTTATTAAACGCATGTCACCCGAAATTCTAAACTATGACAATGTCATCGATATTACTGGCAGTTTTAAAGCCTCAATGGGCTGCCGCAGTTTTCTTAGCGCGATGTCACCAGAAGATTTAAAAGCTCGTGGCGAAACACATGATTACTCAAGCGGACGCTTAAACCTAGGTGTCGTTAGTTTAAACCTACCAAGAATTGCACTTGATTCAAACGGTGACAAAGAAAAATTCTGGAAATTACTCGATGAACGTCTAAATCTACAACGTGATGCTTTACTTTTTCGAATTGAAAATGTTAAACAAGCCTTACCGAAATACAATCCAGCCGGATTCATGTATGGCGGATATGGTCGTTTAGATCCTGATGGAAATGTCGACGAACTGTTTAATCACAACCGTGCATCCGTTTCAATGGGATACGTTGGTTTATACGAAATGACCGCTCGCTTCTATGGTGACTGGCAACATGATCACACTTACAATCAAGAAGCGCACGACTTTGCATATTCCGTCATTAAACACATGAACGAAAAAGCTGCGGCATGGAAAAAACAATATGGATACGGTTTTTCAGTTTATGGTACTCCAGCCGAAAGTCTGAACAGTACCTTTGAAGAAATTGACCATAAACTATATCCAAACGTACCATTTGTTACCGATCATGATTTCTATACTAATAGTTTTCACTATTTTGTTGAACGAAAACCAACACCGTTCGAAAAACTAGATTTTGAAGCACCCTTCCAAAAACTTTCAAACGGTGGTTTTATCAGTTACGTTGAATTACCATGTATGAAAGATAACTTAGATGCGCTCGAAGCAATTTGGGATTATTCCTATAAAGCCGGCATTGGTTATTTTGAAATCAACACCGCAATTGACCACTGTCTGGAATGCGACTTCCATGGCGAATACACAGCCGATGAAAAAGGCTACCATTGCCCAAACTGTGGAAATTCAAATCCTGAAACCAGTGACGTTACCCGCCGGATCTGCGGTTATCTTGGCAATCCAATGAAACGTCCGCCAAAACACGGTCGTCAAGCCGAAATCATTCATCGTGTCAAGCATATGTCTGGGACCCTTGGCCGCTTAGATAACGGCGAATTTCTGGAGTCCGACATTGCCGATAAAAACAAAGTTCGCAAACTAAACAATTAATCAAAATAAAGACCATGAGAGGATCGATTCACGTTCGTTGCGTGATGGTCTTTTCACAGTTTCAAAATATTAAAAAAAAGGATGATTACATGACAACTCCAAACATTCATATCAAAAATCCAAAACCTACCAAAATTAAACAATTTGCTAACCCTGAGCCCAAAGAATGGTTAGCTAAAGACTTATCCAAAGGACTTTATGCTGACTGGAAGTTTCCATCGGTCTCAGACGGAAACGGTGTTAGAGGCTCATTATTTGTCTCTGGGTGTATGTTCCACTGCCATAACTGTTTCAATGCATCAATTTGGAACTTCAACAACGGCAAACCATTCACAAAAGACGTTCAAGACAAAATTATCCAAGATCTATCACATTCATATGTTCAGGGACTCACCCTACTCGGTGGTGAACCATTTTTAAACACAAATATTTTAATTCCGTTAATTGATCGTGTACGCAAAGAATTACCGACCAAAGATATTTGGTCATGGTCAGGCTACACGTGGGAAGAACTATTAAAAGATTCAGACGACAAACTTGAAATGTTATCAAAACTTGACGTTTTAGTTGATGGTCGTTTCGATGAACGTCTTAAAGCTGGTGACCATCCCTTTAGAGGTAGTTCCAACCAACGTATCATTGATGTTCCCGCATCATTAAAACAACACAAACTCATAAAATTAATGGAATAATTTACAAAGAACATAAGCTACTCAGTACATTAAAAATCTATTTAATTGTCAACAATACAAATGAACAACTCTATAACACTCTTCAAAAAAAGAAGCATTCGAAATAATAAGAAAAATCCACAAAGACGAAACGACATAATACCATAATAAACAAAGAGGCTGTGACATAACTAGCCTCTGTATAAGTAAATGGGACGAGAAACCGAATTTTGGTTTCTCGTCCCATTTGTTTACGCCTTTGATTTTTAAAACTGGTCCCTACCGTGACCAGTTTCATAATGTTTAACGCCAGTATTACGATTCCGGCTTCCTTGGTGACCTTGTCGAAACCTCGCACCGAGAATCGATTGAAATGTAAAGAAGCCTTCATCTTGCCAAAAACTGGCTCAACATCGATCTTACGTTGAGCGTAAATCTGACCAGTTTCTGGAGCTGAAAGTAATTCTCGTTGTTTCGATTTGAAATATTCCCAATTTTCGTTCACGTAAATCCTTTTAAAATATCCTTTTGGTGTTAGTGCCGCGGCAATTAGTTGATGATTTTCATCATACTTTTCGGCAATGTATTCTTTAAAGTCACGGGTAAAACCATACTTATCAGTCCGTTGACGATAAGCATTAAAATTAAACCGGACGTTTTGTGGATTGATAAAATAATCATCTTTTTCATGATAGTCCCAGTTCATAACCTTACGGTCATCACTTTGCCATTTTCGACTATTCTCTTTAAGCATTGTGCCGTAGGGAATCAAAACGGTATGCTGACCGAATTCATCTTCCAAGTACCGATAATTACTTTCGGAACCGTATCCGGCATCGGCAACGATGGTGTGACCTAACACATTGTTGGCCTTTAAATGTTCAATAAACGGTTGTAAGGTTCGTGTGTCGGTTGGATTTTGGAAAAGCCGATATCCCGTAATGAACTGATTACTCGTGGCGATTTGAACGTTGTAGGCAGGTTTTAATTGACCGTTTTGCATCGGATCTTCCTTGACCCGCATGAAGGTAGCATCATAGTCCGTCTTAGAGTAACTGTTACGCTGACCATAGATTGCTTGCTGTGCTTGGTGTTCACGCATTTTATCACGTCGTTTGTCCAACTTACGTTTTTGTGATTTAACAGTCCGGCGTTGCTGTTTGGCTGGGTTCGGGGAAACCTGCTTAGTTGCTTCCACGGTTTCATTAAGGACCACTAAGTGATCCTCAACCTTGCTAATCATGATATCCAATAGTTCGGGAGTCAGCTCTGATCCTGCCGGAATTTCACCGACAATTTTAGCTTCATGAAGCTCGCCTAACAGGTCAACGAGTTTCTCGCGATTCATCTTGTCAAATCGTATCGTATTCTTCTTCCAAACAAAGCTATACTTGTTGGCGTCGGCTAGGATCTTAGTTCCATCAATAAATGAAACATCATCAATCATGCCATTTTGACGAAGATATTGAGTTAGTTGTGATAAGCTATCAGTTGTCAAAGTGGCCAGTTCATCAGAAATTCTAAAGCGACAAATCGTCCGGTAGGACGGAATTTGGTCGGCAATTAACCACCCAGCTGGCTTGTTTTCACGGGCAAACCGTTCAATTTTACGACTGCTGAAAATGCCATAGCAGTATGCTAAAAGGACCAGTTTTAACATGGAACCGAGGTTATATTCCCGCGGACGGCCAAACTGGTAATCATATTTTAGTTTTAAACTCTCAACAAGCTGGTTGATGTAACGAGCAGAATGATGCTCTTCTGGTTGGTAATCCAAGGCAATACTCAAAGTGGTTTGATTCATGTTATAATAATCTTGCATATTAGGAATGTCCTTTCGAGGATAATTTCATAGAGTATCGGGTGCGACCGATGCTCTTTTTTTATTTTCTATTATATCAAAAGCAGGTCTGGAAAAATCCGAAGATTTTTCCAGACCTGCGTTGTTTCTAGAGACTTATGTCACAGCCTCGTTTTCTTATGATTCCCAAAATTCAATTTTGAAGTTTTTGTTAGATTAGAGTGTACCCTAAATGGACAATAAACGTTATACTAAGAATATAGGAAAAAACTGAGATTCTATCGGGCACGGTAAGCGATTCTTGAATCTGTTAAAAATGTCTAATTTGAGTGTCTAATCTGTTGCCGATAATGTAGGGTCAAATTCCGAGAGGAGAAGTCGTGATGAAAATTGGGTATGCCCGAGTTAGTTCAACTGATCAGAATTTAGCGCGTCAAATCAAAGCACTTAAAAAAGCTGAGTGTGAAAAAATATTCGAAGAAAAGCAATCGGGAAAATCAACTGAGAATCGACCAGAATTGCAGGCGGCCATTGCGTATGTTCGACAGGGCGATACGCTGGTCATTGCGTCCTTGGATCGTTTGAGTCGTAACTATGATGATGCCAGTGATATCATCAAGCAGATCAGGGACAAACAAGTTAAGATGGAAGTCTTAGATGCGCCATTTCTTTCTATGCGCACTGGCGATTCAGATATGGATAAATTTATGTTTGACCTGTTAACCAAACTGCTAGCTTATATGGCCCAAACAGAACGGAAGAAAATTCGTGAGCGCCAGCGCCAAGGAATTGAAATCGCCAAAGCCAATGGGAAATATCGAGGGACACGGCCCGCTTACGCCGCAGACGCACCTAACCCACAAAAACGATTTATCTACCGCCGTATCGTTGATCAATTAAGAAACAAAGCAACCGGTGCCCCAATTAGCTATCGTGCAATTGCAGCTGAAACCGGTGTGTCGGTGCAGACAGTAATTAATATTAAAAATCGGTTGGTATAGCTGTTAAATAAGCGTCATCTGAGCACACGTTCGTTATTTGAACGCACGATTGATTGTCTGAGGGGTTGTTTGATCTGCTTAAGGATTTCATATCACGAGTAGGACTTCAGTTTAGAGATACTGATGCGATTAATATTTAGGTTACTTATTTTGCGTTCAATTAACCTAAAAAGTGAGTTAACAAAGCTTTTCGTTAATAGCTTACGGCTACTAATTTCGTTACTCACATTAATAAATGGCTTATAAGCATACATTATGATATTTTGCCACTTTCAGCTATAGATTAAAAAAAAGCAGGCCACAATTATTAAGTTATAACACTTCTCTCTACTATTTATTCTTTCTTGTGACGTTTCACTAGGTTTAGTCCTAAGTTTGAACAATTATACTGGACACCTATCTTTCTTAATATAACTCGAAACAAAAACGGCCACTAGGGTATACCCTAGTGGCCGTAAAGCGCTCAGTGAGAATTATTAATTGAATTTATTGTTTCACTGTATTTAACACCTAATGCTTCTTCATCTGGAAATAAGGTTTCTCGTGAATATCCTAGATGCCTTAATTCTTTTTGGATCAAATCTTTATAGGTAGCTGGAACAATTATTTTTTGAGGTTCGTATTGCTGAGTTATCATATTTTGAATTGTAGAAATAGAAGTTGTTTCAAGAAAGGGCTGAAACATAAAATAACCATGTTGTGCTTTAATTCGGGGATTGATTTGGGAAGCAGTTACAAAAAAGCACTCTGTAAATAATTTTGTAAAGTCAATTGGCTTTACATAAGCTTTGCAACTATCTGCTTTCAAAATCTCTAATAATCGGCAAACTTGTGGACTATTATTTAACTGCATATATTTCGGATAAATTAGTTCCTCAATTTTTAAGTCAAGTGCAACGATGATAACGAATTCTTGATAGTGGTCTAGGCTGTTACGCCATGCATCGGTAGTAATCGCATGGGCGAAGATAGTTCAGAATACGTCTGGGACGATGGTTCAGTGCGGATTGGACTGCTTGAATTTCAACCAGGGTAACTGCTCTGAGAGACTTCCCTTTCGGGAAGAATTCCCTAAGCAGTCCATTGGCGTTCTCGTTTGTGCCACGCTCCCAAGGCGAGTACGGATGTGCGAAGTAAATCTGGGTTCCAACAATCTCTGATAACTTGGCAAACTCGGAACCATTGTCAAAAGTGATACTCTCAAATTCCTTGGCCCCGTAGTCGTCGATCGTGTCCTGCAAGGCTTTAAGGCAGGTGCCCGCATGATAGTCAGGAATCTTGACGATGATCTCAGTCTGGCTGTACCGTTCTGTGAGCGTCATTAATGCTGGCTCATCAGCTAAGCGAATACCTTTGACCAAGTCGCCTTTCCAATGTCCCACGCCTGTGCGGTCATTCACGGCCGCAGGACGCAACTCGATTGAGTCGCCGTATATCTTCTTATTCTTGCGCTTGTGGGCGTTCTTATAGCCTTTGATGCGGCGTCGGAGCTTCTTGGGAAGTGTCATGTTGTCTAGCTCAAGCAGCCCGGCGTCGATGTAGCGATACACAGTTGTCGTTGAAGGGCAAGCCTTGCCCTGGTCGCGATAGAAGTGTACGAAGCTATCAACGCTGTGTACGCGCGGCTTACGAGTAAGCTTCCTGGCGAGAGCCTTGAAGAACGCACGGCCGGTCTTAAGAAAGGCGTAGTGACCGGTTCTATCGCGTTTACGGTCGTGCATGGCTTGGGCAGTTTCCGCAAGATAGACTTGATGCGAGTGACGCTTCGAGTCGAGCTGAGTTACAGATCCACGCGTGATTTCTCGTGAGATTGTCGCTTTACTGCGATGAAGCTTCTGTGCAATCACGGTCGCGGTGTCGCCAGCAGCCTGAAGGGCCTGAATTGTAGCACGGTCGCTAAAACTGAGTTGTTGGTAATGCTTGTGGGTATTAGTCTGAGAGTGGGTCATGAAGATTCCTGCTTTCTTGTTTAGCTAGCACTAACAAGAATAGGTCTTCATGGCCTTTATGGTCTAGTCGTCAGGGTGTTGCACTTGAATTGTAAACTGGAGAAACGATTATTTCTACAAAACATTCAAATAAGTATTTCAATGTTTTGGAAAAAGGGGTATAATATATTCAAATGAATATTTGAATGATAATGGAGTGATGATGTTGAGTAATAAAGATACTTGTGAAATTTATTGTTATGACGAAAAAAAAGTCAATCGAATACGAGAAGAGTTACAAAAAGAAGATATATCTAGTGTTTCCCAATTATTTAAAGCACTTGCAGATGAAAATAGGGCAAAAATTACCTATGCCTTATGCCAAGATGGGGAGTTATGCGTGTGTGACGTTGCGAATATCATTGGTTCCACTGTTGCAACAGCGTCCCATCACTTACGAACCCTTCACAAACAAGGGATTGTGAAGTATCGAAAAGAAGGAAAATTGGCGTTTTATTCACTAGATAATGAATATATCAAACAGTTAATACTTATTACTTTAGCTCATAAAAATGAGGTGAAAGCCAATGTCTGATCAACAAGCAAAATTATCTGAAGAAGAAATGAAAACCTATCGTGTTCAAGGATTTACTTGTACCAATTGTGCAGGCATCTTCGAAAACAATGTGAAACAATTACCAGGAGTTAAAGACGCGAAAGTGAATTTTGGAGCCTCTAAAGTTTATGTTCAAGGAAATACAACAATTGAGGAACTAGAAAAAGCAGGAGCATTTGAAAATTTAAAAGTTCGGGATGAAAAAGAACAAAAGGTAGAGCGTGAACCTTTCTGGAAGCAAAAAGAAAACATTAAGGTCTATATTTCAGCGTTATTACTTGTGATTAGTTGGTTTTTGGGCGAGCAATTAGGAGAAGAACATCTTCTTCCAATGATCGGCTACGCAGCATCCATTTTAATTGGTGGATATACACTGTTTATTAAAGGTCTTAAAAATCTAAGCAGATTAAAATTCGATATGAATACGCTCATGACGATTGCTATTATAGGTGCTGCGATCATTGGTAAATGGGGTGAAGGCGCAACAGTTGTTATCCTATTCGCTATCAGTGAAGCGTTAGAACGTTATTCAACGGATAAAGCTCGTCAATCTATTGGATCATTAATGGATATTGCCCCAAAAGAAGCATTAATTCGGCGTGGAAATGAAGAAATGATGATTCACGTTGAAGATATTCAAGTTGGAGACATTATGATTGTAAAACCTGGTCAAAAATTAGCAATGGATGGATTAGTTATTAAAGGTACATCTACACTAAATCAGGCTGCTATTACTGGGGAAAGTGTTCCAGTAACAAAAACAATTGATGATGAAGTGTTTGCAGGAACATTGAATGAAGAAGGGTTACTTGAAGTTAAAGTAACAAAACGAGATGAAGATACTACTATTTCAAAAATTATTCATCTTGTAGAAGAAGCTCAAGCAGAACGATCACCTTCTCAAGCATTTGTCGATAAATTTGCGAAATACTATACACCAGCTATTGTGCTTTTAGCTCTTTTAATTGCAGTTGTTCCTCCATTATTCGGTGGAGATTGGAGCCAATGGCTTTATCAAGGTTTAGCTGTGTTAGTAGTTGGTTGTCCGTGTGCTTTAGTTGTTTCAACTCCAGTTGCCGTAGTTACTGCAATAGGGAATGCGGCAAAAAATGGTGTGTTAATTAAAGGTGGTATCCATTTAGAAGAAGCAGGACACTTAAAAGCCATTGCTTTTGATAAAACAGGAACATTAACAAAAGGTATTCCTGCTATAACAGACATCGTGACGTATGGTGGAAATGAAAATGAATTGCTTACAGTTACAGCAGCCATTGAAAAAGGATCACAACATCCACTTGCTTCAGCCATTGTAAGAAAAGCAGAAGAAAATGGATTGAATTTAAATGGTGTTTCGGTTGAAGAGTTCCAATCTATTACAGGTAAAGGTGTAAAAGCAAAAGTAAATAACGAAATGTATTATGTAGGAAGTCCAAATCTGTTTGAAGAATTACATCAAACAATTGAAAGTACCATCAAAGAAAGAATTACTCGTATGCAAACAGAAGGAAAAACCGTAATGGTTTTAGGAACGGAAAAAGAAATTCTTTCGTTAATTGCCGTAGCAGATGAAATGAGAGAAACATCAAAAGAAGTTATTAGTAAATTGAATCATATCGGAATTGAAACAGTAATGCTGACTGGTGATAATCAAAGAACCGCAGAAGCAATTGGAAAACAAGTCGGTGTTTCGGATATTAAAGCTGATTTATTACCAGAGGATAAGCTGAATTTCATTAAAGAACTTCTTGGAAAACATCAAAGTGTAGGAATGGTTGGAGATGGTGTTAATGATGCACCAGCACTTGCAGCTTCTTCAGTTGGTGTCGCAATGGGTGGTGCTGGAACGGATACTGCATTAGAAACGGCTGATATTGCTTTAATGGCTGATGATTTAAGCAAATTGCCATATACTATCAAATTAAGCCGTAAGGCTTTAGCAATTATCAAACAAAACATTACCTTCTCTTTAGCCGTTAAATTAGTAGCATTACTATTAGTTATGCCTGGTTGGTTAACTTTATGGATAGCAATTTTTGCCGATATGGGAGCAACGTTACTTGTTACACTAAACAGTTTACGACTATTGAAGGTTAAAGGGTAGATTGCAAATTTAATCCGAATTTTTGGACAAATTTGTCAGCATAACCTGATACGGTGTTTGCCAGTCGAGTATTTTAAGCGGTCGCTGGTTAATTTGGAGTAACGTCGTCGTTAAATCTTGAGCACTAATGTGCTCAAAACGAGTCCCTTTAGGATAAAAATAACGTAAATTCCGATTAAAGCGTTCATTACTACCACGTTCAGCTGGCGTATAAGCATGGCAGTAATAGGTCTTAATACCATATTGTGATTCAAGTGATACTAGCCCACTAAACTCAGTGCCACGGTCCACAGTAAAGCTGTGCACCGGACCATTAAAAGTGGTTAGGAACTTAGTTAGTGCTTCATTAACAGTCGCTGTCGTCCGATCTTTTAACCGGTATGCCCAAAGGAACCGTGATTTGCGATCGATTAAAGTTAATAAAACTGCCTTACTATGCCCACGAGGACCAACGACTGTATCTAGTTCAAAATCGCCGATGCGCTTACGTTGATTAATCATCATGGGACGCTGTTCAATTGATCGCCCCAAAGATTGATTATATTTGGATCGTTGGTCAACGTTACGCCGTTGGCGTACGCCATGTTCAGGTAGATCATTCAAGGAGAAACCAATTCTCCCCTGATTTAGCCAATTATAAATAGATTTAGTAGCTAGTTTAAATTCGTGAGCAATCATTCCTGGTGACCAGCTTAGACGTAAATGGTTGAGAATTTTTTGCTTTAACTCATCGCTCAGCTTAGTTTTCCGACCACATCGTGATCGCTTGTATTCGGCATCTGTTTGTGCTAATTCAGCCTGATAAGGTTGACATCGAGATAATTCATAAGAAATTGTTGACGGTGATCGGTTCAGCCGAACGCCCATTTGGATATTGGACAGCCCTAGTTCACAAAAGGTTTCGATTTTAATTCGTTCGGAATAGGTTATACTAGACAAAAGATCAGCTCCTAAAAGATGGGTTTGTGGTAAACACCATTTTAAAGGAAGCTGATCTTTTTTGTCCGAACAGCGTTCGGATTAATTTTACAATCTACCTAATTACTTTTTTTAAACAGTCGATTCTATTGATTGTCTAAGTGTCCCCTCAACTTCTTTGGCAGTTTCATTCAAATTGAAATCATCGAATAAATCGATTAAGTCTTCCGGACGCGTCATACCAATATATGTCTGATTATTTTTTTCTCTAACAACCATTTTACACGGTAGAACATAGCCGATATGGATATTTTTCCCCATAACTTCTTTTGCTTTTTTAGGATTACATACTTCCATTACAACAAAATCCTCTTCAAAGTCTAATCATTTTTCCTTAAGTTTGTCTTTAAAGTTAAGTTGCCACAATACACCAAACCCATTTTCTTTTAATTGTTCAGTTAACGAATCAATAGCCTCGCCAAGCTTCTTGTTTGTCTTTTTTTCATATACGATGTGCACTGGTTTCTTCTTCTCTTTATATTTTTGATTACTCTCTCAACTTGTTTAGTTGATCTCTATACTCTTCCTCTGATATTTCTCCTCTAGCGTATCTCTCTTTTAATATATTAATGGCACGATTTGAGTTTGATGCATGGTCATTATTCGAACGATTCATCAGCATTTTTGCGATAAAGATGACTGCCCCAATAATAACTAACAATTTCAATCCATCATATATCATAAACCACCAACTATTCCCATAACCAAAATTCATCATGTTATCAAAACAGTTATACCAATAGCCGTGCATTGAATCACTCCTTATTCATTTAATGTTTCTTTTTTTATTCTATATGTTTCCTCATCTATTTCACCTTTGGCATATCGTTCATTTAAATTATTTCATCTCTTCCTTTCCTGTGAAACTATTGTATTTTTACACGATAAGGTCATTCAATTATTTCATGTGCTAAATAACTATTTATTTTGGCTCTAATTTCAATGTCATAGCATTGATGGCAACAATTACAGTCGAAAGTGACATCAAGATGGCAGCGACTGCTGGACTCAATGTTATGCCAATTGGTGCTAGTATTCCTGCAGCTATTGGGATCGCGATAAAGTTATACCCTGCTCCCCAAACAAGATTTTCTTTCATCTTACGTGTGGTCTTCTGAGCCAACTCGATAAAGGATGCAATATCGCCAGGGTCTGACTGTGTCAAGATGACATCGGCTGAATCCAATGCTACTTGAGTTCCGGCACCAATAGCTATACCAACGTCTGCTAATGCAAGAGAAGGTGCATCGTTGACTCCATCACCGACCATGATAACTTTCTTGCCTTCTGCTTTAAGTTTTTCAACTAATTTATATTTATCTTGAGGAGATTGATTAGCTAGATAATCAATACCTAAAATTTCTGCAGCTCCTTGAGCCGCTTTTTCATTGTCACCCGTTGCCATAATCGGCTGAATCTTGTTCTTTTTAAGGGCTTGTATTAAGTCTTTACTTGTCGGTTTTAATTCATCCCCTAAAGCTACAGCACCGATTGCTTCGTCGTTTTCTACTAAGACACTGATGGTTGATCCTTTTGGAATATCCATATCCAGATTACGTCCATATGCTTTTTGACTGATTAATTGATAACGATGTCCGTTAGCTTGACCTTCTACACCAGCGCCAGAAATAACATCAATCGAATCAAAACTTACTGGACGTATCCCTTGCTGTTCTGCGTAACCAATAATTGACTGAGCGATAGGGTGACTAGATCCACCTTCGATACCTGACAATAAGGCAACGATTTCATCTTTCGTATATTTATCATTAAAGAGTTCAACATCTAATACTTTAAACTCACCAGTTGTTAAAGTTCCAGTTTTATCTAAAACCATAACATCTGCGTTTGTAGTCAACTCCAAAGCGTCCCGGTCTTTCACTAATAATCCCCGACTGGCCCCTAAGCTGGTACTACGAGAAGTCACCAATGGAATAGCCAGACCCAGGGCATGCGGACAAGCAATAACTAATGTGGTGACTGCAAAAATAACTGCCGTTGGTACATCAGCTATAACCATCCATATGACAAGGGCAATAAGAGCTGCAATAACCGCAATATAAAAGAGCCATCCTGCAACTTTTTGTGCAAGATTTTCTGCTCGAGAATGTTGGCTTTGAGCTTGACTGATTAATGTCTGAACCTGAGAAATGAAGGACTTATCGCCCGTCTGCTTTATTTCCACATAGAGGACTCCGTCACCATTGGTTGATCCACCGATGACCTCATCTCCGGGATTTTTTTCAATTGGTTTCGATTCCCCAGTCACAAGCGCTTCGTTTACACGTGATTTGCCACGCTGGATCGTTCCATCTGCTGGAACATTTTCTCCGGCTTGAACACGAATCAAATCACCTACTTGCAAGTCAGCAACTGGACGAGTCTCAATCGAATCGTCTTCTAAAACAACATGAGCATCTTTCGGCACCAACTCAGCCAATGCTTTTTGCGCGTCCCCTGCTTCACCCAATGCCTTCATTTCAATCCAGTGTCCTAATAGCATGATTAAAATTAACGTTGTAAACTCAAAGAAGAAGTCCATGACATGTTCTCCGGTCACATATCGAGCGGCCACTGCGTAAACACTATAGGCATAAGAAACCGTTATTCCCAAAGTAATCAAGGACATCATGCCTGGAGCTTTTGAATTAAACTCATCTTTCGCACCCATTAAGAATGGTTTCCCGCCAAAAATGTATAGAATTGTTGCCAATACAGCTGCTACAACGTCTGCATAAGGAAAGATAATTTGGAAAGGCAACTGAATATTCATCAAAGGAGTAATGAGTAAGATTGCAATTCCTAATGGGAGTGACTTCAAGAAAATCTCCTTAAAGCTACCGTGATGATGGTGGGCATGCCCTCCCATTGCACCATGATCCATCGCACTATGGTTCATCTTGCCGTGATTCATCGCACAATGGTTCATCTTGCCGTGATCCATCTGACTATGTTCCATTTCATTATGGTCGTGTTTTGAGTAATCCATGTCGCCGTGATTACGATGACTATGTGACGAATGTTGTTTGTTATTCCTCATTTTTAATTCCTCCTTATTATATTAGAGACTGATTTTAAAGTTTTAGAACTTTCTCATCTAACACTGCATATAATTCTCATGAAAAGGGTTCTATACTTTGTCTCTATCTACTATCTATGAATAAATGGTATTCGTACTTTATGCACTTAATACTGAATAGTTAGTTTCTGCTAAAGCAGCATTGAGCGTTTAGGTATCAATCTTTGTTTGACTTTCAAGTACTGCTTTTTTAGTCGCTAAATCAACCTCTACAGATTCACCCCCTTCTATGACAAACGATTTATTCTCCAATTTTTTCACTACGTATTCTCCATGATGATGTAAATGGCAATCGCATTGCCCTTCCGTACACTGACAATCCACTTCTTCTACTGCGAAAGCTTTTTTCATCTCTAATATTTCTTCTAGTCGCTGGATATCATCGAAGCTTAAGACATGATCTTCAATGATACTCCCTACTACATTCCCGACATTCTTTCGACAAATACGGTTGAAAATATCGTCTGTATAATTTCCTACGGCTTCTTTCTCTTCAATATTGGTAGTATAAATAAATTTTCTACCTTCTTGCTCTGTATTTAGTACGCCTTTTTCAACCAGTCGACCTAGGAGCGTTTTGATAGTGGCTTGTTTCCAGTCCATTTTTTCTTTCAATATGGAGATGATTTCTTTACTAGTCACTCGACCATTCGCCCAGACTACACGCATAACTTCCCATTCAGCATCTGTGATATGAGGTTTAACTACTATTGTACTCATTCTCTTCCCCTCCTTATTGTCTACATGTGTAAACGTAAATGTTGAGATAAGTTTACTATTGTAAACCATTCTTGTCAAGTCTTTTTTAAAATCTTACTTGCTTGTTCTATTTGTTTGTCTCTTAAACTTATGTTAATCAACCCAAACTGTTGCATGATTAGGTGCTTCTACTACTATTTGACACCCATCATCATCTACGTTAATTTCTGCGTTGTTATGATCTAAATCATATTCATCTATAATACTTTGTGCTATTTTTTCGATTTTTTCTTCTGTTAATATTGCTGTACATGTCATTATTCATCGCCTCCGTTTGATATGTTTTCTTGTAACTTATCCTATAAGTTCATTACTAGGTAGTATGCCCATACACCTAATGCTCCCATTGCTACATAGTAGATTAAACTTAGTATTTAATTAACTTTTCTTTCATTTTTGATTACCTGCCTTTTCCTATATTTATCTTGATTGTTCGATTTATCTTACATTTATTATCATTACATATCTGGCGATGGTTTCTACTTTTTTGTTTGTTTTTTATTTCTATATCATTTCTAAAATTAATCTGGTTAAAAGGTTATCTATTATAGACTATCTTTATTTTTATAAAACAAAAAAGCACCTCAATCATTATTGAGATGCTTAAAAAATGAGATAAATTGACGCTAATGCATTAGCATTTACATGTCTTTGATATGCTTTTATTATATCATTTTTGTCGCTTATTTTCCAAAGATAAAGGAAATCATCTTACTTTGTATTATTTATTGATTGCCCTCTTTTTATCTGCATACTTACTTCATATAAGATCAAGCATATCCAAAAAGATATACTT